>Ga0058701_10003671_pt1 | contig 12231 bp, 6 predicted proteins | sample AgamicOrMae_FD_97039 | JGI IMG/M metagenome (GOLD analysis project Ga0058701, IMG submission 97039) | Agave microbial communities from Guanajuato, Mexico - Or.Ma.e | ecosystem: Host-associated > Plants > Phyllosphere > Phylloplane/Leaf | place: Guanajuato, Mexico | collected 2012-06-04
AACATTAGATTTTGGAACTGTCAAAAGAATCAATTTATGGGAGCAGTATTTTGAGTACAATTATTTTTTTTTATTTTAAAAGCTTTTCCGGCCAAAAATAAACTTGTTCTTAAAAAAATGTTGAGCGTGTCGATAAGCTTATGAGTTCAATGTATTCAAATTTATTACGTTTTGGAATATCCATGAAGATTGGTACCTATTTTAGTGGAAACGTTGTATCTATAACAATTGATTTGTCAGATATAAGTGCGAGGGAGGCAGCTCGGCCGCGATCGAGTGCAGCGGCTGGAGTCCGATTTTTGCGACTGAATCGGGCTGCGTTCGTTGTTTCCCTCGCTTCATTTCCTTCCTTTCGCCCGCAGACTTGCTTTCGATCTGGACGTGCGGAAAAAAAGCAGTTCGAACGAAAACATGTCTTCTGTAGGAAATTGGTACAAAGCTATCTGAATTCTGATTACTATACAGTATGTTCAGCATCTAACAGTCGTATTCCTTGTTCCAGGTGGCCGAGAGTCTCTGTCACGGCAACAAACCACGGATAGGAGAACGGTGCAAAGGACCGCCCTGTCCAACCTGGAAGGCCGGCGAGTGGGGAAAGGTGAGCCCCCCTCAACAAAGTTAAGAACGGGCAATTATCGCTTCGCGATTGCAATTGAATACGAAAAGGGAAAAAAAGTTCGGGTTGGCCATCTCATGGAAGACTTTGTCATGCTAATGACCCAGGACATTGCATCGCATTGGGACATCAAATGACTTTCCACCTTTTTGCTTTCTGAAGTTAACCGTCCGGGCTTTCATTTCCAATCTCCGATCTTTGTAACCTCAGAACAGCTCGCGAAGTTAGAGATTTTTGGCTATATGTTTTAGCGCAATCGGAAATCGGACTTGTAAAGTATGAGTTGTAGTAATTCAAGGCTGTTGGGTCAGTGTTCGGTGAGCTGCGGAACGGGCATAGAGAAGCGGCCAGTCAAGTGTCATGACCCGGGGAAGCCTCATGGACTGAACAGCACGTTTGACTCTGGCCCATGGACGAGATGCGACCCTCTCAGGAAACCCCAAGACCACCGGCCCTGCACCTTGCAGCCATGCCCGCCACTACCACCGTCGGGTAAGTAACGCACACGAAAAAGAAGGGTGTTCCTATTGACCCGACATGCATTGATATACGGTGACTGAAACGCACTTAACCTAGTGCATTTTAAATGAGAGGTGACTTGAACGCACGGAACCCAACCTAATACATTTTAAATGGGACAGTCGGGTCAATAGACACTCCCAATGTATGAGCATTAGCGGACTTTGCCCGTGACATGCCCTGTGCTGTGCGGCAGATATCCAGCGTAGTTTTCATACTTTTATTCTTGTTCTAATCGGAATTGTATTCTTCAGAGGACGGCTGGATATCTGAGCTGGATTCCGATTACAACTTTCCACTGGTTCATCCTTATCCGCCCGCTGCCGAGGCTCTTATAGGAAATCCGGCACCTTCTTCTTCCACGTAAGTTTAAAACGTCCTCGTAAAATGCACGCAAAGTCACGGTCAAAAGTTGTGACGCTCTCTGGGCCTCGCGACTTTTCATTGTGACTGTACACAGTTAAAGCGCTTATAAACATTATTCAAAGTATCGATTATTCAAATATATAGTATCGGTAGTTTTAAAAATCGATTGGAACGTTGAGCGACAGTTCAGATCTTAAGTTCCTTGCTTTGTACTTCTTGGAGAAGTTGTGTTGGTATTATTGTGACTGGATCCATGTCGACGAGTCCGTTTAAATCATTCTGCCAACATGAAAATCCGAAAACAGAAAATCCGGTAAGGGGCTTAGTTATCTGTTCTGTGCGTTTTCAGTGACTTACAGGCTATTATTGCAGTGAACAAAGACGTAAGTGTTTTTCAAAACATGCCTTTTCGAAAAGAGATTTTCTTAAGAGGATCATCATGAAAAGAACGTGTAATTTACTAACTCGGATAACAGGTTCACTAAACTAAAACCACATTAACCACGTAGTCACTTCACTAACCCGTCTAACACACTTTAGCCGTGATCTATCCTTGCTCACTCTTAAACATAAGCGTCTGTCTTAAAATAGATCATAATATCTACTACGGTAACGATGACAAACACGCTCAGCACTCTAGCTTACAAACATAGGCAACACGCTGTACATCTGTGTATTGCGATTGCCTGTGCTGTAGTTGTCAGGCGCTCTCGTTTAGTTTTACCTGACTCATTGTCAGCAGATGAACCTATATCTTGAACTTATGTTATTTTCCGATCCTGTTCGTGTTGGTTAACATACAGTAGTTAAAAAAGGCTTGTTTGTAAAGAGGAGAGAGATGAGTGCATGCGGTTGAAGAGGGCGCGCGTTGTTGTTGTCTCTTTTTTGCGTGCACGTAGACTTAGCTGACCATCCTTGTCTCTTGCAGCCCGTTGAAAATGCTCTTTGCCTGTGGCTGGCTGTTTCTGAGGTATGAACGGCGCGCGTCGCAATTTTGAATCGGCTCAGAAGCACGTTTATCCCAATGTCCCCTTGGCCATGCCTTCCAAATTTAGCATGGGCATCTTGATCTCGATTCGTACGACCATCCTAATACATCAGGAAAGGTACACCCTTTTCCCAACCAAAAAAAAACGGATGAAAAAGCGCCCAAACGGAAAATAGATCCTTTTTTCAACTTAATTTCAACAGCACTAATTAAAACAATTTTTTAAAAAGAACAACAATTTTGTGGGTCAGTTCTATTCTGTTTTTGCACGATCTCCCTTCTTTCTCCCCCAAACTGTTTTTTTCGCTCGCTCAGGTCCGCCATTTGTAATCCGGAGCGTTCTCATTGGATGGGGATGCCCCGGATTACAAATGGTGGACCTGAGAGAGCGAGAAAACGGACCTTGGGGGAGAGAGAGGGGAGATCGTGCAAACACGGAATTCGCACGCCTATGTTAATACAAGGGAGACTTGAACACACGGAAACCAGCCAAAAGGGAGTTGACTTGAACGCACGGAAACTAACCTAATACATTTTAAATGGGGCAGCGTGTGAATAGTCTTTTCGTTATTTGTGTGGAAAGTAATATTTACCGGAAAGTTCATCAAAATTTGCATCAAGATGTAAAAACAAAACGATGAAATCTATGTATTGAAAACTTTGTCCTTATTTTGGATTCACGAATAAGTATTTTTGATGAAAATTTTTCAGATGAACTTTGCATATCCAAGAGAAGTACTGAAATTTTATTTAATAGGTCTCAGTGCTGATTTTAGTCTTAATGGCTTCTTTAATCTGGTCACTGTTTATTTTTTAGTTTCTTTCGTAAATCATTAATCAGAATGAAAAATTCTGCCAAAGAAGAATCTATTTTTCTGATGGGCTCTTCAAAATTCAAGCGACGACGCGAATCCAACCGCAGTTTATGATAAATCCCTCTTTTTCCCCTCGGTAAAGAAATATATCTTGTACGCCACAATTCAATTACTTATTCACTGTTGATTCTTATGAGAATAGACCATTCTGAGAGCGTTGACAGATCTCCAGAATAAAAATAAGTAACTCAACAGATTGTTAGATTGACCGTAACGTCCCTTAAACCGTGGAACGTTACGAAATATCGCTCTACGGATTGGTCAAAACCACCGATTTTTTCCAGGAATTTTTAAGACGTTTCACACACATTTCCTCGCCTACAAAAATAGAGAATTCTATAAGCTTTCGAAGTAGGTGCTTATTTTTGAGCTTCCTCACTGTCTTTCTCAAACTTCAAGACTTACATTGACAGTCATGAATTCCATATAACGTTCCAATCGATTTTTGAACACAAGCTTAACATTTTTTATTGTGAACAATAACTTATTCGAGTGCTGTTGATGTGAACACATGCAGCAATGTTTATCTTCAAAGTCGACCCGTAAAGAGAAGCATTACAGATTGTCTTCCCCAAGCTAGATATATTCTTGGCTTAAGCTTAAGTGAGTGCTCAACCTAACCTAGAAAGCGCCAGCTATCGGGAGAGAACGAAATGATTAATTGTGATGACTGCATCGGCACTTAAGGAACAATCCATTACGAAACCTTGTGTGCGTTACTTGCTTTACGTTGTCCTTAACCTTTTCCTCCTCCTGGAAGGTTATGAGTAACTCTCCCGGCTGCCGCTAGATAGCGCTCTCGGCAAAGATCTTACTGAACATAAGGAAATCTTACGCTTAAGCCATATCTGTAAATATGGGTTTTAATCCTACCCCGTCTGGCTTTTTAGAGCTAATTTAGTCGTGAATACTGCCTTGCCTGACTTCTGTTTAGCCGTTGGACGATGTTTATTCTAGTTTTAAGTATATAAATCGCATGTGCCTTGCTTATGGTTTCTATCAAAATAAGGCCTTTGTTGAGTTTGTCTCGCAACTCATGGCGGGAGGCGGGAAGCGTATTATCGAAACGGCAAAAATGGCATATTTTTAGAAGATTGTGTTTTCCTGACTTTTCCATGTTCTATTCGCACGCCTTTGTCAATACAAGGGAGACTTGAACGCTCGGAAACCAACCTACTGCATTTTAAATGGGAGATGACTTGAACGCCTGGAAATCAAGTTAATGCATTTTTATTGGGGCAGCGTGTGGATAGTCACTTCGTTTATAAATATATCAGAGCAATTTTCTCGGATTTTAAAGCAAAAAGAATCCCTTTTGTCGTTTGAACAACTCCTCAAGATATTCCTTATCGATGTCCAGCGCTTGGCGTACGATGGTGACCAACAATCCACGCGAAAACGGTTAGCGACCGAACCTTGCGGTTAGCAAGACAAAGCTGTTGTTTAACTAACTCATACTACCGATCGTCGTGTAAGCAGGAAATCCTTCAACATTATTTTGTGCCCTGTGGGATCACATTAAAGACAGAAACCCCGTTTTGGGGAATGCTGTACCTGTTTTGAGAGTGATACTAAAAGGGAGGTAGTTCGTATTTTGGTCATTTTTCAACATAGACCTGTGTTCAGCCACATCAATGGAAAGCTCTCGGTGAGACCTTCCGAATGATATGGCTGAACATAGGCCTATCTTGAAAAATAACCAAAATACGTACCACCCCCGTTTTGGTTTCCTACCCAAAACAGGTATGGCATTCCCCAAAACTGGATTTTGCTTTTAATGTGATATCCATGTTTCTTGATGATGTCCACCTGCGGAATAAAGACAGATTTGAGGATTGTGAGCGGGAAAATCAGAGGTTGTAAGTCGAGAAGTTTTGGCGTCACGTGCGCGGCTAAGTACCCAAGTTCCGATCGGTGATGCCTGTGCAAGGCTTGTTCCTGGCTGTTGGCTACGGAGACGTCGGCCGCGCCGCGTCTCCAGGAGTCTCCCCGGAGATCCATTGCAGCATTCATAGCCATCCATCGTACTTAAGCCCAGTCGAGTCGGGCGTTTCAAATAGTCTCCGCTAACAACGACTGAGAGTCGAACCTTCGGAATGGCTCATCTCTGCCACGTTTTGTGCCACAAGTTTTGCTTATGGGTTTTATACAGCCTGGTCTCTGTAATTTAGACTAGTCTACATGGAGACTATCGAGGGTCTATTTTAACCTTGTATGACGTCATTTGACCTAGTGGATGTTTGTAATACAAGTGCATCCAGGGGTAATATACACATAGCGAACTAACATTTCCAAATTTTCCTTTAGCTTTTTTTCTTGTTTTCTGTCATTTTCTCTCGTCTTTGCTTGGCTGAAGCTTCTTCGTAATGTGTGTAGTTTTAGTATGAATCATAATGCATATTGAAATGAAGTTTTAGTATGTGAAGTTTTAGTATTAATGTATGATTGTCCGCTAAAACTGTTTTTTTTAAAAGTGATGTTTAAGAAGATGCGGTTTTAAACTATTTTGCGAATACTGTTACTAAACGTGGTTAAAAATCCTCAATGAATCGTAGTTTAAGAGGATCCTTGGTTTGACTAATAAACGTAATACTTCAAGACATGGATGTCATACAAAAATGAACAAAATTCCTTCTTTCTTTATCAGTGAAATATCCAGTTTGCACGAGGAATGTTCAATCTCGACCACATACCACCAATAATTCTTTATAATTACCTAAATACAAACTAGAAGTTTAATTGTTATCAAATATCAAAATGAATTTCGTCTCGGACGTCTTTGCTGTTTGAGCTTTAAGATCGTGAGTCGTTCTTTCATGCACAGAGAGTTTGAAAGAAGAGAGGCGACATTTGGTCACGTGACGAGAGAACCTGCTCATTGGTAGACACTTCTTATCTGTAGAGAAGATGGAATTCGTAGTGGCATTCTCCCTGTATTATTTATTTTGCTTGTTCTTTTTGTTTCCTGTAATTTGTCTTCGGTTTTGCCTTTACCAAACCTTACAGCCTGTTTTTACCTACCGCCTCTCTTTTGTTATATTTCTAAGCTTGAGTTACCTAAGATTATGTTCGTACAAACTTTTCTTTACTTAGCAATATTGTGAAAACCTAGCGATATTGTATTTAGTTTTCGTATGTAAAGCTAAGTTTTCTTTTTCTACTGCATGCAAAACAGCCTGCTAGTGTAACAATAATTATTTTGATTTTTGTTCCGGTACTCCATGTAATTGGACAATTTTGTTTTATTTTTCTTCTATTTATTTTTTGAGGTGACGAGAGCGAGTTGTTGGCAATGTTCACAGTGATTAGGATGCCCCTGTGATGCTGATGTAATCATGGTAACCTAGTTAGAAATTGCTCCTTAGGTCTCATTTTGACGCAATGCTGGAAACTCATTAATATACAATTATGCTACCTGCTCATTCTAAAATGATGTGTTTAAAATTTTAAGAAAATTATTTAAACTACGTTGTAAGTTGCTTCAACTACTGTAAATACGAATGGGGCTTGAGTTGACATGAAACATAGGTCATTATGTAACATAGAAAAGATTTTATAAAGTGAAACAAAAAACTGCATTGAAGATCTAATTTTTATTGATTTCACAAATTAAGTTTCATTTTCAGTATTATTATTAGCATGCGTCATTTTCTACATTCTGTTCTCGTTTTGTTCAAGATTCTCTCTCAACAGGCTTCTTTATGAATATTTTTATCAAACCTTTATGTTTTCGTTGACATTGTGCATTTTTAAATACGTTAAAATCTTTCGAGTTTTCTTTTATTGTTTATGTTTGAGTTGTTTTTTAAGTTGCATTCTGTAGATAAAGCACTTTTATAACTAAGATTAGGATAAGTATTTCTCTGTAAATATTGAAAACATATAGATTTAAGTATTATTATTAAAAATAAATTTTGCGTAGATGTCAATTACGAACAGTACAATGCGCGCCCCATTTTTTGTCGGTATTTGTTTTCGTATGAGTAGCCGTTTTTTAGTAAATTAAAATATCTAATTAGTTATCTTTAGTTTTGGAGAACAGTTTTGTAGGTAACTGATTTAGCCCTAGAAATCGGTTTAGACCATCTTAAATCACCGCTGTTGAAGTCCGCCTGGTAAAATAGCATAATTAGAACTGCCATTGGATGAAAATATGTCGCGTTCATAAAAACATATCGTCATAAATATGAATAAGAAAGATCAGTTATATGCTCTTCAGTTTTACGTATCAAATTTGAACTAACGTCGATTAAATAATTTTTATGATAACATGTTCTGGGGAGACTCACTCAAATAATTTCAACTCGCAAACACTTAGTACTCTTTTTCCAAAAATGCATTGCTTTGTAGATTAAAGGTATTTAGGTATTCATAACGCATGTCAAAATAGCAAGTACAAAGCTTGTCTGTTGGAGAAAACATCGCCGTCACAGAACACTAACTTCACAATTCAAGGCTAATACTTTTTCGATATAAAATCTTTTTCGACAGACGTCAAGAAGTATAGCAGTTGTTTGCGAGTTTTGGTAAACATTTTCGAACTGTGTGATAAGTGCCTCTTTAGAGTACGGCAGTGTTTCTAGCACCGGTATTTTAAATGCGTATGTCTCCCTAGAAACTGTGACTACCTTTAGCTAGGGCTACCAACTTCGTGAATCTATTCGCTGTGCAGTTTTGTAGTCGAGGACTGAAATTTGAGGGGAAAAAGTGGTTGCTCAGACCTGTAACTAAGCTACGTTATCAGATTTCAAGAAGAGCCTTGGGGCCCGTGCTCCGCGACCTGCGGTACGGGAGTTCGTCGCCGGGTGGTGGAGTGCCGAGTGTACCTGGAGAAGACCAAGATGGTGGCCCCTCTGCCCGACGACAAGTGCACCGGTCCGAAGCCGCCTGACATCCAAGCCTGCGAAGCGCCTGTCCCCTGCGCTGCAGAGGACGGAGACTACGAATCGTCTGACGAAGACACCCCCATCGTCGTCGCAGCCGTCAAAACGACGTCCGCAGACCGTCTTAAGACGCCGGAGTACAGGTGAGAGCCACCGCTCCAAGAGGTGGCCGGACTCGCGCTGCTTAACTTTCCCGATCGCGTGGCGAGCGACTTGGTGGAGGCGCTAACAAGTGAAATGCTTATGTTCATGTTTCTTTATGCTAAGGTGAAAGTATTAATGTATTTACGGATAGGGCTTAACTTTTTGTTGTTGCTGGCACGATTCCTTTCAAACAAGGCTGTTTGATGTATATCGTCGACTTATCCCAGCAGTACAATAAAGTCAAACGACGTCACACGGTGCAATTTAAAGTTCTTTCTAACAAAAAACTTTGTCCGTGCTATGAATTCACGGATAAGTATTTTTGATTAAAAATGAACTTTGCATGTCAAGAGAAGTACTGGAATTTTATTAAATAGGACACAGTGTTGATTCTAGCTGGTGGTTACTTTAATTCGGAAATATATTACATTGACGTTAAAATGACTTTAGCGTTCTGCGCTAGCGGTATTATTTTGACATTGATCGTTACGTTTGTTGTACTTTGATCAAATTTTAAATTTACGGAATACAGATGATTCCGGTTGAAGCAGTTTCATATTTGTTTGCTGGACGAACTTCCGGATGGAGTGAATTTATTAGTGCTGAGTTACGTCTAATTTATGAAAATTTCAGAGACTTCAACGGCAGGGCGTGTTGCGTTGGCAAGAAGTTTTTATGAGGCGGCTGAAATGTATACACCTCTTGTTATCACTTTACCTAATATTGTCATTCTAAACGGGGACGCTTTCATTCCACCGCTGTTCCTTGATTACCTGACCTAACCTGATGAACTTGAAAACTATTCGAGATAACGTAGCATGTGTTCGCTCCCGAAGTGGTCGATCCAATGGAGGGCAGTTGAACCTGTTCATCCGTCAACCTTTGTTGTAATTTAGAGACAAACCTCGCAATAGTAAACTCCTTTTCCGTTTTCAAAGCATTTTACGAAAAAAGAAAGCGTTTCGAATCTGTTCCTTTGGCGGCGGAATTTTTTCCTCTACTCCGTTTTCTCCAAGTTTCCTGGGTGAATAGCGTTAAGCAGAGAGCCTTATAAGGGAGAGAGGCGACAACTTTTCCCGCTGTTCGCTGATTCGTGGGATGCATATGAAACCAGCAACGCTGATTGGTGGGCTGCGAGGGCGGCGTAGCTACAAGTGTTTGTGTTGATGTTGGGCAGGTGGGACCATCACAACAACTACCAGTCTGATACGTCTTCGCTTTCGCTGAACACGGCCAGAGCCCTCGCCCAGACACAGTCCCATCCGAGGAGCAGTGAGCAGGAGATCCGCGTGGGAACCGTGCACAACAAGACTTATCGGTGGGCGAACAAAGGTTACACTGCCTGCAGCGCATCGTGCCTCGGAGGTGAGTGATTGCCGAAAGATACCGAGAGATGCCGAAAGTTCCCGACGCCTTTGGAGATCAACTTAAGTCACATATTATATACTAACCTAACGTTAATGCCCCATCACCGTACATATTCCGATCTTGAAGTAACGGATTCGCCCAAATCGTTACCTAACCCTTCATACCGTACCCTTTTTACCTTACAACGTGAAGCAACTTAACCTAACCTCACATAAATTGGTGTCTACCTATACTTCCCAGCCATTACAAAGTAATCTATCATCTGCGGTGTAACCTATACCCCAACTAACCCTAACCTTACCTCGCTTTTCGATACCGAACCTGACATGTACCCAAACGCATTACCTCACGTAACCCAACCCTTTTTCCTCTCAGTAAACCTTTTCTGCCTAATCCTTAATTTACCTTGGCGTATTATTTTTCCGTCAGCCTTATTTAATTCAATGTTCAGAAACCAGCCTATGTTTCAAGTTAATGCAGCCACGGAGTAGTTCTACTCCATGATGGAGCACCGATAGTATAGGCTAACAACCTCACGTAATACCCCACAACCTAACCTAACTTCACCTCACGTAATACCCCACGACCTAACTTAGCCTCACTTAATATCCCATAAGCTAACGTAACTTAACCTCATACGTAATACTCCACAACCTAATCTAACTTAACCTCACGTAATACCGCAAACCTAACCTAACTTAACCCCATACGTTATACCCCACAACCTAACCCAACTTAACCTCACGTGATACCCCAAGACCTAACCTAACTTACTCTCACGTAATATCCCACAAACTAACCTAGCACAACTCAACCCAACCTAACAAAACCTGACCCACCATCTATAGAAAAACGTTCTTCAATTCGTCTGGCGGTTTCCATAAATTTCGAGATTCAAAACCGCCTTTATCCCGTATTTGCAGGTACTCAAGAGATAATCTACGGTTGCGAAGGCGTCGAGGACGGCCGTCCGGCGAACCCGCGGCTGTGCCCCAAGACGTCGCAGCCGGAGCCGCTGACGAGGACGTGCAACGAGATCCCGTGCCCGCCGCGGTGGCAGGTGACGGAGTTCACCAAGTGCTCCCGGCCCTGCGGCATAGGCACCCAGACCCGCGAGGTGAAGTGTGTGTCCGAGCTGCTGCTGGGCCAGCCGCCCATGGTCATCGAGGGCAACCAGTGCCCCCAGCCCATGCCCCAGGACAGGCGCATGTGCAACATCCTCGACTGCCCGCCCGCATGGACCTCCTCCAACTGGTCTTCCGTAAGTCGTGTTCACGTCTAATATTTGATCGTCAGGAGTCTGCTGGCTTGTGAGCTCGCTTGGTCTCTCACAACCCGGCTCACTTTCCTTGCCGAGCTTAACTAAACCTAACTGGAATTAGAGGATATACTAGAGAGGAGGCATTGGGCAGCCATCTTGTTTCTAATGGGACGCTTACGGAGAACAAGATGGCGGCGTCCATGGTTTTGCACCTTCAATGCGTCCTAGTACTATATCCATGTCTCATTGGAATAAGCTTTGGACAAAAGCAACTTCACCACAACATAACAGTGTACCAACTTTACAGCCGAAAATGTTTGCTGACTGGAGGATGGGCGTGACTTGTTTGTTTGCAGTGCAGCGTGTCTTGCGGGACGGGCATCCGGACGCGGTCGGTGAGGTGCACCCAGCTAATGGCGCAGGACCACCAGCGCGAGCGGCCCGACAGCGCGTGCAGCGGCCAGGAGAAGCCCGCCGAGTCGAAGCCGTGCAAGGTGGCCGTGTGCGGGGCGGGCGGCGCCGACGACGGCTACACCACCAGCGCGCCGCTCATCGAGGTCGACCGCGGCAACTACAAGCAGCAGAAGGACGATTCCGAGGTGCAACTCACTGTAGGCGGAACGGCTATTATCTTAGTGGGAACCTCCAAAGTTAGGATTAGGTGCCCGGTCAGGAAGTTCGACAGGTATGTTCTCTAAAGGATTTGGGTCCAAATCCAACGATGTTTGTCCATAGACTTTTTCGGCTGGCGCAGTTAGCGACTGATTCTGGCTGTCGCGGGTTGGTCAGGTTGGGTTACGCAGGTCCAAAAATCCGCTAAGCCCATCTCAGCTGCTACAAAACTGACACGTACACTAAAATTCTTACCGGATCCGCTAAATTTTTTATCACATCCGCTCAAATTCTCACCGGATTTTAAGCGGATCTGATACGTAGATGTCAGTTTTGTATAGCGATAGCCGATGAGATGGGATTTGCGGATTTCTGGATCTGGGAAGTGTTTTAGGGGAGGAGCACGAAAGTGAGAATGAATTGCTTTTCAACTGCCCTGGACGAAACACGGTAAAAACAAAATCTTGTTCTGGGAATGCTATATCTGTTTTGGGTGTGAAACTACAACGGGGGTAGTGCGTATTTTGGTAATTTTTCAACATAGACCTATGTTCAGTCATATTAATGGAAAACTCTCGCCGATACCTTTTAAATGTCAT
>Ga0058701_10003672_pt1 | contig 12229 bp, 11 predicted proteins | sample AgamicOrMae_FD_97039 | JGI IMG/M metagenome (GOLD analysis project Ga0058701, IMG submission 97039) | Agave microbial communities from Guanajuato, Mexico - Or.Ma.e | ecosystem: Host-associated > Plants > Phyllosphere > Phylloplane/Leaf | place: Guanajuato, Mexico | collected 2012-06-04
GCCGGCCGGCCGGCCGCTCTGTTGATCTTAAACTTTTCGCCAGCAGAACAGGGCGGCGAGAAGCAGCCAGAGGAGGAGGAGGAGGAGGTGGCGAGAAATTAATGCCGAGCAACACCGATTTGGCGCACCCCAAACGAGGTGGTGAGCCCATTCTCTTTCACGTTCCGAATTCCATCAAACTGCATGCAAAGGAAACCGGCGCACTTTGGCTTCCTCGCCGGTGAAAAGGCGGCCAAAGTTCAGCGGCAGAAGCAGCAACCCAATTGGGCCGATCGTCTTGCCACGGTGAGGCGCCCAGCGAGCTGGTTAGCTAGCTGGCTGGCAGGCGAGAGACCTGGTCTGCGAGCTCAGCTGATCGGCTTAGACTCCTCCTGGCAAGCGACCTGAGAGTGTGCGCGGCCTCCAGACGGTCCTGCTCGTTGCTCGCTGAGCGGCGCCATCGAGAAACCACTCAATGTGTGAGGGCCGACGAGCTTGGTGAGTCGGCGAGCTCGAGAGAGGCGCCAGCTCGCAAGACGGCCCCAAGCTTCAATTGAGTCCAATGCAGAGAGTGAGCGGAAGGAGTGGGAGTGGGGGGCCAAGTAGAGGCAGAGGCAGCCACTCCTTTTGGGCACCCCTCAAAGCTGGAGGGGAAAGAGCTGGAAAGGAGGGGAGAAAAAAGTGAAAGAAATTATGCAACCGCCGATTCTTGTGAGCGGCCGCCAAATTCGCTCGCTAGGTGCCCGCCACTCTCCCATAGGCATCGCATTAAATTCAATTCACGCTGGATGCAGCTCACCCACCGGGCCTCTGCACTGCGGCTTGTCGGGGCCGCCAAGCTTTGGGCGCCAAGCTTGGGCCGAGCTTGGGGCCCGGCTGGCCAGCTCGCCGCTTTCTCGGCAGACTGGCGTTGGGAGCAAACTTCCGCCGCCCAAGTGTCTCGCCGGCCGCTCTTGGTGACCGACAACAAGGCCCAGCAAGCCCGCAGGAGTGTGGTCCGTCGAGGGGCCGAGCTAAGCTTGTTCCGGGAGCGCGCGGGGCCCAAATCTTACCTCGACTCTGTGCTCAAATGATCGATCACTGCCAGCGGCAGCACACTGGCGCCAATGAGAAGATGGCCAGCAGATTGGCGGCTCCACTTGGGCGGCGCCGGCGGACAGTTTTGCGCTTGGCAAAAGGGCGCTCGTTGGGAATGATGGGCGGCCATGAAATAACAATCATCGGGCCTCGTTGGCGGCTCATTTTGCGAGCCCAGAGTGAGGCCGCCAGAGGTGCAGGAAATGAAGTAAAAAGGAGACAGAAGCACCACTTCACCTTTGGACTGGCGTTTCGTGTGTGTGTGTGTGTGTGATGCACCCAGTGAATGGCACACACACACACTCAGCAAGCTCACAAGGTGCTCTCAAAGTTGGCGCCCAGATGCCAAGTTCAATTTTGTTTCAGCGCAATCTTGCGGCCCGACTTGGCCACCACTTGGACGTCCACTTTGGGCGTCCACTTTGGCAACGCTCAAACCAAACTGGAGCCGCAACAACACAGACTAGCTCGGCCCGCACACACACACTCACTTGGTTTGGTCCCACACTCACGGTACGCCACTCGCCTCGAAACATGCTCCACCAAGTGGGCGCCCCTCGCTCACCATTGGCGCCAACAGTCTCCGGTCCGCAAACACTGTCTCGAGTGAGCAGCACTGTTCCCCGGCGGCCGTCTGCTGCTTGCGGCCGCTGCAATCTGGCCCCACAGAGCAGGCGGAGAAACAGCCGCCAGACAGTCTCAAGTGGCTGCCACTCGGCCGCCCAGCTCGCTTCCGTTCGGGGGCCCAACTCGAAGGGAAAGAAGCTCGGCCGGCCGTCGCTCCTTGGGGCTCGCCAGTTGATGTGTGTGGCCGCTGGCATATGAACTCTGGTGGCGAGCTCGCCGCGAGCTTGGAAAAAGAACAAGAGTTGCACGAGTGGAGGAAGATTATTGAAATTTTGCACACATCATCTCGAGCAGTGAGCAGAGATCAACTCGCTCTCCTGTTGGGCACATCACTCGCGAGCACATCATTTTTCTCCAAGCTCAAAGCTGCAAGCTCCGAGCTGCAAGCTTGAAGCTCAGACATTTTGCCAAATTTCTCCAACTTGTCCTGCGCTTGCAGCTCGCGCAAGCCTCGAGGGCCGCGGTATCAATTTGCGGGCCCCTGTCTCTGGGCGGCCCATTTGAGCGGCGGCAAATCTTGCCCGCCCGCAACAGCAACAATGGCAGCTGCAACAACAACAACAACAGAAAGAGGCGCCGCCTCGCCCAAGCCCCACCGGAAACGGCGCCGGTCTTGCCGGCCGGCAGACAAATGGGGCCCGCCAGCGACGTGGACAAGAAGAGCGGGCCACTTCCACTTGTGTGATCGTAAAATTGGGCCCGAGAAGAGGCGGCCCTTTGCCGCACTTTGGACGCCGGAGGATGGACTGTGGCGCGCTGCTGGCCCTGAGCCAAGCGCGTGCGGCGGCTTAGGGGCGCACTGCTGCAGCCAGTCTCCAGTCTCCAGTCTGCAGGCCAAAAGCGGGCCGCCCAAAAGGCTTACGACGATTAGCGCAAGTATCCTCTGGACTGCTGCTGGCACAACAACAAGAGAACAACCGACCAAACAGACGAAGAGACACTCGCAGAAGCACTCACTGCCAGTTCCAGTGGCCAGCCGCACACCTAACTCACTAAGCCGCTTCAGACTAGCAGCAAAGGCACACAGTCCAGGGAAAAAGCTTGGGCCGCCTACAAACCGGAAGCGGCCGCCATATCATGCGACCTAATGTCCAACAAAGCAAATTGATATTATCAATTGTTCGGCCAAGTGTTAGTGTGCCTGTCCTCCTATCTGCTTGGCTGGCCCATCGAGGCTGAGAATTGGCGGCCGGCATCTCTTTGGACATACAGGTGGTGCTCGAATGGGCGAGTGCAAGAGTGGACCTTGCGGGCTTGCAGCAGAGAGTTGGAGTTGGAGTTGGAGTTAGAGTTGGAGTGTTTGTTTGGGAGCGTGTTTGGCCGGCTGAGTGCTTGGAGGTGCAGCAGAGAGTGTCTGCGGCGCCTAAGTGAGCGGCCAGCAGTCTGCCTTGGGGCTCACACACGCGCGCCAAGGCCCATTGTCCAGCGGCCAGAGCCAAATGGAGTGGCGCTATCTTGGCGCTTGGGGCCACTCTCGATCTCCTCATCTTGGCTTATTATTTTGCCCATTTGATTGCACTTCCAGCCGGCGTCTCTCGGCCGAATCGATTCCCCTCGTCGCTGGACTTCTCCCCTTTCCCCTTTCCCCTCTCCTCTCGCCTTGCCAGCCCCATTCGGGCGGCCAGAATGGATCGGCCACCGGCGGCAAGTGGCCAGCAAGTGGCCCAATGTCATTGTTTTAGATCCGAATCAAGCTTATCTCGCGCCCAAGTGAAACAGCAATAATAAAGCCAAACGACAGCTCGCTCTTGGTCCCAGTTGGCGGCGGCAGTCTGATTGCGGCCCATGTTTGGCCGCCACCGTGCGGCTGCGGCGGCGCCACAGACGAGGCCAAACAGCATTGCATGCAGCAGACTGCGAGCGGCCGCCCTTCTCTGCACTGGGGCCGCACTCTCGCAGTGCAATGCAAGCGAGCTCGGCCGCAACTTCGCCTCTTGGAGCGCCCCTTCCGCTCAGCTTTGGGGCCCCTTTTTGGCTTTGATTTGTGCCACTTGGGCCTGAGGCGAACGTGATACGAATTAATTGGAGTGGCCCCCGCTCGCCGGCGGCCTCGTTTGCCAGTCGGAGGGGAAAAAGGCAGATTGTTGGCAGCTCGATTGCCACTCTGTTGTTTCTCGTGGGGGCCCCTTTTTTGCATTGAATTGCATTAGCCCCAAGCCTCGGCCGCATCCGTTTGCGCCAAGTGGGCGCCCCAGCGTCTTGGCCAACTCGCCGGCTGCCTATCCTTAGCTCTCGCTGGAAATCTGGCGAGTAAAACTGGCTTGAGCCCACAACCCCAAGCGAGGAGGGCGCCCAATTGGCGCCAATTCGTGCCAATCGAAATGAAAAATTTCCTCCTCTTTGGCCATTTCCGTTGCCTCTTTTGGCATAAAGCATTGGGCGACTGAAAATCCTCCAGCAGCCTAAGTGGTTTGTGTCTTTATGTTTATTTTGCCCCACTCTTCGGCGCTCTGCAACTCTGGCGCTCTTGCTCTCGGCCAAACTCAGACGAGAGATGAGAGGCAACTGGGCGCGCCCACACAGTCAAGACTCGTTGTTTGTGTGTGGGGCCAAATCTGCTGCAGAAATGCAGCAAAGGAGCAGCCAAACCGAAATCCAATTGTGAGCAAGAGCCGCTCTGATGCTAAGTGTAAATCCTGCTTCGAACTGCATTTGCCGGAATGATGCACAATGAAGAAGTGGACTCGCTTGTTTTGTTGGCGCTCTTCTCTTCAGTTTTGGCCACAAAATGCAAAATGGAACTCTCGAATGGAGGAAACGAGTGAGAAGCACAAGGCAACAAGGAACAAGAAGACACAAATCAGAACCTCTACTTACCACATCCATCAATTGCGACAACTTTAGACCCAGACGAACCACCACCCGATCGCTGTTGTTCTGAACTGGACGCACAATTCTGTTGTAGGTCATCATTAGATCCTCATAGAGACGGTTTGCATCAGAATTTGCCCAGACAAACAGGATAGAGGGTGCTCTGCTTTGAACTGGTCCATTGTTGTTTGGACTTTGGGGCCAGCTAGTTGTGAAAATAACCAATATTGTAAGGCACATTTTGGGAAAATGATGCCAAAGTGAAAACTTTGGCAAAATTTTCAAAGGCCCCCTTTTCAATCTATGGCTTCTCCTCCTTTGTTGTTGCTGCTGCTGTTGTTGTTGTTTGTGTTCACAAACTTTGCTGCTGCTGCTGATTGGCTCTTTCCTGCAACTGCTGCTTGAGCTTCCTCTTTGTTGGCCGCCACCATCACACTGGTCTGTCTGTTCAAAATTGCCACCACATTTCGGCCCAATCTTGGCACCATCGCCAACTAGTGGACTATCATGACAAATATCATAATCATGCTGATGATAATTATTATGATTATTATGATTATTATTGAGCAAGTCTACATTCAGGCGCATTTTGCATCGCGCAAACTCTTTCCCCCCAGCCGATGCTCATGTGTGCCCGCTGTCTGTCTGTGAAACGTTATGGTGGCGCCTCCTTAGCTCTCCTGCTTAGCTCTCTCTCTCGCTCTCTTTGTGCGCTCGCCTCTCGGCCGACAGCTCGCCGCTAGCTTGCCAAAACAGCCGCCCAACTACAACTAGCCCCACTCACTCGGCCCGCAAGCTCGCCAGCTCTCCTTCGGCCGCCTGCTCCTCAAGCAGCGGTGATAATAATGATAATAACAACATCAACACCAAGCGGCCACCAAGTCGACCACCGCTAACAAACAGTGGCATGCACTCGCACCAAAAGGGCCTAACGCACCTAAACGCAAACCAGTGGGCAACATTCACAGTGGGCGCCCCTCAGGGAAACGATCTCAGTTGTTATCAAGCGGCACACCTTTTGTGCCTTCTTCTTCTTCTTCTTCTTCTTCTGACAAACAATCAAACACTATTAAGGCAACTGCTCGTTCCTCCAAACGGATTCCTCCAAAGGGATCCACACAAATCGCAGTTAGTTTGTCCTTGTTGTTGTTGTTGCTTCTCTTGTTCTTCCCTCTTTATTTCTGCCTTGTCCTTGTATCTGATTCGCGCCGGGCCACTCGAAGCAAATCTCTTCCACCTTCCTCTCGCTCCTTCTCACTATCAGACACTGCTGCTGCTGCTGCTGCTGCTGGAGGAGGGAGCTCAGCACGTGCCACTGCTGCTCGGTGCTACTTGTCGCTCGGTCGTTAGGTCGCTTGTGCTCGCTCGCTCGCCGGCCGCGCGCAAAAGCAATTGGCGAGAAGGCAGCCCCAAAGAGATCGCCACTTGAGAGTGAAAACACATGCGCTCGAGTGTTCAACTAGCCAGCCAGCCAGCCAGCCTCAAGCGAGAGATTTGCCACTCGGGCTCCAATTGTCGCAAGAGGAAGGCCCCCTCTTTCTGCCTAGCCCAAAGACTAGCCCCTTGCCTTAGAGACTAGGTGTGTGTGAGTGTGCGCGCGCGCAAAACTGCCCCTCCTAAGCATGGGGCGCCCCAATGCACAGGCGCATCGCGGGGCCACCTGATTGCGTAACGGCCAACTACACGCATCCGGCAAAACTATACCAGAGCGTGCTCCCCATTAAGCTGCCCTGCTGGAAATACAATCTATCCGGCTCACGAAGGCTGCTGCTGGCCTCTCGCCGGCGGCGGCCTCTTAGTCACCTTATATACTATTTATCAAATTGGGCCAAATTCATCAATCCAACACTATCGCAAACGTTCATCGCTAACTGCCCAAGATTTCCAACACTCCTACCAGTCATCTCCTGCTCCAAGGCTACGCTTTCTCTCTTCTACTCGTTCTCTTATACTTTGTCTAGACTCGCGAGCTATTAACTGGCCGGTTAATATAATTTAATCTGACAAAAACTAAGCTCCCCAAGCGGGGCTGCTAATAGTTTTTATATCTCCTCTTGAACCCGGGAGCCCAAATGGAAATGGCGAATCAATTCCACATGATGAGAGGGGAGCAGCTCCTTTCCTAGTGATCAGCTATGCTCTCCTCGCCCCGAAGATCATTAGCACCTGGAAACTCAGACAGGACCCAGAGGTAAAGGCCCACCCTTAGCTCTGGCTTGCTGGCCAACACAAACAGCCATCGTCCACATGCTAACGTAATGACTTAAAGAAAGCATGTCGCGCACGATGCCTCTTCTTTTACACGCGCAATCCCACGCGTCTCCTCAGCTTCAAACACAATATCCACAAAATTCCCACATGCCCATCCGACACCATCTCCTCATGTGAAAACATTCTACCGCCACCACCATTTATAATTGATATCTATCTACAAGTCACCTTCATTATTACCACTATCATTATTATTATTATTATTATTGAATTTCATATTATTTATTTCAACCTGTCCACTTGCCTATTCACAAGTGTTGTTACCCCCTTGGCCAGCCAATCAAACGATAACCATTCATTATGGCACCCCTACCGCCCAAACAGAGTGGTATCTTTAAAAAGATACTCAAATGTTACGATTACAAACAGTACAAGATGGGTCTCAAATTGGTGAAACAGATCCTCAGCTATCCAGAGACAGCTAATCATGGTGAAACACTAGCAATGAAAGGTCTAATATTAAATTGTATGGGCAAAAAAGATGAAGCCTATGAGTTTGTTAGAAAAGGTTTAAGAAACGATCTAACCTCTCATGTTTGTTGGCACGTCTACGGTCTATTACAGAGATCTGAACACAAATATGATGAGGCAATCAAGTGCTATAGAAACGCTTTGAAGTATGATGAGAACAACATTACTATCCTTAGAGATCTAAGTCTACTTCAAATTCAAATGCGTGATCTAGAAGGCTTCTGTAATACTCGATGCCGATTGCTCGAGCTTAGGGCTGCCCAACAGGTTTCCTGGATTAGCCTAGCTGTTGCTTACCATCTCCTTGGTCATTATTCAACGGCTGCCAATCTTCTCGATCGATTCCGTGAAGTCCAAGAGCAGCAAAAGAAGCAAAACTCCAAAAGTGTCGATCAAGACAGGGTCCATCCAAAGGCAATTGATTATGAACAGAGTGAGCTATTTCTATATCAGGTTATGGTATTATATGAGGCAAAAAGTTATAAAGAGGCGTTAGATTTTCTCAACAAACATTCTTCGCAAATATGCGATCGTTTAGCCATATTAGAATATAAAGCTAAATTATTGTTGGCACTCAATAGGAAGGCCGAAGCTGCCACGCTAATTCAGGACCAATTGATTGCAAGAAATCAGGAAAACTATGCCTACTATGAACAACTAGAATTAGCTCTCAATATGAATGAAAAAGATGAAAAAACAAGATTGAACTTGTATCAAACATTGCAACAAAAATATCCGCGCTCTCAAGTACCTTTCAAAATACCGCTCCTATTTGTTCAAACTCCTGAACATTTCAAGTCATTGGCGGATGCCTATCTCCGAAAATTTATCAAAAGATGTTTGCCAGCTTTGTTCAGAAATTTAAAGCCAGTTTACGACTATGAATATGACAAAATTATCTCCACTTCGGATGAAGTTCCTGAACTGCGCTCATCCGTATTCGAAAAGTACGGAGTCCCGACGAAACTCAAGATAATCGAGGAGTTATTAATATCGTATGACGAAAATCTTAACAAATATTTGAGCTTTGATCCTAACGACAGATCGAAGAGCAACGAAAATAAGACGTTGATTTTATGGGTATACTACTATCTTGCTCAGCACTATGATTACTTAGGCCAGTACCAAAAAGCGCTGGATTATGTGAACAAAGCCATGGACCACACTCCCACATTGATTGAGAATTTTACTTTGAAGGGAAAGATTTACAAACATATGGGCGACACAGACAAAGCAGTCGAGCAGGCGTATGAGGCCCAACGTTTAGATACTGCCGATCGATACCTGAATTCAAAATGTGCAAAATATATGCTCAGAGCGAATAAGATATCTCAAGCCGAGGAGATGTGCTCCAAATTTACTCGAGCTGGTGTATCTGTGACTGAAAACTTGAATGAGATGCAGTGTATGTGGTTTCAGTTAGAGACAGCGAAAGCATATTACCGCATGAAGCTATATGGTCTTGCTTTGAAGAAGTGTTACGAAATTGATTCTTATTTTTCGGAGGTTACAGAAGATCAATTCGACTTTCATACCTACTGTATGCGCAAAATGACCCTTAGAGCTTATATCAGACTTCTCAGAGTAGAGGATGTATTAAGAAGTCATGAGTTCTTTTTCAAGGCAGCTGAAGTAGCTATAAATATATATCTCAATCTGTTCGACGAGCCCCTAAGCGAAAGAAACCAGAATGCATCTGAACAAAAGCCGGAGGGGCAACTGTCCAGCAGCGAGCTTAAGAAGATCAAGAACAAGGAAAAGAAAGCGGCTGCAAAGCAGCTCCAGCAGCAGCACCACCAACAACAACAGCAACAAAATCAACAACAGAACCACAGCCAAACTCAAACTACTGGAAATGCGCTTAATGGTTTGGATCCTATTGCCTTAGAACATCCCAAGGATCCCCTAGAGCAAGCCTTAAGATTTTTGACTCCCCTAAAATCACTAGCCACAAAACGTATCGATACTCATCTACTTGCTTTCGAAGTTTATAGGAGAAAGAACAAACTGTTGCTAATGTTGCAAAGTGTTAAGAGGGCCTACAAGTTAAATCCCTACCATCCAAAGCTCAAAAAGCAATTGGGCTACTTCATTCAAATTGTTGACGAGCTGCGTGGAGATAATAAGTTATCACAACCAGTCCAAAGTGTCCTAGATATTGAGTTGCCAGGTCTAGGCCTCAGAGGGTGTACGAACGAATAAAGCTCCCATCCCCATTCTTCCTGACTAGTTTATAGTTTTGCCGATCTTGCCATTTGATCATTTTGATTCTCGCTTTTGAAACCCGGTCTCAGAACCCCCTTCAAGAGAGCCAATCTGCCACTGCAAGCTGATGATGAGCTTATTGTGTTATACTGCAGTTCAGGGCATCCCTCCCCAGTTCCACTTGCTCATCACTTGGCCTATGTGATTGAAATCACTTACATATGACTACCTCTCAACCCATGATATTCTTCTCCATCAGAAGCAATCATCTTAGAGCGGAGCAATCGCAAAACTTTATTTCCGGCCAGGAAAAACGAATAACGTGTGGTCGACCGAGTGCCATCACCCCTATGTGCCCTCCCGACCGAGTTCCATTGCATTAGTCCCAGTGAACTCATGAGGCACTCAACATCACCAATGCCGCCTCGAAATTCAGGTGGACCATCTTGCACAGAAGTTTTACTGGGCCGACAGGCCTATTCCACACAAAAATAGACAAACTATAATTTTCCATTTTGATTTGTCATCCCAGGGTGCACAGTTTTGTGTATCAATGAAGCGGAATCAGCGATCATCAAGAGCCTACGCGTGAGAGTCAATCCCATAAGAACCATCCAATCAAAAACTGATTATCGGTTTCCCCATTTGGATGGCTATCGACCTGTAAGCTTCATCATCTTGACACCCCGAGCTGTCCAGAAACGAAACGGCCTATCTAGAAGCAGGCTCGATTCGAAGATGCGACATACATTTTGAAGCAACAGGTTCTAAAGGGTCTGAAGGTTTCAATAGGTGTAACTCGACCATGGTGCCGACTGCTTTAGTAAATATCCTTGTGAGGTTCGAAGAGACCCCAGCGAAATTCGATCGTAAATTAATTGAGCCGAAAGTAAAGAGGAAATAATGATGAATGGAATATGGAGCAGACTAAACTACGGTCTGTAGGTTGGTTTGTGGAAATATCGAGTTTTAACTTGCGGCATGTGTAAGTTTTAACGTTGAGTGAAATAACATCTCATTTGTTGGCAGCAAGTTGGCCAGGGGCAACATTCTCCCGCTAGGACAAACTTATGAAATCTTCTCTTTCATTGAAGAAACGAACTCTTCATTCGAGCAAATTACAGTCAGAGTACACCAAAATTTGCCTACGAGAAAGGATCCAAGTAAATGTCTTGGGTGGTTCTCAGTCATCAAGTAGTCTCTCTCAGCGCTGATTAAGTTTCTATTCGCCCATTGTGGACAACTCAAGGCCCACACCTTTTGAGGTGTGAAGCCGCAAGCTCGACAAGATTTGCTTATTTCTGGCTAGCAGTAACCAAACGGCTACTCGATCCCTATGGAGCATTGGAGTGGAGTTGACGAAACGTCAGTACGCTAATCTTTTGTATCACGAGTTCCTCCTGAAAGAGGTCTGAGACAGGGAGCCGTTGAAAGAGGAGATGTTGTCGAGAAGCTAGCCGGCCGGTTGGACTCACGGGGATATTTTTTCCCTCTAGCTTCCCCCTCCGCATGCCGTTTTTCTCCCGTCACACAGGAGCAGCAGTATAATCTGGCTGTGTCTTTGCCAAGGCGAACTGGCAAGCTTTTTTAGCCACGGCTTCCACATGACAAGTTATTGTGAGCGCTCGAGACCTAAGAGATTCACAAGGTGGTTGCCAAGATTCAAGGCATAAACTAGCCTGAGCTCGAGTCCGGTGTGCGCAAGCCAGAAGGTGCATCACCGCCAGCGCAGACAACTGCTCCTCTCCTGCTCTGTTGGAGGAAAGACGGTAAAATAATTTTATTTCGTGCCATCCGACACTGCAAGTCAGTGACTCACTGAGAGATACTGATGTATCAAGCCACTTATTGACAGTCAGGAAAGAATCGTATCAAGACAGAAAATTGCTCAATCTTATCCGATTAGACATCAACATATCCCGAATTCAACATGGAGATACAAATTCTTAAGGCCAACCGTGACGGTGCACTCAATTTTCTCACTCTACGTGGAGTTGATACTAAGGCAACCGTTGGGCAGGTTAAAAAGCTCATCTGTAAACAAAAGCCTAGTTTGTATCCAGAAAGGATAGCTCTGAGAACCGATGTTAAGGGAAAGTCGCTCTCTGTCTCTCTGGAACTCAACAACCTTGAACTGTCGAAGGGCAAGGAGCTGTATTTTAAGGATTTGGGACCACAAATCGGATGGTCCACTGTCTTCTTGGCCGAATATGCCGGTCCCCTATTTTGTTACCTTATCACATACATAAGACCAAGTCTGATTTATGGCCAAGGTGCTTCGATGAGACCCTATCATTATGCTGTCAATTATGCCGCAGCATGTTGGACACTCCATTACACCAAACGTATTCTTGAGACACTATTCGTCCATCGATTTTCTCATGCAACTATGCCTTTGACAAACCTGTTCAAGAACTGCACTTATTATTGGGGTTTCGCATTCTTCGTTGGTTATTACATAAATCATCCACTCTATACTCCAGCCTCGTTTAAGGATGCGCAAATACTTCTGGGCCTCATAGGGTTCCTCTTCTCCGAGTTAGGAAATTTCAGCATACACATAGCTCTAAGGAACCTGAGACCTCCTGGAACTACCGAAAGGAGGATACCTATGCCGACAGCAAATCCATTCACTTTATTGTTTAATCTTGTCTCGTGCCCCAATTATACATACGAGATCGCCGCTTGGGTTTCCTTTTCTATCATGACACAAGCTTTGCCAGCATTACTGTTCACTATTGCAGGAGGTGGTCAGATGCTCATCTGGGCACTGGGTAAACACAGAAAC
>Ga0058701_10003673_pt1 | contig 12227 bp, 1 predicted proteins | sample AgamicOrMae_FD_97039 | JGI IMG/M metagenome (GOLD analysis project Ga0058701, IMG submission 97039) | Agave microbial communities from Guanajuato, Mexico - Or.Ma.e | ecosystem: Host-associated > Plants > Phyllosphere > Phylloplane/Leaf | place: Guanajuato, Mexico | collected 2012-06-04
ATGATTTATCTATTTGATAAAGCTTTGAGAACGATTTCTGACTGTGTCTGTGTGTAGCTCTGTGAGGCTCGGTACTGCGTTGGGCAGCCAAACAGCAGTGGTGGCCGCGCCAACATTTCAAAGGCCGCCCATTCGATTCCGACTAGACTAATGAGGCAAAGGCGGGTTGCCTACGCGCCAGGCGGCACAACGCCTTCTGTTTTTACTCTCAGCAATTCATTCGTTCAAACTCATTAAAATTCCTCTTCGCTTCAAGCATAACTGCGCGCTAAAAAATGCGTCTCAAAATGACGCTGCCATCGTTTATTATTTTACTTTATTATTATTTATTTTAGTGAAATTAAAATATGAGCCTTTCCTCACGATTTCGTTTTGTTTCCGTTTTTTGGGCTTGAAGTGGAGCTGCAGACTACATGCGTGGTCGTTGATGATCATTAATTTTGATCTCTACTTTGATTAACGAAGCCACTTTAACTATCAGAGACAAAAATAATTGCATTTAGCTAACACTTCACCGCCAACCTGCCTGAGTGCCTGATCAAAAGACAATGTCCTTTCTCTCAGCCGTTTGCTAGTTTGTTGCTGCTGCTAACGCACCCTGTACTTGGCCGTGAACTACCGTCTATCTTGATCCGTTTAAAATCGACAAATTGAGCAACAGACGTCGGTTCCAACCCTTTTCAGGGTCCCTCAATTAGATCCAATCGTAAAAACATAAAGCGCCCCCCCCCCCAAAAAAATGGCCAAAAACTTGAAAAAAAATCTAGGGGTACCCCTTGCTTTTTTTCGAATTTTGAGTAAGACACTTTTTGTTGAATTTTTAACGTTTGATAGTTGAAAATGTTTACGGGGAACTAAAAATGCTGTTTACCGTCGTCGGTTGCTCATTTCGTCGATTTATCACGTCAAGAAGTGCAATACAAAATATGCGCCATTCTCACCAAACCTCCCGGCTGCGAACTGCCCCTCTTCCGGTCCGTGTCAAATCGGCAAATTGAGTAGCAAACATCGGTTTTAACCTTCTAGTCTTCCTCAATCAGATTCAATCGTCAAAAATAAAAATCGGACCAAAAAGTTGAAATAAACCTGCAGGTACCTCTTGCCTTTTTTTCTGATATTGAATCGATTTTATTATCTTTTTGATTTTTTAATTTTGATGGTTGGAATTGTTTCAGGGAAACTAATAATTGCTTTTACTATCGGCTGTTGCCCGCTTAGTTCATGTATCACTCCTTAAATTGAATTTAAAATTCCCACCAAAGAATCGTCCGAGCACATGATTGAGCTTAGGTCGTGATCAATATTTTTCTTGGCGAAGATTTTTGTACCGCTGGTTACTTATACTTTTTTTTCCGAGCAATATATACTTAATTAAGTGTAAATATATCCCTATTAATCAATAGGAAGGAATACTTTCACGATTACTCTCTTTCCTCGGTTTCCCATCGGTTGGGACCCAGAGAAGTCAGCCAACCATTTTCGGTCGTTAAACAAAAGTTATTAATATTAAAAAAAAAAAATACACACGCTTCCAGTGTTTGCAAAATGTCTCTTTTGGGTCACGATGAGAAAATTTGTTCATCTTTTTTGTCGGCTAAAATGTCCTTTAATTCACTTTTTGGACACATAAAACTTGACCGGCAGCCCTGCATCATTGTATTTTAGTTATTGGTAGGTTTATCTCGAAAGCTAGTTAAATAGATGTTCTCGTTTTATCCAAGCCCCAAAAAAAAAATCTATTTTTTAGAGAATCTATGGCATTAAAGATCAGACACCCAGAAGATAATTTATGAAACTACATAAAAAGAGTCACTTTAGGGTATCCCGCGCGTTAATCAGGTTTTGCACTTTTTGACTGGAAAGTAGGTTAAGGAAAGCCGATACTAGTTTATAGAAATGATATCGAGAGAACGGTGCTAGAGACATGCGAAACTTGGATGTAGCGAAACGGCTTAGAGGTTACGTCGCGACACACAACAGGTACGGACGCACGTCTTTTGAGGTGTCAAAATAGTGCTGATTTTTCGATTGACCGCAGACGAGGGGAGGGGAGGGGGACGAGAGGGGCAAGAGGGGAGGGGAAGAGCATCGCCTCTCGGCGAAAGTTTACAAACATCTCCAGAGGCGCAGAGCGCGCTGTACGACGCGGCGTTCCGGCGACCCATTTTCACAGCGTCAGCCAAAACGTAAGCTACCTCACTCCTCTTGGCTACCGGCCTCTCCACGTCTAAAGCTCCAAACCTAGACTGACCTTACTGGCTCTGGCTAGCTCACTTGGCTTCGTCTCAGAGGAATATAGAGTGACCCACTGCCGTAACATTCCCTTGCCTCATATTTTGAAACTATAAAAGCGCGCGCTGTATTTTCGGGCGTTTATCGCCGCACAGCCCCTCTATACAATCAGGGACGCCAAAAAAAAAGCGGGCCTTTTGGGTAGCTGTCATAAGCGCCAAAAACCACAAGCGCCAATCCGTAACCGCCAAACGAGAAAAGTCGCAAACGCCAAAGGTCTTAACCGCAACACTAACCTTACCTAACCTAACTTAGCCTAACTTGACCTAACCCAACCTATACGAACTTTGGCGTTTGCGACTTTTCCCGTTAGGCGGTTACGGACTGGCGCTTGCGGCGTTGGCGCTTATGGTTTTTGGCGCTATCGAATGCCCCCCGGCCTTTCCAACGAAATAAATATCTCTACCGGAAATATTCATTAGAATGAAGTATTGGCATTTCGTTTCGGGAAATAGTGCTTATGTGAAGTTCCGTACCAAAGGACAGAAATACTCACAGACGATATCTACAGGCACCCGAGACACTATTTTATATGATTTGTGACTCGACGTTAAGATGCAAGTTCCGGTTCGGCAATGGATTTTTAAATCATAAGCCTGCCTGAATGGAGTAAAGCACTGTCATGGAAAACGAACTGCTTCATTTTAGGCACTCCCTCCGTAACGACTGATTCTCATAGGGGGAAAAAAACTGTCAAAACTAGCGTATAAACGAGAATTATAGGAAGATTGGAGATGACTAGCCTGCCTATATAATTCGATAACGCACCGTTAAACCGGTTCGCAGTTCAGGTTACGCTGGGAGGACTTGGGAGCCGATTTTATTCACTCGATGTAATTAACGTTTATTTTCAATTTACTTTCCACTTAACTACTGACGTCATCGCTTATTTTCGGAGCGAGCTGCTTTCTGATTATTTTTTAAAGATTTTGAGTAGGCTTAAGAGGAATGATGTATAGAAACGGTCAGTTTCAAAATGTCATATTTTCTGCCTCGAGTGTCCTACCCTGATTCAACCATCCACTCGATCATTGACTTAACCGCGTCAGGTTTGCAACAAAATGTCAGGTTAGTTGCCCTGAGCACACACGCAAAAAATGACTTTGTCACAGCAACAAATATATCTTTAACACCGACAATCGCGCTTTGTTCCTATACTACAACCGTATCTGTTGAAATAACAATCTTTTTTGGCGCCTTTACTATTTCCTTGTCACCATTACAATTATTTAGTAACCGTAACCAAGTACAAATTGTCGTCTGAAAATTTTAAGTTTGACAAAGTCATTTTTTCGGGTGGAAGGTAGTAAAATTAACCTTTAAAATTAAGTGTCGCTGTCTGGATGTTCTATTGCTCAAATAGACGATTATGGCTCGCAGGCGGAAAGCTCGTTGAAATGCGCTTCTTTCCCGGGTTGATTCGGTTTGCCGCTATTTGCACAGTCGAAACGTCCAATCGGCCCGCTTTCGCTCGCCAAATAATCAATCATGCTTTCATGTTCAACAATAAAAAGATATTCCATCGCGAAAATCCTCGCCTCGAAATAAACTCTAAAGACCTTCCCACCAAGTTATGACAACCGTAGTCTTGTCACTACTTTGACAGGACGAATGACAGCATACTGTATAGGATTTCACACCTGAATCGCATCGTCTATGAAAAATAAACATACCAAAGAGAGGAGCCTGGATACACCCCACACGGCTGGTTCACCGTACCTGTAAACAGAGAAAACTTGACTCAGTAAAAATGTAGATCAGTGTCAGAAACACGTGCGTGAATCTAAGACGGCCGTGGGAACAGCACCTCCAAAAACTAAAGAAAAAAGGCCAGTTTGATGAAAAGTAAAAAGGTACGCAAGTTTAGGCCTAACGGCGCGGCAGTGGCCGGCCGGGGAACCGGAGCAAAGGTCGAAGTAACGTGCCCTCGGGCGGAACTCGAAGCAGCGTGTGGTTGCTCAATTATTTCATTTTACTTTCCTTCATTTACTGCGCTCCAGTTCGGAGAATTCCATACAGTTTCGAAATTTATAACCTCGAGAAGCTATTTTTGAAACACGCGGCAATTAAGATGGAAACGCAAATTCAATTTACCGGGAGAGTTATCCGCCTTGGCAGCTTTATCAAACGATCTCTGATCAAAAAGTTTTTAATAATCGATTGGGGCCAATAATATGCTATTTAAAAGTTTCCAACTGCGCACCAATTAACGTTTAATCTTTACGTGGATTTATAATTATATTTGGACTTACAAAGTAGACGTGAATTTAAACTTTTTAACTATTTCAAGAGAAGTTTCATAGCTTAAACTTAGGTGAAATGGCGTTTAGGAAGTGGTTAAATTATTAAAGCAAAGTTTGGTATTTCCTTTACTATGCAAATCACTCGTAGATATTCCCCTCTGTAGAGCTTGTTCAAGAACATTCGTTTGGAATACGTTAAGAGAGAAAAGAGAATTCTTTGGGTTTGTATGATGTAAAACGGTCCCTTGAAACTAATTCAGACCCTGCTTTGAGCAGACTTCTGATCGTAATTATAACCTAAACAAACTAAAATGAGATATTTGTCACTTTGTAAACGGCTGATGGTGGGTGGACGTTAAGAACACTTCTTTGTGATAAATTGGGTAAAGATTGAGTACAGTCAAAAACATACAACCGTGTCAGACTCGGTAGAGTTAGGTTAGATTCGGTTTGATGCCCCATCTCTTGCTATCGACCTTTTCGGCTATCACCGATGCATCACGCTTACGTAAGGTTAGGTACCCCATATCCCATTTCGCCATCACTCCGCTCCCCGCGGAAGATCAAACACAAGTGGTACGAAATGCAAACATTGTAAATTCAGAGTTTAACGGTAGGTTTTTCAAGTGGAGTTTAAAGAATTTGCTCCTGTGACTAGATTAAATAGCTAAAGCGCAGCGTTTCGAAAACTTGCTTCTTTCTCGCTTCAAAGGCGGCTCGGCATTTTGGACCAGCGAATGGATTATGCAAATTTATTCGCCATTCCCACAATTTGCGGGAATCGTCAAGTGCCACTTAAGTGGCGGCCGATGCATCGATAATGACGGAGCCTAAAAATTTAATATCAATTTCAGATATGACATCAGACGGCTGGGCGCGGCGGGGAGGCGATGCGTGGGATATGCCAGCAACTGGGGGATCAACTCGTTCCGATTAGCAAACCGCAAGACGAGCCGAATTTCTCATACCTCCAAAATGATATGTCAATTTATCACACTCCGCATAGAAATGGGTAATCTTTTTGGAGACAACTGAAATACGAGCCGATTAGACGGGAGCCGATTTTTTTCCCGATTTTCCCGGCCTTGCCCCCAACACTTCTACCTGCACCCGTCGATCTGAGGGGTCGGTTACAAAATACGTCGACATTCAGGGAGGGGGTCTACCGCCGTTGGACTCCAAGCATCGCGAAGAGGGTGGCAAGGTGTTGACAGGAGGCGGGGCGAGCTGTTTGAATTCTCGTCAACGTATGGAAGACTCCAAGACTACCGTACTTTATTTTTACGGAGGACAGTCGCCACCCGAAAATGTAAAATGAGGCCAAAGAAAAAAATGCAGAATACGGTACCGCTTTAGGGTGCGTCTAAAAGATCAGATGGATTATTTTTAGTCCAATGCAAGACATGTTACTTATTCATAAGGATTTTTTGCAAAACTTATGCAAGCCGACTCGCGTCGAGAAATTTTCCCCCATATCAATTTTATGGTAATTTATGGCAATGAAAATTTATGAGGTGTGTAAAATAATTCGCGGATATTTACACATCATTGGCACTCTACGGGTTTCGAGGATTCACCCTTATATAATACGAAATTGTTGTTAATATGCAATCTTAAATTTCATTTAGCTCGATTTTGGACCACAAATCTTTGATTCAAGATGCTTTTCTACCCTAAAAATCCTTAAAAAAAGAAAAAATTCATAACGAAAATCCAAAGCTACAATTTTTATTTTTTATTTCTAAGCTCTGCAGTTAATTCCTCAAAATCATGTTCTTAAATAACCGCTGGAGATGCCATTTCCAACGTAAAAACATAGTAACCTTGAATTCTTTAGAACTAAGTTCTTCAACGAGTTGTTTGTACAGTGGAAGGTTCAAAATCGATATAAATCAGTTATCTCCGCGCGATTCGAGTTTGGATCGAAGAAACAATCTAGAAGTTGCCGAAGGCAAGGAACTAATCAATTCCAAAAATGCCATTTTTGTAATATTAGAACCATTCAAAAAATGTTGCGAGTTTTTAAGAGCATCCTAACTGAAATTTATGTCCCGCCGGCCATCCCGGGAATCGAAAAAATGCCACTAATTTTAGCCAAAAGCCTGGAATAACTTTTCAGAGTTTAGTACCGAGATTTGGAGCCCAAAAATGCGAACGCAATCACCCCATCACCTACAGGATACTTAACGCAGGAGCGGCTAGGTCTTTTAATACCGCCTTATCGAAAAGAGAAGCATTCCGCGGAACAGGCGCCGCGCCTTCTGGCGGCCGCTTTGACCCATCATAATTAGCCCAGAGTGTCCTGTGTGGGAGTCCCGCTGGGCGCCGACGTGGCGCCTGATGCAAGGGCCACCCGCTGAGGCCGCCCGCCCGCCATTTGCATACATGAGAGCGAAAGTGGACATGAACAATATTACATCACGCTACACAAGGCGACAAGTTGAGGCGCCACTTACATCATTACAATGAACCGCATCGTGTCGCGGCTGTGCCTTCGGGCCGGCCGCCGGCCCCTCCCGCGGAAACTCCGCCGGAACTACCAACTGCCTAGCGAAAAATTATCGAGTCAAGCACACATCCTGGTGGAAAGAACGTGCCCTCTTTTTATGTCTTAGCCCACGATATGGAGACACGATATTTCAGCGTTTAGACTTATAGCGATAACAGCTATTTCCGCTTATTTTGGGATTGGGAAATAATTCTTTTTAAGTTGCTTCTACTGTCTCAAGTGTTCCGACATTTTGAACAAAAACTCGAAATACGAGGGGAGAATTGGGATAGGGGAGAAGGACTTTAACTAGGTAATAGTGCGAAGAAACGTGTACAGTCGAGGGCATAAATGACACGTGATTTTTCGTACTTTTGAATTTAGGTTGGCAACACAATTGAAATCGACTGAAATGCGGGAGAACTGTATCTAAATACATTAGTTGTACCAACACAAATTGGGAAAAAAATCACTTGTCTGCCATTTATGCCCTGGACTGTACGGAAAATGCCTAGCATTCATAAATGAAAGCGATCCAGCCAAGCCGATGAAACGTTCTGAGGAAAATCGTTCGACAGGGTGGAGAAAGGGAAAAAGGTTATGTCATTTCTGCAGGTCGCAAATACAGGCTTGGAGGGTTATTCGGCTATCAATTTCATCGGCATTATCGAATCGATAAGTGATTTCCGAAGGGGCCGATAGCTTGGCTACAAATGTGTGTGTTTGCCGAAAAACGTCGAGTGGACTGGGGGCTCAGCTGAGGGATTAGTACAAAGGGCAAGTTGTATCGCTTTCTCTCTTTTGTCCACGCCGCCCGGCGCCACGCCACGCTGCGCCATACAGTCCAGTTTCGGCCCTCCTCTACACTGTTAAAGTCACCCATATTCCCGCGCCAATTCCAGGAGACTAAAAAAATCTCTTAAAAATTCTACGAAGTAAATTGATTTTAGGTCACACTTTCTACTTCATTCTACCTTTCGTCGACTGAGCGGAGAGAGACAAAGGGCACGTTCTCTAAGTCAACCTGTCTAACGCTCTTAAATCTAAAAACCCATTTCTAGGTCAAACCTTTTTTTGTGGGGGGCAGTCATGAGAATCTAGGTTATACCGTCGTGCATCTTTGTTTTTTTATTTAAAAACCAAGAAATATCGGTTTAACTGTTTTATGTGTGTAGGATATCTTAATTTGTATTAAAAGATATTGTATTGATCTTTAATACAGCAGATAATTACTTAATAACTTAGTTTGGAAAAAAGCGAGGTCACGGACGGCGACGCCATCCTGGGCTATAAAATTGACTCCCGCATTTTGCCAAGATAGAACAGGTTGGCCAAGAATGGCTCTTGGGTTTTTTCTGTTTGCTGTGGAGCACAGAACGTAAGAAGAAGAAAATAGAATCTTTGAAACTTGGTGAATAAGTAACAAGCCATCTTCGTTTTCTGAATATTTCACGAGACAAACCCGCGCGCCCGAAAACAGATATGAAACAAAATGCTATTTACAGTACTTCAACCGCCAGTCTCTACGAAATACTCTCAAATTGATATATTTCTGCAAAGGAACTCGTTTTGCGACGCCAAGTTCACAAAGTTCCACGCGCCATCAGAAACTGTGTTCACTGCATTTCAGATTAACAAGCATCCTCGGAAATGAAAATTTCGTCCGCTATTGAGAAAAGAAGCGCCTCGGGAATTTGTATTTGCTAGCAACGGAGGTCTGTTGAATGTCAGGGACTCCATAGCGGTCTATTACGGTGCGCAGACAACTTTTTAAGGCGCAACGTGAACTTGGGCTCATTCGTACACAGAGATTGATTACGGAGATGTAAAAAGAGGTTCCTTGCCGTAGCAGACGCGCCGTTCAAAGTCAGCGCTCGAAGTGTCGATGTCGAAACACGGTTATGTAACAGTTAAAAAGACGTCGGGAATGTTTGGAAGCTGTTGTTGGGAGTGATTTAACGGGGTTGTGTTTGTTTTGATTGCAGTGCGACTGGAGCGCATGCATGGGCCGATGAGGCGCGCTTGGACGCCAGGGCCCCCGCCGAGGCTGCTGCTTCTCCTTGTGGTGCTCCTGGCGTCGCCGTTCGCCGTTGCCAACTCCCTGAAGAAGCTCGCCGACTCCTTCAGCGACGACATGGAGCGGTACGCGCTGCTGATGCTGGACCCGGCCGGCCGCGCCGACGCGCCCTCCGTCGCGCTGCCGCGCCGCATCACGGCCAAGTCGGTCTTCATCGCGCCATCGGCGCGGCCCAAGTGCGACGACGGCTACGAGCGGGACGCCTCGGGGGCCTGCGTGCGCCGCATCAACGTGGACCCCGACAACGCCTGGTCCTTCTTCGTCGGCAAGCTCAACGACAAGTTCGGCTCGCTGGACCCGGCCCCGCAGACCGCCGCTGAGGCGCAGGCCGCCGCCGAGGCGGTCGAGGCCGTGGCCGTGGCCACTCAGGTGGCCGCCGAGGCCGCGCCCCACGCCGAGGAGCCCTTGCACTTCCACATCCCCATCGAGTCGGTGCCTGAAGTCACGACGGAGCCCCCCGTCACGGAGACGACCACGGTGCCGACGACGACGGAGGGCTTCCAGGACGAGACGGCCACGGGCCCGACGCCCACCCAGCCCCCGTCGACGCTCTCGTTCGAGCCGGAGGTCGTCCTGGTGGACGACAAGGGCCCGCCTCTGTCCTTGTCCTTGTCGATGGCGCCGGTGGTCGTGCCCGACCTCGAGACCTCGACGGAGACGTCGACCACGTTGGCAACGACGACCCGGGCGGCGCCGACCCGGGCGGCGCCGACCCGCCCGCCGCCGCCGCGCCCGCCGCCGACGTCCTACGCCGTCAAATCGGACGACGTCGACGCCGACCCAATGATCAACTCGGTGAGCGACTCGCCTCTGCTGGCCGGCTTGAAGAAGTTCGCGCCCATCGTGGTGGCGGAGCTCCCCAACTTCCCATCGGCGTCGCCGAGCGGCGGGGCGTCCGGCGGGGCGTCCGGCGGGGCGGCGGGGCCGCTGGACGCGTCGGCGGTGCCCCCGCGCCGTCGGCCGTCCTCGTCCTTCGTGCGCTTTCCGGAGACGACGTCGGACAGGGCGGCCTCCTCCAGCAAACCCTTTGTGTTTCCCCGGGAGGACGACGAGCCGCCCCGGTCCAGTCTGTTCCCCGGACTGTCGCGGAACGCGGGCCGGAGGTTCAGCCTGGGAAGGACTCACTGATCGGTGAAGTTTCGTTTACGTTTGTGTTGTGCCATACAAGGCACGCAGACTCAACCTCTGAATAGTGTCCAAAATTACATCACTAATCAGAAAGTTATGACCAAAGAGGGTGTGAGTGTATGTGTGTAAATTATGTGTGCCTGGTGTTTATGATTTCAATGGCTAAGAGATCAGTGAGCCTCTCGTAAAGTTTAACAGACTCTGTCAGCACGTCAAATAGTTTTCCTACGAAACCTGGAATCGTACTTCTTAGCCATCGTAGTTGTAGTGGACAGTTAACTTATGAGCCTCGTCTTCTCTTAACCGGCGGGCGGATAATGCCTCGTTGCTCGATCCCCTAACGCGCCGCTCATGGTTTAACCGATTTATCAAAAGCAGTGCCTTATCAGACTGTACTCTTGTGATTCATTGTGATGTAAGTCAACAAGTGTTCATATATTATGCTATTGTAAATAGTCTCTTTGTTGTGATTATGTTTGTGTATATTATGTAAAATTGTAAAATACAGCCGTACTTTGTGCTTCTCTTAGAGGACACGCTGATTTTACGTTTTCAAAGGAGCTTTATTCCCCATTGTAGATTTGTATATGTCCCCGTCGCAAGTTTCCAGAATTCTTCCTGAAAAGATTTTCACGGGATCAGGAAGATTCTAACCTCAAACTTGTAATCATATAAGCGATTCATTATCTGAGTACCAAGCGGATAATATTACTTCCTACCCACATTTAGACATGACGACTCCTAGACGCTTACATCATAGATATCTTTGACGTCTCTAGCTGTGGTCCATCGCAGGATTCTAACTTGAAGGTCGAAAATGTACTTGTCAAAACGAATAAAGTCTACATTTTGTTACCAAACAGACGCTCTTTTATTTAACATTTTTTAATATTTTTTTAGTTTATTTTTATGTCTCGATACGAAATATCGTACAATGCTTGGTGCAAAAATATATCTTGGATGCCCCAAAGAGTTTACAAGAAATAGATTTGGAACGCCTCAACGTAGGCGGTACATGATACTCCAATTGCCGCACTCCATGTCTAAAATTAACAGTTTTTCGAACAAAAATGAATGGGTCTAGTTAACGCAAAGGACGATCAAGGATTGAGGCTCCGTCTTCAAAGTAAGCCAAGACTCCTTAGCAGCGAATATTTAGCCTATTCAAATTAATGGGTTGCATACGACAACGATCAAACAACTCCTTGACCTTGACGAAGGGTCGGGTCAAAACCTCGAGGCGTTCAACTCATCGAGAAATCCGTGCACCCTGAATTCGGGAGGTGGAATCTTCAATTTCTTGTGTTCCACCTTTAGTCGTCAAGCCGAGCGAGCCACTTAACCTAGCTTAACTCAAGGGACACCAAGCCTGCTTCCGGCGGAAGTAACTGCCGTTAAGAAGCGGAAGCAGACTTAGGGCAGCGGAGAGAAAGCACAATGCATCTAACCTTTGCGTTAAATGTTAAAATAAGTCGAACGAGGGTGGATCATAGAGGTTAGAAAGTGCAACCTTACTGAGTGTGGCATTTTTTAGTGGAACTCAGGGTAAACTAAGACGACCTACTTCCACTAAAGTAAACAAGAGGCAGCGATAAACACGACAAGGCGAATACAGCGCCGGACCGGCGAGCTAATACATCGGATTAGATAGTCTACGCTGTTTACTTTTACATAAAGTTTCCTCTCGTGGTAGCCTCAATCTCTTAACATGCGGCTTACATAGTAGCCGCTTAACCCGCCAAAACTACACTAGGTTAAATAGGTTGCATTTTCACCTCGTCTGAAAACCTGACTCACAGCCTCTCATTAAATTGTTAGAATTAAGAACAATCGAGTATGCTTGCTCACTGGGCTGTTATCGACCCACCAGATATATCAATCTTCATGCAAAATTCTCCCAAAAATTACTTTTTTTAAAGTAAAAAGTTAACTCTAAATTAGCGTAAATAACAAAATTGATCATTTTAAAAACACCATTTTGCAAAATTTTGACCCAAAA
>Ga0058701_10003674_pt1 | contig 12227 bp, 2 predicted proteins | sample AgamicOrMae_FD_97039 | JGI IMG/M metagenome (GOLD analysis project Ga0058701, IMG submission 97039) | Agave microbial communities from Guanajuato, Mexico - Or.Ma.e | ecosystem: Host-associated > Plants > Phyllosphere > Phylloplane/Leaf | place: Guanajuato, Mexico | collected 2012-06-04
ATCTCATACCGCACGGAAATTATGATGCGATGAGCATCATGTTTTCCGTGTTTTCACACAGTAAAACCGGAACATCTGTTTTTGGGAGTTATTTCCTGTTTGGGTGTGAAAATAAAAGCGGGGGCGGTACGTATTCATTATTTTTCAAGATAGATTTATGTTCAGAGCCACACAATTCAAAAGGTCTCGGGAGGAGGCTTTCTATTGATGTGGTTGAACAGGTTTTTCTTGAAAAGATTACCATAACATGCACTACCCTCGTAGTATTTTCATACCCCAGAAACAGATACAAAGCTCTTCAAACAGCGAATTGTTTTTACTGCGCAACATCTAACCAGTAAATATCTCACTGACTCAGATTGCGGTTGCATTTTGTCATAGAACTTGAAAGCCACTCGTCAACGAATGCCTTATTTTACGGAGACGTATTGCTGGAGCAGCAATAGCATAGCTGTTTTTAACAGCGTCGTGGAGCTTGACCAATGCTTCACTGCGATGCAACAAGTGGCTATGGCTACAGCAGCCCTACCTTTGGGAGAAACTGGTGGAGTTAACAAAAACACAGTGGCTTCAAGGCCTGTTGGTACAATTTCTGAGGGTTGTATTGTCTACCTTTTCAGCTATATACCCTGTTTCAACCCTTTAACTATACATTATTGGGTGGTCAGTACTATTCTCACGCCCGTGTTGATACAAGGGAGACTTGAACGCACGGAAACCAACCTAATACAGCGTATGAATAGTCACTTCGTTGTGGGGTTTTACAACACGTAACCGCGTATAGGCCCACTGATCGGATTAACCCACTACCGCACAGCGGTACCGTTCGGAAAGAGAAAAAAAAAATAGAGGATCTATTCAGATCAGTATTTTCACAATTCAAAAATTATCACCCCCTGGAAACCTGAAATTTAATTATTTAGGCATTTTCCGAAGCTCAAAATTGCGTATTTCAATGGAAAAAATCCTTTCAATTTGTCTCTTAAGCTGAATTTCACTCCAAATACTTTGGACTGTTATGGGTTTTAAGACAGGTTAGGTGCGCTGTGCTTCCCTTCGCGAGCACTCCGCTCGGCTTTGGATGTACAGGTGCAGCCTTTCAAAGTTTGTGTCCTTTCGAATTCAAAAACCCAACTCTGTAGATGTGAAATGGTCAAATTTGACTAAAGAATAGGAGCTGAAATTTCAATATTTCAATTAGTCAATTTTGACTATTTTGTAGTCAAAAATGACCATTCTTTAGTGACTTTTAACTATTTAATTAGTCATTTAGAGCTTGCTATTAAAAATAGTCAAATTTGACTAAAGTTTAGTAGCTGAAATTTTAATATTTCAATAAGTCAATTTTGACTACTTTTTAGTCAAAAATGACTATTTAAGTAGTGAAAAAAAGAACTCGTTAAATAGAGTATAAAAAAAGACTTATTTTAGACTCAGGGACCAAACTAATATTGGTACTAGAAAATATTAGTACTAAATATGCTAGAAATATTTCAACCGCTAAATCTAAGTCAATTTTGACAATTTTACACTGAATTGAAAAATGACGAAATCAATTAGTCGAAAAATGACTGTTTCAAATTTAGAGTGAACGCGTCAAACTGGAAAAATTAACAGTTATTTAGAAAGGTGTAAAAATTAATGATCTCCCAATTGCTGTAAGAGTCAACCTCTAATGGAATGCGGGTGCACGAAAATCCGGCGCTTGGTAGGCTCGCACTTTGGTAATATAACGATTTAATTAGAGCAGTCGCGACGCTGCACTGCACACTGATCAACAATAAACAAGAACGAAAGCCGGGCTCGGCGCGCTCTCTCGCGAGAGCCATAACTATAGCTCTTGTCCGTAAAGCGTGTTATTCGTAATACGTATCCTAGCTCAAGCTGTCCTTTCTGATTGGAAATGATGTCAACCGATAAGCTTGACGAAGGTGATGCTTTCATAGGCAACATGGCAAATCGCGGAATCCTTTTAATAAATCACTCAGCTGTTATTCTAACGAAATTCATCAACCGAAGCAAAGCTGAAATGCACATCAACTCCGCCAACTTGTCTGAATAGTAATAATAATCCACTATTTGAAGTAAATTACCCAAGAATTCACGAAGATATAGACTTGCTCAGCCCCTAAAAGTTTCACTGTAAAAAAGAGAATCTTGATTTCAGAGGCAATAAAAGTCAAATTACTGGTCTGAAAAAAAAATCAGTCTAAATATTCACCGAGTTGTAGTGACATCGCTCTTGAAAGAAGGAGTTTACAGAAATCAAAAACGATGTCTGAAATTCAGTGCATTATTAGACTGATTTTTTTTATTTCTTTTTATGTCAATGATTTGATTTTTGTGGCATTTGAATTTAAGATTCCCTTTTCACGGTGTAGTCTTATCATTGAAAAAAAGAAAAGAAAACCGAGCCCAGAAAATATTCCCCAAATCTTTTTCATAGATTAACGAAAATTGTGAGTTACGAATCTGAGGAATAGTACGATAATGAAGTCTTAAACTTATGATTGAATTTCCCTCGCATGATGAAGTTTTAAAACGTATGATTGAATTTCCCTAGCTGCTTTTTGTGGTCGTCGTTTATTAAAATACACAACTACGATAAAGTTTTTCTTGTTTTGTGGGGAATTGCTGCAAGAAGAGGCCTTTCTCTAAAAAAAAATACCATTTTTACTTCTACTATGAATAAGTGAATTTACTCATGTGAAGTTTTCATCACACTTTACTTATCCATTGACAAGTAAAGAACCCTGTGACTATCCAAAAAAGCAAAATTACCTATCACGTCAGGAGTAAATTTCTCTAAATGATAAGCAATTTTCCTACTTGGTTGACGTTTTGTACTTCCCTAATTCAAAAAAGTAGTTTAACTTAATCAATGTATAAGCAATTTTATTGCTCCAGTTTTGGCACAGGAGTAAATTTACTTTGCAATAAGTGAAATTACTTACACTCACATGTAAATTTAATTTTAAAAAGCCAAGTTTTGGACGAAGCTAAGAATGAAAATTACTCTTATTAAAAGTAAATTTACCTCTGCTGGTGATGAAATTTCTGTGACATTTAGATAAGTAATTTCGCTTGACTTTTTAATGAGTAATTTTCCTGCTTCTGAAGAGGTGAGGGGGCGTCTTACCATGCGGATAAGTGAGGGAATTTTTTTTTTTACAGTGCCCCCATTTTTGCTACCTGTGAAGATTTCAAGGTTACATTGTTCGCCTCTCATGCTCTAACCCGGTTCGACGTCAACTTCCAGAATTCACAACATACAACCTCGTTTAGTTGAACTAACAAGTCAAAGGTGTTTTGTGCCTCGCATTGGTAGTGTTTGACGCCAAGCCTAATGCCGCTTACTTTACAGTTCCTTCATGCTTCGTAACAATGTTTTGTTAAGTAAGATTACGTGTCGTGTTCCTCACTCCACTCGGCGACGAAATTGAAAATATTACGCAGATATTGTAACTTTATAAATTTGGGAGTGTAACGATTTTACGTCACTTGAGTGGGTTGTAATGTGGTGCCGGTAAAAGTATTAGCAGAAACCACCAATTTGATTAATTGGCGCAGCATTTTCATAAATCTACCGAAAGTGACAAATTTTCCTGGTAATTGGATGAAAGCAGAAACAATCCATTTTGTTTTCCATCGGATTAATCGTCATCATTTCCAACTTGGAGAATCCCCAATGCTTCTATTTGGCCAAATAAAAGGACTTAAGCTCCCTTGTTTTTTTTTCTCTTTTTTTTCCCCTGGAAAAAGTGGACATTTCTTTGATGAGCGTCTTTTGTGTTCAAAAATGAGTACAAAAGAGTATCACTGGATTATAGCTCAGACGGTTTACCCTCAGTTTTAAAGGTTATTGGGTTTTATACAACTGTGACCCTGTCGGCCAGGCCAAGCATTTGAATATTGTTAGCCCGAACTACCGACTGACCCACCTTACGTCGCCAAGCTAACATGAGAACTAAAACCGAAAGACCTGTTTTAGGGAGTTCGTACCTGTTTTGGGTGTGAAAATAAAACGGAGGTCGTTCGTATTTTGGTTATTTTTTTAAGGTTGACCTATGTTCAGCCACATCAGTGGAAAGCTCTCTCCGAGTACTTTTGAATGATATGGCTGCACATAGATCTATCTTGAGAAATAATCAAAATACGTACTACCCCTGTTTTACTTTTTTTTTCACGCCCAAAACAGATAAGCACTCCCTAAAACATGAGTTTCGGTTTTACTAAGAGGGTAGCGATAGTAGAAATACATACCTATGCGGTATATTGTCGTTAATCCTCATAATTCAATTTAAAAAAAATAGAACCAGGACGGATTATAAAGATGAAATATCGTAGTGTTAAAACGAATGTATGGTCAGCATTGTGGTCGTAAACTCTTTACACAAGTTTCTCCCCAGAAATACTTTATCTGACACGGACGGAAATGCACCAATTTTGAAGCTTTGAAAGAACCGGATTTTGTTCTGTTTATAGGACAACTCACTAAAACCAAAATCAGTGAAACGCCTAGAAATCTATTCTAGAAATCAGTTCAATTCGGTCCACCGACTGACTTTGGTCGCTATTCCATCATTGCGGTGAATATCAACCGAATTTCACGGGCTCCGATCAATAGGAGCGAAGCAAAAACGCACGTACAGTACTGGTGGGTACTGCAGTGCCGGTAGGTACTTCAAGAAGTATTTGGAACGTGGAAAGTATGATCCCGACTTAAACAAACTTAATGCCGTAAGTCAGCAAAGTACAGGCGAAGGCAAAAGTCGCGGCCCGTTTCACCTACGTGTAGGCTTAAGTGGGACAAGATTTAAGATCTCGGTTTCACTATCAAGTGAACTCTCAAGAAGTGTTCCTCTCATGCTTTTATGGCCAAAAGGAGGAAAGGCGAGGAACAGCATATCCGCTAAACCTATAATCAAGTAAACAAAGATAAAATCGTATGGGAAAAAATATAATACCCTAAACCACGATAATTACATTTTTGAACGATAACTACATTTTGGAATAAAAGCATACAAAAGCAATTTCATTGATCATGAACGCCAATTTACGCTGACCACCTTTTTTTTGGACTTATCAGTTTCACATGACTGTGCAATATTTTCTTACTGTGCCAATGCAATTTTTCTTTTGCGCCTTAACATTACTTTAGGAATAATTTTTTATGGCTCGTTAACACTGAAGGATGAAATCTACGCAAGGAAAAACAAGACTGCAAAGCAATTCTTATTTTCAAATGAGAAAATCGATCATTAGCTAAAACACCTCCATAAAGGAAAACACATCTTTGACCTATTGTAAAAAATGATGATTTTTTAATGAGAGCGACCTATTAGCCGCATAAGAGACGTTTCCCTTGGAGAGGAGAATTCAAATCAATATGCCGGCTTTTGATATATGTGGCATTTTACAAGTTTTGGGGCGTGATATCTTGCTTTGTTTCCAAGATAGACCAATCAAATAGCATACCGTAATCAAAAGCCATCCAGTAGAGAAAAAATCTCTATTTTAGATATACAGATCTATTTTAGATATATTTATAAAAAATAGAGAAAAATTTTCGCGCCAACCCGATTGTTTTGTACAGTATGATTATTTAAAAAAAGTTTTCCATTAATTTTTAGAACAGGCACAAGAGATTTCAATTACATTTTTTTCATGATATTCCGTATATCATGGTCACAGTCATTTCAAAATTATCTTAAGTCCTTAAATGTAATATTTAGCAATTTTACGAAATTCTGCTTCGCACACTTCCATGCACAAAATGCCCTCGTTGGTGCGCAAAAACGAAATTTATCAGTTTTAGTACTTTGGGCGTCGATTTTTTTTCTTTAAACCCGAAGGGATTTAAGAGAAGAGATACACGCGGGCCCTAAGTCCACCACGTGGGATAACACTCCCATATTGCGATATCGGCATTGAAATTCCGACAAAAATCCGGTGGGTTCCTGCAGCCAGCGGATCTGCGCATTGTACGACAGTACATCGACCGGCTGTTGAGCCGGCTCGTCCGTGGCTTTGCAGTGGCTCGTCCGTGGCTCGGCTGTGGCTCGGCCGTGGCTCACAAAGCCGTGGCTGCCATGCCGCGCCTTGCCTCTCCCGCCGGCCGGATAGCATTGTGACGCGAACGTTACCGTATCCGGTTCGATTGCGATTGTGTCAAAAAAAGAAAAAAATTGCCGGATCGCTTGATTTACTCCACTGGTTACATCGGGAACTATTCCGTTCATTTTCGTCCCTTTTTCATTGTCTGTGTTTGCCGAGACTAAAGCTCCGATCAAATAGTCTCGGAAGATTCGCGGGGGATTAGTCCTCCTCAAGATTTAGCGTCCCAATATTCTGATCAAGCTGAAAGCTCATAGCTATCTTTCTTTTAGTTTGTTTTAAAAACAGTTAAAATTAACCCCTGTTTTAGGTTATTGTCGCGTGCTTCGCGGTTTGAAGGCAGAGGAATTACGTAATTTGGTTATTTTTTAAAGATAAACCTACATCAATAACCATATCAATCGAGAGCTCACGACGAGACTTTTCCATTGATATGATTGTTGATAGGTTTGTCTTTAAAAGCAACCTAATGACGCTGCTCTCCTTGTTTTACTATCATACCCAAAACAGGTACTACCTAAAACAGGGGTTAGGTTTCACTGTACAAGGAAGGGTATCAGCCCGTGTTCTCTCGAAACAGGACGTTAGGTACGCTTAATCTGCCGGGCAATAATTGGAGACAAAAGGAACAAAAACACAAGATGAGCAATAGGCTCATTGTGTCATAGACTATTTATTTCAGCCGTCAGACTTGTCTCGTCAAAGTAAATGAGGGCGGCTGTAATTCAGTGAAGAAGAAAGAAAGTCAGATGAGACTCTTCAAGGAGGTCCGTTACAGGAAGGCGCCGGCCGGCAAGCCACACGGCTTCGAAGCCGCATGGCCGGTGTTTAGCCGGTCAGCCGGCTAAACACCGCTGTGACTTGATCACCTACAGGTAAAATGTAAGCCTGGTAAGGTAGGCCTCTTCAAAGCATGTAAATTTGAAACTCCGAAATTTGCACCCTTCGTCACACGTAGCGGAACAAGGCACAGGGCCCATAACCTGAGTTAAACTAACCGAACAGTCACCAAACCTGATGCTGCTTATTTCTCCGTATCAGGCTAATGTCACCCAGCACATTACAAACAAAACATCTGTTTTAAGGAGGTCTTACCTGTTTTAGGTGTGAAACTAAAACGGGAGTAGTAAGTATTTTGGTAATTTCAAAAGATAGATATATCTTCAGCCATGATGGAAAGCTCTCACCGAGACCTTTTGAATGATACGGCCGAACATAAGTCTATCTTGAAAATAATTCAAATGCGTCCTACTCTCTTATTTTTTTAGAAAGATCTATGTTTAGCCACGTCAATGGAAAGCTCTCACCGAGACCTTTTAAATGATATGGCTGAGCACAAGTCTATCTTTGGCAATAATTAAAATGCTTGTTACTCTCTTATTTTTCAAGATATACTTATGTTTAGTCACATCAAAGAAAGCTCTCGTCGAGACCTTTGAATGATATGGCTAAACATGTGTCTAGCTTGAAAAATAACTAAGATACGCACTACTTACTCCCTTATTTTTCAAGATAAGTCTATGTTCAGCCACATCAATGGAAAGCTCTCACTGAGACCTTTTGAATGATATGGCTGAACACAAGTCTGTTTTGAAAAATAATTAAAATGCGTCCTACTCTCTTACTTTTCAAGATAAACCTGTGTACAGCCACATCAATGGAAAGCTCTCGTCGAGACCTTTTGAATGATATGGCTGAACATGTGTCTAGCTTGAAAAATAACCAAGATGCGCTCTTCTCCCGTATTTTTCAAGATAGGTCTATGTTCAGTCACATCAATTGAAAGCTCTCGTCGAGACCTTTTGAATGTTATGGCTGAACACAACTCTATCTTGAAAAATAATGAAAATGCGTCCTACCCTTATTTTTGAAGATAGACCTATGTTTAGCCATATCAATGGAAAGCTCTCACCGAGACCTTTTGAATAATATGGCTGAACACAAGTCTATCTTGAAAAATAATTAAAATACGTCCTACTCTCTTATTTTTCAAGATAGACTTATGTTTAGTTTCATCAATAGAAAGTTTTCACCGAGACCTTTGAATGATATGGCTGATCACAACTCTATCTTGAAAACGAATTAAATTACGCTCTACTCCCGTTTTATTTGCTTGCCTAAAACACGCAAGAACGCCCTAAAAAGGTGTATCGTTTTCGTTTTTACGGTGAGAAGTGCTGCATCGGGCTCGGCAACAAAGTGGGGCACAAAACACTTAACCTAACCTAAGTTACCTTAACCTGTGCAAATGTATATCGTCATGATTCTCGTAAAAAAGGTTTACCTACATAGTGAAACGTACATATGTAGACGTGACTAATCAAATTCTCAACTGACAATGAGTTTGCAAGTGAGTTAGGCGCCAGGGTGACATTCACACCTTTCACCGCACTTCTTCCGTGACTCTGATTTTGATGCCAACGTACTAATTAATACCCCTGCCCGCCGGTCGTCCTCTTTCAAAATATGACGGAAAATGGGTCATAGACTCCGTGAAAACTGATACCTATGAAGGTTCTCTTTCTGGATGATGTGCCAAAAGGAAAAGCGACGCGAATACGGGTGTCTCAGCCCGTCCACTCCATGCAACTGTTACAAAAAGTCTTTTGAAAACCAAAGGCATGGTTTACCGTACCCACTGAGTAGGTTGGGGACTCGGAACAAAAGATAGCTGTTATATTCATCAAATATAAATTACAAACCTATCGTCTCATTTCAGCTCCTCATTCTACGTCCAAATAAACTCAAGTACAGAATAATAAACTTTCATCATTTTCGTTTTATTTTTAATGGCATTTGAAGGGTTTACCAACCTGGCCGTAGCTCTTTAAAGATAAAAAATAATCCGTGTTTCGGGTACATCTATTCCCATTTCAGGGTATAGAGGCAAAACGGGACCATAGCTTGTTTTCACTAAATTCCAAGATAAACCCACCAACAGTCATATCAATGGAAAGCTCTTGCCGAGCCATAACCATTGATATGGCTGTTGGTAAGCCAGTCTTGAAAACTAGTGAAAACATGACACCGTCTCGTTTTACTTTCACTTGAAAATGGGTACGCAGTAGGTGTCCCCAAAAAAGGATAGAGTTGTCCTCAAAACAGGTTCTTTTTTATTTCAAACCGAGTTCGCAGAAATATGTTCATGAACTTCTGTGTTCGATAAATGAAACCATCCATTTCACTACCCGAAACAGGGTTAAGGGTGCCCACTAAACTGTTACTGGTTTTACCGTGCTCCGCCACGACGACAGTTCTGAAAGAGTTCTCATTTGTTTTAAGGGTAGATTTTGGTTGGAGATTTGGTTTCCCGCATCTTGCGTGTGTTCTGGCGGCGAAAATCTCGAAAATAATCGGGGAGAAACTGTGGCTGCAACTCGAGTAGGTCGCGTAGCGGGACCTCAGTGCGAAAATCGTGACCACAGCAAACGACTCTTGACAAGTTTTGCGCTAATTTCTAAAGTCGCACTTCAGCGTAACTAGATTGCACTTACGTGGTCGTGGTCAAGCGGGTAGGTGGGACTTTCAAAAAATAGATTACGTCGTAAGATTCACAAGTGGTGACAGTTTTTATGCCGGCAAGATGCGGGAGGGAGGGGAATCAGTGGGACGATCCGTCCATTCAAACGACAGACATCTCAAAGTTGATTGCAGGTTATTTGGAGCGTATAATTTCGGGTCTGTTCTCTCTGTGGTGAAGGGTTCCCACGAGACCTCCACATTTCCTGCATCGACAGAAATCCTAGCTTCGCGCAAAGTTAAGTTAGAAACGATTCAATCGTAGATCAGAGGACGTATATTTACTACCTCCACAACGACCCAGGGGTACCTTCTCAGTTTAGAAAGACTTTCGGTATGTGCTGTATACTTGATTTCCCGGTTTTTATCTTTACTTCCATGTTCGAAGAACAAGGAAGTATTTGATAGGTTCATGGGAGCACTTCTGTTGCTCTGGGTATTTTAAAGCAGTGTCCTAAATGTTAATCTTTCTCTTTTGCCATTTGCCTAATTCGTTAAAAAAAATTCAATGTCCTTTTTAAAAATTTATCTTATAAATTTGTACAGTTGGAACAGCTCAGAATTTAGTATAATTAATTACCTCGGACTTTGGGTCAGAGAGAGTATGGGAAACTACTGGAACAGCGAATTGAGGAGAATCAGCCAAAATTAAATAGTTTCGGATAAAATGGCTTATTAAAACGTCCTTACTCTCCAAGGAAATGATCCATCTTCAATAAGATACCCAAGCGAAAGATCTTAAGTGTGACCAGCTGTCAAAATTAAGATTCACGACAGCTAGTAGAAGTTCCTCCAGGATTCTCACTAAAATAATCTGAGAGAATCGACTATAATCAGAAAAATGATGTCAATCCGAAGTCTCCCTTTAGAGCGGCAATCTGTAAGAAGATAATCTAAAGCACCTTTTTTCCTACTTATGTGATTAATTTTTTCAGCCAACTTTAGCTCAAAAGGGGTGATTCACTCATATAAAATAAAACTTCTTTCCTCATTTTCTTTCGCGGCAACCATTGAGTTTGCTTCTAAATTCCTGAAACTATGTTGAAATGATCGCTTATTTCACCGCGTTCAATGATGCATCAAGCGCCATCAAAAAAAATTAGTGCCGAATTTTATTGACTTTCCTTCGAAGGCTGAGAAAGGTTGCCCCAGCAAACTTACCTATATCAACCTTGGTTTTCCAGTAGAAGCGTCGTTTCTTTCAAGGGTAGACAAATCAAAGGTGATCGAATTACTCTCCTGTGGAAGCGGAAATAACGTAGGTACCGGGTATAGAACCTATTTGCAACGCGAAACGATATCAAAATTTTTCAACATGTCTCAGGCTTCCCGAAGGAAGATTTTTCTTTGAAAGAGGAACGCTATTAATCACCTCCCGACTATAGAACATTGTCCGACAGAAAAAAAAATCCAACACAAGTGACCAAAAAGATAATAGGTTCGGTTCGGTAAACTGTCGTTGACGTACGCAATCGGAAACTACATAAAGATCGATGACTTGCATAACCTGAAAAGTATCGTCGGTCGACTGATATTTCTACTGGAAAATACTGCTAACATTCGACTTTGAAGAAATTTGTAGGAGGAAATAATCGTTTTGAAAGATTTTGAGCCGAAAACGATCCGAGAGAAGAATCGTCTTAACCCTGAAAATGAGTTCCTTTATGCAGTAACAATTGGCATCGGAAACTTATTCGTTCGTGTTTGGGCGATTAGTCGTACACTTTTAATGTCCGACCCATACACTTTTCTTTCCCTTTTTTTTCTTCCAATTAAAAAGGGGTTCACTGAGAAAAGTGGGCCAGTAAAGTTTGCTAAAAAAATAACTGAAAAGTGCAACGGCCAAACTTCGCTAGTAAACGCTAACAGGTTTGCTAGTAAACGTTACGTTAGAGTGTTTACAGTAACGTTTATTGGCAAATCCGGTAACATTTACTAGCCAAGTTGGCTGTCACTTTTTTACGAGTTTTTTAGTAAACTAAACTAATGCCTCCGTGTCTGAGATGTCTTCTCGCAAGCCCGACCAATGCTTTCCTAACCTTCGCAATGAAAAAGCTCGGGATTCCCGATCTAATCGATAAAATCGAATTTCTCCGACTACCGACTGGTAGAGTATGCGGTTGGCCTAGTTGGAAAGTAGGCCGGCAGTGGAACGACTCCCTTCAAATTATTGCTATTTTTTAATTCGAAATTCGGACAGTTTTGAAAGCAAATTCTAGAAAAATGAGCTGGAAGGTACCGGTACGTGTTTATGTCCTACCATCAGATGTGGAGTTAAATGTAAGATACTGTAGGTACACCAAAGCGTTTGATTAATTTATTTCCATTCAGGATAAATCAAGCAGTAGGTACTTTCCACATCCGAGGTCTGTTCTGTGTTGCTTTAAAAACGTTCGTGTTCCTATCAGTTTTGAAAGTTGTATTTTCCACCTCTGTGTTCCACCCTGATTCGACCTTCCATGACCGTCAATGACAATATACCGCGTAGTTAAGATTAACCTGGGTTAAGTTAACTTAGGTTTAGTCAGAGTAAGTGCCTTGTGCCTCGCTCCGTTTTCGTTTTGCAAGCGTTGGCTTGCTAAAAATAGGGA
>Ga0058701_10003675_pt1 | contig 12227 bp, 3 predicted proteins | sample AgamicOrMae_FD_97039 | JGI IMG/M metagenome (GOLD analysis project Ga0058701, IMG submission 97039) | Agave microbial communities from Guanajuato, Mexico - Or.Ma.e | ecosystem: Host-associated > Plants > Phyllosphere > Phylloplane/Leaf | place: Guanajuato, Mexico | collected 2012-06-04
CTACAGTGCTGCTAAATAATCTTGGCTTTTAGAAAGTAGTACTACTTTACCCTTATGAGTCTCACTTCATCAACTCCCAATAATAGTAAGCAATCACATTTAAAGGAAAAAAATAATATTTTTTAAAAGTAGAATAAACGTTTGACTTCTTCACTTTGTGAATGGATGTCCACGTGTCCAAGAGGAGTGCCCACTTACACCCTTTTTATGACTCAAGAAATAAATTATGACGACTTGGTTGGGTATGATTAGTTTAACTTGTTAGCTTAGCCTGTAAGCTTATCTTTGAGTTTAACTGGGAAGAAGTAGCATAACATACACTAAATGTTGACCAATTCACATTTAGAGTAAAGCAAGGTTAGATGGAGATAAACTATATAGGATTAGCTGAAGAACAAAAAAACTTGGATCATAATATTAGGTTAACTTCAACCAAGCTCCAAATAAATTGGCTCATGAGAGGCGGATGTAGATCAGCTTAGATAAGTTTACAGTCTTCTCCAAGGAAAACTAGCCCTACATGGAGTAAATAGTTTACGCTACTTATTTTTAAGTTAGCTCAGGTTAAATATCTAAGACTAGTTTAAGATAAGTAAGCATATTAGGCTAATACTTACATAAGCAGGAATTTTATCAGGACAATTTGCAAAAAGTTTACCAAATTTATGTTAGTTACACGCAAAAATTTACAAACGTAACTGAAGACAGGTAACCCCCCCAAACTATAAAAGAATAAATAAAAGCCCCCCAAAAATAAAAGAATTGGGTCTTATTTTGCCACAACCATGAGACACGTCCAAGCATAGAAAAAAAAATAATACTATTGTCTTAGAAGGAACATTGGGTCCGCTTCGACTGATTACCGCATTTTATGCGCCGAGAGAAGGGAAGGATAGAAAGAGAGCGGATTTTTCTGAACGGATATCCGGATATTCGGAAATGTTCTCACGAAAGAAAGAATCGAGCCGACGGGAGCTCAAGTTCCATTCTTCGGCGCCCGCCCTCGCCACAACTCAACCACACCGTCCCGTTTAGAATAGTCGAAATTTTTGCTCGGAAGGAACACAAAAGTTGCTTTGGACGCAAAAAGAAATGCAAAGCGAACGGCACGGGACGGGAGCCGCGGAGGAGGAACGGCGTGACGGGACGTTAAGCTTAAAGGTTCAAACAAAAGAATGAATTATTAGCCATTTGGTGCCGGGACGCGGAAGAGTCCCGAAGGCCAGCGGGGACCAGTGGGGAACCAGCTAAATGGCTGCTTTCAATCCACGATGCCTGATTTTCAGCAGACAAGTATGAAATTTTATCTTTGAGGGATTTGTTGGAAGCAAATAAGACAGGACCAGAAACGGAGTAAGGTCGAATTTCTTTATGAACCTGCCTGAAAGTAGGTTGAAACTCGTATTAAGATGGAAAAGTAAGAGACAATAACTCATATAGTACTTATAGGTTAGGGCAGATCTTCGGAAGGCGGAATTTGTCCGACACGGAAGTTCTCCGACAAAGTCGGGTGTCGTAAGGTTGGGTTTTGTCGGAAAACTTCCGTGTCGAACAACTTCCTGCATCTCCAGATCTTGCAAGGATAGGTAAGTTTATGTACTAAATATAGGTCTCTCTTTCCTCGTCCGAGCTCCTTGAAGAAATGACTTCGTTGACAAGTTATAGTGCCCTACCTACATTTTTAGTATGGCAAGGGAGGGATGTCAGGGTGGATGAACTCGCAGGTCCTGACTTGATATTCTCTTCAAAATCTTGCAGAGTAAGCAACTTGGTAATCGGTGGAACAGTGACTCTGGTGTCAGCCCAGTCGATGCACAGACACACTGTAACACTGCAGCTCTGAAGTTCAGCTTCGGGTTCTCGAACACCCTTACTTTTTTTCCTCCTTCCTTTCCTGGCGGTGATCAGCATTCCTTCATCCTCCTCCTCGCAATGTCGGAGATAGTTTCTTCCTCGCCAGATGCCATTGCTACTAGGCCAATTTTCAGGATGCGTGCGGAGACTCGTTTGTTTGAACTACATAGTGAACAACCGACTGCAAATCCTTAGGAGGAAATGTTGTGAGTAGGACTATCTTTTAGATCCTGCACTCTCTGTACAGCTTGGCTGCATCCTTGTTGGTTCCAGAGCGTCAAATTAATGCAACATTGTTAAAAAAATTACTGAGCTAAAAACTGATTTTTGACAGGGCGAAAGTGAACTTCCGCACGAACTTTGGGTCTTGACTTCAAGTTAGACCCTGAAGTAACTGTGATCCAAGTGGCGTCAAAATCTTAGGACTTAAGTTGAGAATGTTTCCTGGTCAGTAAGACTTCGGTTTCCCAATAGAATTTCGATACTCCCATGCCTTCCACGAACACGAAAAGAATAATCGAAGCTATTAAAAGCGTTAATCACAAAAGAATCTCAATGAAGGGAAAAAAACTGTGAAACGGCGTTAATCATATCGGTTTAGCTGGTGATGTCCTTTTGGCAGGCAGCGACCCGCGCAACTCGAACAATACGAGCTTTCAGCCGAAGAAAGCAGCTCGGTGTGGCGCGCCATGGTGCGGTGGGAAGACAGAATTTCCTTGCAGCTCTTCCTTCCGTTTTGCTTCTAAAATCCGACTTCCTCCCTGAATGCGGCCGAAAGCCCACGCACAATACCAAACGACCATCGGTGCCAGCGCGCACAGCAGTGGCACACACTGTTTGGCTTGAGCGCCGCCTAGCGCCTTGTCCGAAAGGTTTAAACCGCAACGCCATTATATCGCCACCCCCACCCTCCCGCATCTCTGCTCCTGCATCCAGTCTAATAAATACAAGCCTCTTCCGATCCTTAACTAATAATGGAAACAAAGGAGTCTGAAACAATAGCGCGCCGATAAATAATAGCGCTTGCGATTTTTACCGCGACCTCGCTCTCGCTGGCTCTTGCTTGCTGCCCATTTAGCGATTTCATACACTTGCCTTCCCACCGTCTTTCTACGGGCTTATTTTTCTGGGAATTCGTCAAGCTCTCGCATTGCTTGATTTAAAGTGGAGATATTTTGGGTACTTGGCAGCGGATGCGAAGAAAAGTGTTCCAGAGCTTTGTTATTGCTTAAGTGGGGGAATAATGCCTATGTCGATATGTTACATCATTAATCGACTAGAAAATCTTCGATCTCTTAAATTTTGACAAGATTAATGATCTATTGATTTTGACAAGAATACTGATCTTGTATTGTTAACGAGTCATAGTTTTGGTAGACATCTACGCTACTTCGAATGGTTTTCAACCAATATCAAAAATCTTAGTTTGAGGTAGACTTCCTGAACACATATTTCGGCAAGTCTGTGCCACTTAAAGCACCCGCGCGATACGTAGTCAGTATAGTCTTTTTTCCAGCAAGATGTCTCTTTTCCAGCAGCGACATCGAATTTCAAAAAGTTTTTATAAGTTTTTTGTCATAAAGTTAAAAATTCAGCCTACTCAATGTCACTTTTCCTCACCAAACATTTCCTGGACTAACTTCCAAGAGTCGAGCTAACGGTAAGCTCAAACACACGCAGCCTAAGAATTAACGCTTTACAAAAAGCTCCAAATTTCCGAGCCAACCAGAGAATACTTAGAGCCTCAATTCGCGGTAAGTTACCTTTGAAATGATGTAATTAATAGGTCGACAGAGGCATAATGTGGTGGGAGCGGGCGGATGGTGATGACCTCGATCCTCTTCCGTAGATTTTTTTTCATATGTGACCAGGAATGCCGAATAACGCTCCAATATCCCAGAAGAACGTACCTTGAGACAAACTCATCCATACGAATCCTGTTAAAGAACATCTTTCCCAATAGCCCTATCAATGGCGCAGTCTCCAGAAAATAATGGATGAGATCTACCCACCCCCAGTGAAAGCATAACAATATGACCTCCGCCCATCGGCCAACGTGTCCCCGAAGACGGCAAAGAAGACCAGAAGGACCGATAGACTACCCAGAGGCCAACTACATCGAAACAGGGGGCATCCAAAGTGTGTCGTATCTGTTGGGGAGTGGCGGAACTTTTGTCTGTATTGCATGCAGATTGGCAGCTGGAGATCGGACGCAAGGGAAAGGGTGCAGCATAAAGACCCGGGCTGGGCCAGGCTGCTTGGAGACGGTGGCGGATTTATTTGCAGAAAGCTTCCTATCCCTCCAAGGCATAGCGGAGCGTACCCACCGCGTTTGCCCCTTGTTTTCCCCGCGACAAATTGTCAATCTTTCTGTATCGCTGAGAGTCGAGTCGCAGCGGCGCTGTGTGCTGCCTGATTGCATCTCGACGCCACTCCGCGCCGCGCCACGACTCGTCCCTGTCTGGCCCTGACTTTCGACCGACAAATTTGCTCTGTACGCGGTTTCCTGGATAATCCCGAATTTTCTCACTCCGATAAGTTTCGAGGAAGCTTAGTTTATCAGTGAAAAGGGAACGTTTTCTTTTGCTTTGGTTCGAGACAAAGCGTTTCAGTGGCCTACTCCCCCCACCAGCATGTATTTAAGAAAAATAGTCTAAACAGACGCACGCTTGAATCTAAGGAATGCATTGAATTTTTGGTACAATGAAAATCATTTTAAGAAACTTAGATCGGAAATCTTTTCGAACTTTACTTAGCATATAAAATGTTTTGGGCATTCCCTGGAATCGCATTGTATTGGATTGGACTTGAGAAATAATCTTCAGCAAACTCCAAAGAGTGAAAAGTGACTCTTTGTCAGAATGAACGTGGTGTTAACTCTTCCGAGTAACATAAAGTCTCTTTTTAATGCTTGGAGCTTGGCGTTTTGACTTTTCCGTTTAAAGGGAACAGCCCATTCAAAAGAAAAACTGTTATAAGTTTTGTTCTTTCCTTTTTGTAGGTCGATGTTTTTTTTTTGTTTTTTTTTCTTTTTTAAATATTTTATGCATTTTTACCAACTTGACAGAATGTCACAGGGAATTTTCTTAGTTAGGTGTGCGTTTGCTAAACATAAGATTGCCTTTGAGGTCATGATTATCGGAACGGATCATAATATTTAGAGTCAAAGCAGGCCTTATTTTTTGTCACTTTTACTTCTCACTTCTTGTCATAGCAAATTGGAGACAATCCTGTACCGATTATAGTGTCCTGATGGGAAAATAACTGAAAAAGGCTCAAAAATAACGTGAAGAAGACTTTTCAAAAAAACCTAGATAAACACTATAGAGCATAGAATTCAGGAATGCCCCAATTATTCCTGCTTAGTCTAACCCTCTCGGAGAAGTGCGGTACTTTGGATAGGGATGAACGATACGACCAATTCCACATCATCTTGTCACAAGCCTGGGCCAGCCGCCTCATAGCTTCCTAATTAAAAGTTGTGGCTACAATAAATATACGCATAAGTAATTTTTGATGAGAGCAGTCTGAAACAAGTACTTATTTTGCAAGTCTCCTAAAGTGACGAATAAACTACTTGTTTGCAGTTGTGCTGAAGAAACGACTTTGAAATGTGGAATGTCGGAGGCTTAAGAAGTTAACTTGAAATGTGATATTATACAGCTACATACTCTAATGGCGAATTCAAGTCGGAGACGAGGTTTCGCTGCAGCCGCACACCAGAAGAGAGCACAGCTCTAATATGAAATTTATTTACGCGTATCCTGCAACACTCTCTTGACTGTCTGCCTTCTCCAACTTCAGCAGCTAATTATAAACAGAGTAAAAGCACTACAGGGAAAGAAACTAATAATAACCGCTGCATATAACCATTAATCCTCAAACACGGTTTATTATGCAATGAATCTGACTGCATAAAAAAATTAAAATGTTTTCAACCAATCCTTGTTACATGCAAAGAAATTAAAAAGTTTTTGTGATTTTGTTAAAAAGTAGTGACATCTTTTGATTAAAATCATGATCAGTAATTATTATTAATGATAAAGAAACAATGAGGGTTGTATTCGTAACAAAAAAAATGTGGTGGTTCGTATAAAATGTAAACTCATAACAACATTGCAATGGAGATATGATTTCTATCACACGATAGTGTGGACCTAGTTCTGGTATATGTTAGTTACGGACGTGGTGCGGGTGTGTGATTTTTTCGAAAATGTGTCACGCCTCGAGCGACTGTCTTACGGTTGTCAGGTCTAGTGAAAGGCCCAGTGCAGGTCACGAAAATTTCACCGTGGTATTTCTTTTGTTAGTTGAATATTTGCAAGGTCGTGGACAGACCCGAAAATAAAATTCGTTGGAAGTCTAAAGAATTATGATAGGCCTGTAACAGGGTATTGAAATGTCAAACATTATGTACCTATCATTAGTCATATCAAACTCAATACCGTGGTAAAAAAAATGAGTTTTTATAAAAACCGTCCTTTATGTAACACTCAAAAATACGTGCGCCGTAGTTATAGATATATAGATAACAAATGAATAAGATTTTCATTAATAAGTCAAAATATAAAACAAACTACAAAAGACCACAAGCTCGTTTGCAACTCAAAAAAAAAGAGATATCATAACGGGTACATACCAGAATACGTATGGTGACGTGACATTCGTTGTGAGCATATTGAGGCGTAGACTATCCAAAGTTGTCGAGTCGGGACTCTTGCTCCGCGAACCGCGGATTCCATCTGTTCCATTCGAAGAGCTATATCATTTTCTTATCACCAGAATCACAAGGGAGACACGTCTCCGGGGACGCCTCAAAACGTTCGGCCCATATGATGTCATGTCGCAAACTGTCAAAAGTGATAACTGCTAACGCCAACTTTTAGTACATTATGATCTAATGTCACTCGAAGTGAGATCTGACATCATTATTTGTGTCTTGTTCGTCCTTCATATCCATTCCTTGCTCCTGGGACTCTGGTATTGATTCTTTTTCGGAAATAAAACGCAAATGTGACTTTCATGAACAGTTATTGTCACTGATACACCATTATGTCAATTATTATTACTTACACATTTTATTGTGTGTATACACCTAATAAGGTTCTATTTTACGGGGAAAGTCTCAAAACTATTTTCTGTTCCGAGGAAGAAGGGACGACTTTACGGTTTGTCGAGTAACGAAGTTTGAATTTATCTGGATAGCTCGCCATCCTAACGGATATCAATATCGAAATGGAGAAGAATGACCAATGACTACCCGCAAAAGAAATAAACTTGAACTTATTTCCACAAAATAAGCGATTCTGCTAGTTTCTGAAAAGGCTACGAGAAAATAAACTAAAAAAGTATTGAGATTTTACGGATAAGTGCTGCGAAGAAGACTCCCTAAAGATAGATAAATTTTCGATTAAACTCGGCGTAAAAACGTCTGAAATTTTCAACTCATCAGTGAACACACTCTGCGTTGAATTGCGCTTGGTTTTGAGTAAGACTCGGTCAGTGTAACATTCTTAAAGCAAGTTAAACTGTTGCGTTGTGGTGTATAGTGATGTTACAAAGAGGTAGTAATTACTATGACGTGTTTAATTAAAATTAGGTTTAATAAGACACACCGTGAACATATCTGCATCCGCACAAAAAACTTAAAAAAAACTGATTAATTTCAAATTTGAGTGCTAAAGGAATGCCAATTTTTGTGACTGCCTCCTCCAGTTGCGCGTTCCTTGGTGCGTATTATATATGTCAGATATCATACGAAGATAAGCTATAGAATCCATACGTGATTCAAACTTTTTCTGTGGTTTAACGTCAGTTAGTTGTCGATATTCCCGTTCGATGTGTCGATTCCAGGCATGCTTTTTTCGCGAGTTTATTTCTGTATTATAATCAAACGTTTAACTTAGTAATAAGTCACTGGCATTAAAGAGACATTTTACCGGGGGTTGGTAAATCGTACCTAGTTGAACAATTCGTCGAGTTAGACATGAAGAAAATTACGCGATACCTTTTGTCCAATCTTTTCAAACTTGTTAACAGATCCGGCTTTTTTGTTATTGTTCGGGGCTCCAGCATTGGGTTGAGGTCAATATTAGCTTAACACAAGAAAAATGCTTTAAAAGAGTTTCGAGTTTCAGTAAATTATGCGAAAGACGCTAAATGACTGTATCTGGAAACAAAGGGCCTTCCCCCCTCCCACCGTGTCGCGGAACGCCCCCGTCTCTGTGTCCCCGGACCAATGAGGGCGCGGCGCGACTGTCGATACCCCCCACCATGCCACCTCCAAGTTTCCGATCGCTCCAATACGCCATCGGGGGCCCCGCCCGGAAGTGAAAGGCGAGGGTGAAACTCCACCAATCAATTGACACCTTTCACCTATAGTCCCACCTCTCCTCATACTATATCGGTTGCTTCCAAACTTTTTTTTTGAGAGAGATTTACTAGGTTTTGGTTTTTTCATGACTTGAGACTCACTATCCGATGTAATTGCAAGCAGTGTTAACGCTCTTTCAGGTTTAATTCTAACAGTTTAGAGAAACACCATGATGGATGTCTTATGTTCTAACTACTGCAATCAAGTATTTTGGGAATAAGATGTTTTGATGTCAGGTTTTGATTATTTCACCTTCTTAAATATAGTTTCTTCTTAAGGTTATAAACGTACTAAAAATACGGAACAGAGCGCATTGGAAATGTCAAAATTTCTGTTAAAAATGACATCTAAAAAAACACAAAAAAAACTAAGGTATATGGTGGATTAACGTCAATACGGGACGCCACTTTCTTGAATCGAACTTGAATAACGGTATTAAGAAGAAGTCTGTGTTTACTATTATTTTTCAGAAAGTTCAAAATAGCTAAAGTAGATTGAAAATTGTTCCCTCCTATTTGGTGAGTCAAAAAAAAAGCGAAACAAACCGTCTTTTTCTACTCGATGGCATAATAGTTATTATTATTATATTTTTTGTATAAGCTCAAAATAATGTCTTGAGCACGTTTAAAAGATCAAAAGAAAATCAAAACTATAAGGTAGGTATCAATAATTTTGTGAGCAAACTTCACTATAAATTTACGTGACTGTTCCCCTTTGCATTTAGTAAGAAAATTACAAAACGTTTGCGTTTGTTTTAATGAGTGAATTTTTCCTTCTGCAATCTCTTTGTGTTATTTTCCGGATGACTATATCAAATAAAAGAAGGAAAACGGGGAGCGAGCTGTAAATTGGAGAAGGTCAAATCCTGTGTATTTGTTTGCGGAGCGTTTTAAATCACTACCCACCGGCCACGGATCACTTTTTTTGTTTTCGATCATCAAGAGCCTCATTTTCGGCGAACGACTTTGTAAGCATATTCGATCCCAGGCCGCAAAAGCAGTCAACCGCACTTAAAAAAATAAAAAAATGAGACCGTAAGAGCTGCTATACGGGACTGTATGTCACCTAAAAAAAGGGGGGGAGCAGATACAATAGGCGGCTCCTTCGTAGCGCCTAAAAAGCGCTAATATTAGGCTCTTTTCGCGGCAAAGTCCTTGGGCTACGTTTGTGAGGCTTTTGAGTCTTTACCAAAAGTTTAACCCATGTATCCCACGTAACACGAAATATATATTTTTTTAAAGACTTTATGCTTTAAAATTCATTTCAGATATATTTTAAAATATTTTTTTCAAACACATTTGAAATGTATAAGCAGTATATTTGAAATATTCAGTTATCAGAAATTTTAAAATATATATTTAATATTAGGCTACTGCATACATATTTTAAATGTGGCATATTGAGTAAACCGAATATTTTCGACCATACAGTAAAATATATTTGAAACTATAATGTAAGACTATTTATGGGACATGGAAAACTCTATTTGAAATATATTTAAAATGTATTTTATCAATTTCAAAATTTAATTTGACTATTCCCCTGCATCCTTATCCTTTCGTTCCCCACCAATTGAATAACGCACGGACACGAAGGGAACTAATATGCAGCATCATGCTTATTTAACTGAAATTAGCTGTTGAAAATCCTGATGTTAGCATACCCTTTCGTTATTCCTCTTTTTTTAGACTGTGATCATTGGCAATGCTGCTCCACTTACTAAAGCCCCTCGCCGATTGAAAAGTTTCCCCTCCACATGCAAAGTCAAACGCCGGTTTAAAGTCGAAATCCAAATGAGTTTCCCTTCCAAGCGGTTCACCTGCAGTCACTGCATCCCTTGTGACCACCAAACTCGTAAAAAAGCTAAACTGGAAATTTTTTGGCTAAACTGGAACTTAGTTGATTAACGGGGCCAGAATATCGTGCGTTAATCCTGAAACGACTGTGACGGTCATTTTTATTTTATGTGTCAACTGGCACGCCGCTGGCGCGCCGGCAAGTAGGTCCTCTGAGTACGGGAGCGAAGCCCTCGCGAGGACAGCGACGTGGTGCGCCGCGAGGGGAAGGGAGGAAAAGCGGAGCCGAGGAAGGGACACAAGCCACATTATTATCTGAAATCTTTCCCTGGTGAGTTTTTGGCACGAAAAGCGCGACTCCATGCGCTCCTAATTACGCGATGTCGCTATTTATAATGCAATTTCTGTGCTGCTCCGCCCGGTCTATATTTTTATATTAGCAAGATACGAGCGTGGAGAAGCCGTGGAGAGAACGGGTTACATCCCGCAGCGTGACGTCACAGCTGTACTTCAGGAGTCGTGTCTAGCTCCGCATCGCACTCCAAACACATGAAATTTGCGCAATCCACTGTAGATTTCAACCGTTTTGTGCCAAGAAAGTACTGCGACTTTTTTTTTCCCAAATGATGATGTTTTTAATTCATAACTTTTTGAAACTGCGTTCTACAGTATTGCCAAAATGTAACCTTTCAACTGGAATCGTAGGTAATGAAATAAAAAAGTATGTTCAATTGAAATGATCAATGTTTTTCTCTCCAAACGTAAATAAAATGTTGTCCCTGCTCGATATCAATATTTTAACGCAGATTGAAAAATTGCCAACCGCAATAATTTGATTAATCTCAAGCCACCGATTCTAAAAATTTACAGAAACAAGATCCTGCTCCGTGTGGGTCATTTTTTTACAAACATTTTCTAGAGAAAAATTTGTTTACGTAAGCCTATCTTGTTAAGTTGCTAATGTTACAACGAAGAATATTGATAATCTTCACGAAAAAAAAGTAAAAAATGTATAGCATTTTCTGAGCAGATATGGCTAAGGTTTGGCATTCTTGCGTAGCTTTCTGTTTAAGTTTTCTGTTTAGGTGTAATTGTTCAGTGAGTTCGAGGCGAATCCTTTGAACGTATCAGATTAGCGTTGCGCAAAACGATGCGATGAGACGCGATTCAAGGGAATAATTGAGTCTTCTTGACGTGACGTGTGACAAGCATGCCTCTCGAAACTTCCTCGTAATGTTCGATTCCTCCGTGCGAGGAGGCCTGAGGAACACCTCGAGTGGAAGTAAAGTCCTTTTAAATAACGTAAAGTGAGCGTAGCTGAAAATTTGGAAACACGTTCGTCCCGCGCACACGAGACAAGCGTGGAGCTTAGGTACGGGCCGCGCCAGGCCGGGCTACGCCGGGCTGTCGCAGCGGGCGTTCCGCAAGGGCGTGCCGGAGGATCACCTTGCCGACAACTGCTCTCCTCATTCCAATCTGCTCTCCTTGAAAGCCTCTTTGCCGCTTATTCGGCCGGATTGTTCGTCTGTGAAATCCGCTCGCGTTCCGCGCATTTCCTTGCCAAAAATGGCTTTGTTTCGTCTGCAGGTCCACCACCGCTTTCCATCACCGGAGACGTTGGACCTGACGGTCTTCTCAGCTAGAGACTCTCACAATTGCGCCTTCCCGGTTTCTATTACATACACGATTCTTACCTATCTTGCGTAACCAATCTGAGAGAACCCTACTCTAACCTTACCGCACGCAACCCGGTCCAACCCTAAAAATAACTTCTTTAGGTTCAGCTCAAAAAGTTTAGGTGAAAAGGATCCTGTCGATAACCTTCCGAGTCACTGTAATCTTGACAAACTCTTACGACCTGAGGTTAGAATCTACCCTGGCGCTAAGCCGATATCCGTCACGTGTTTATTTTATGAAATATTTTACCTTACTGTATCCTGCCTTTTACAAACCAATCTCCACCGAAACAGCGATACAACTACAGACTCGCTCTACGCTGGTATTTCTGGCATCATGTTTGAGCCACCAAGCCTAAAACTCAACTCTGCCTTAACCATCAAAGTGCTACACCTGTTTACCGATTCCAGTGACGCTGTCCGAGAAGTGAAATAACCCTAAAAGCGTTTGTCAAATGAACTCATTATCTACAATTCAAGAAGGCCTATGTCCCATATTAAAAAAAAAAAAAACAAAAAAATGAAAAA
>Ga0058701_10003676_pt1 | contig 12225 bp, 6 predicted proteins | sample AgamicOrMae_FD_97039 | JGI IMG/M metagenome (GOLD analysis project Ga0058701, IMG submission 97039) | Agave microbial communities from Guanajuato, Mexico - Or.Ma.e | ecosystem: Host-associated > Plants > Phyllosphere > Phylloplane/Leaf | place: Guanajuato, Mexico | collected 2012-06-04
AAAAAAAAAAAAAAAAATAATTAACAAAAAAAAAAAAAAAAAAAAAAAAAAAAAAAAAAATGAAAAAAGGCAATCAGCGAATTATTCACGAAAAAAAAACTAGTCACAATGACAAATATCTGTACACTGACAATCGCGCTTTGTTCCGACACAGACTACAAAGGTATCTGTTGAAATAAGGATAATTTTTTGTCGCCTTTGCTATTTTCTTGTCACCATTACAATTTTTTAATAACTGTAACCAAATACAAATTGTCGTCTAAAAATTGTAATTTTGACTTTTTTTTTGCGTGATTGAAACGAGTCGAAAAGTTAATCTTAAAACTGCAAAATGAGAGGTAAGGGAATTTAAATTTCGTGTTTACAACACGTCTAACAAAGTCTCAATTTACTTTGAATTTCAAGCATTCAAAGCGAATTTTCATGAACGCCAGCAATAGAAAAGCAATATTTGAGGAAGTAGAAAAATACGAAAACTAAAAAAGACTTTCAGACATAGTATAGGATTCTTGACGGGCTTTTCTCTTCTGAATTTCAAAACTATGCGTCAGGTTTAATTTATGGGGCGGAATTTATAGAGGTCAGTTTCCGATATGATGAGTAGTTTTTTCCGAAGTAAAGGATAAACAGAGAAATAATTTTGGCTTTACAAGGTAAGAAGCTATAACGGAGGTCTCTCCAGAAACCTGAAGTATGGAAATTTACAATCAAGAGGTAAAAATCCCAAAAGGTCAGAAATCGACTGAAGTCGAACTGCCTTTGAGAAAATAATACTCGGAAAGGACCAAATTAACTATTCGATGTAAAGCCATGGACAGCTTCCTGGTTCGTCTTCTCCATCCGTCACAACCATATAAAAGTCCCTAAAAGCTGTAACTACAGGATTCGTTCGGAGTCACCGCTTTTCCTTCCATCTCTGTCGAACACATAGGGCTCTAATGAGTGGAAAAGAGAGAGAGAGAGAGAGAGAGAGAGAGAGAGACATCGAAGGATAGTTTTCAAAAGCGTTCTAGAGAAATTTCTGCCTAATTAAGATTCCCACCGTCACAGCGAAAATAAGAGATGGGTAATTTACCGAAATGTCTTTTGGCTTTTAACGCTACTTGCCAAAATATTCCAAGGCAGATTCTGGTGATCTTCCCATCCAATACCTCACCAGCATGCACAATATTCTCACCTGCTATTAACAGCAGCAATCGCAATGAACACTCTAATTTTGAATCAATGAGAGTCTCTGAGATTCAGTAAAAATTCACTGAATTTCGGTAAAATATAGCACCACTAAAAATATTCGGTGGTGCTATTTTGACTGAAGTTCAGTGATTTTTCACTGATTATCAGTGACCTCACTGATTCAATCAAATTTTGAGTGAAGGGTCACTACGGTACAGTTTAATCCTAAGGGAGTGTCTATTGACCCGACTGCTCCATTTGAAATGTATTCGGTTGGGTTCCATGCGTTCAAGTCACCTCCCGTTTAAAATGCATTAGGTTTATTGCGTGCGTTCAAGTTTCCCTATATTAACCCACTATCGCCCAGCGATACCGTTCGGAAACAGAAAAAAATATTTTAGAGGAACTTTTCAGATCAGTATTGTTACAACTAAAGAAAATCACCCCCTGAAAACCTGAAATTTAATTATTTAGGCATTTTTCAAAGCTTAAAATTGCGTATTTCAATGGAAAAAATGCTTCCAATTTTTCTTAAGCTTAATTTCACTCTGAATACTTTGGGCCGTGATGGGTTAAGCTACCGATTTTCGTCGACGCCAAGCCTGTTTCCGCTTTACTAAGGCCGTGGTAGTTCGGCGGCATTTACTGCCATCGAGAGGTAAGCTGCGGCATGCTTGGTGGCAAGGCACAAGCACCTACCAATCCTGCTAGGACAGAAGGTGTATTCTGGATAGAGGATATTTTCAGTTCAGTATTGTCACAATTTAAAAAATATCACCCCTCTGGAAACCTGAAATCAATAATTTGGGCATTTCCGAAAGCTTAAAATTGCGTATTTTAGTGAAAAAATCCATCCAATTTCTTTTAAGCTAAATTTTACTCCAAATACTTTAGGCTGTTACGGGTTAATGCACGTCGGGTTAATAGCCACGCCCTATTCCTAAATCATCCAAAGAATATAAGGAACCTGTTGTTGCTTCAAAGTGTCACTGGACTTTCCTTCCATTCCTATTATTCAAAGAAGCATCAAGGACGCGCTGTTGTTACGAAGAATCACTAGACTACCTGCACCGAAGAGTCGACTCACCTTGCGTAGTCTGTTTTGCAGAGTCGCAGCCCTCCTTTGGTAAATAAGGTGTTGCCGACCTCTGCCAGAGGCACATTACATTGGCTACATCTCAGACATGCAGTGTGCCAAAATCCGCCCAGCGCTTGCAATAGGAACCGTTCCATGATCTTGCTATTGCACCCGGAACACGTTTTAATGGCATTAGGCGAGTCAGTGGCAACGTTGCCTCCAGGCGCACTGTTATTGTTCGTAGCTGACGCACTGTTGTTATTATTACTATTGATATGGTGGTGATGGTGATGTTGGTTATGGTGGAGGTGAGGGGGTATGTTGCTGGAGAAGTGTTGGTGTCCCTCGACGAGGTGCTGGTGGAGGCCGTGGTGGGGGCCGTTGGGGGGCGGGCCCCCTAGGGGGGCGTTGCCCTGGGGGCGGCCGGCGGCGTCCCCGCCGCCCCCGCCATGCCCGTTGGCGGACTGGTGCGCTCCAACGCCGTAGCCGTCGGGGCCCGGGGAGTGCGGCGAAGCGAGCTCAGGAGGATATGCCTGAAAGTGGTTCATGGCATGAAGGGTGCTTGTGGCCAGCTTGCTGGCTTGCGGAGGCCTGAAACACACGAGTACCTTTTCGTTAGAAAGGAGTTAAGGCAAAAATATCAGCGCTTTTGCACTGATCAGTCGAAATCGACGGGCTAACTGCTTCTGAAATCCGGTGTACAAATGTCCTGAAAATCGACCGAAAATCCCAAAATCCAGCCTGAAATCCCTGCAATCCCTATAACCCGTGAAATCCGACCGAAAATCTGTAAAATCGGCTTGAAAACCTTGAAATCTGACATAAAATCCCTGAAATCCTTGAAATCCGACGTAAAATTTCAAGCTTAAGTTCTAAAAACGATTCAAATCCGACCTGAAATCCCTGACCCGAAATCCATGAGACCCGACTTAAAATCGCTAAAATCCCTGACACCTAACCTGAATTCCTTGAAGTCATGCCAAAAACCGTTGGAATACTTTAAATCCTTAAAATTCCTGAAATCCTGTCTAAAACCCTTGAAATCCCCGAAATCCGATCTGAAACTCCTGAAATCCTGAAACTCGGTTTACAAGCCTTAAAAGAGTAATTGGCCTTTCGGTCGAAATTATGAAGGGATGTCCTCCGACGAGGAGTATCATGAGAGAAAGGGCAAAATTCGAACTTGATTAGGGGCAAGTGGCAATAATTTATTGATTGCATCTCATCAGGAAGCATCCTGACTTCTACTTTTCTATCAGGATTTATCGATGAGATTGACTTCTATTTTCAATACTTCACTGACACATGCTCTACTAACTCTATGTATTACAGAATCTAGTACTTTCCGGGTCTTCGCAGCAACATATAATTAAGTGATACCCAGTATATACCCCACTGTATCCTCAACATAAATGAATCGAAAATAATCGATCAACTTCTGAAGATGTTTCAGTTTTTTCGCTCACACATTTATAAATGTCGATTAAATCAAAATAAATTAAGAACGTCTTAATCAGATGTTGAAACACGTCATTTGGCATTCTCGAAATTTACCCAGGGCTTCCGATGCAGAGTATCACATAGTCACCATGATAATTTGTATCGCAACTTTAGCTCTCCGCCACATCTTATCTCTTAGGACTCCATCACACCATCCGATATCTCCCTACGAAACCCAGGTAGTTTTTTCTTAGATGAGTAAGCCCCGCTGCGTTTATCGTCCTACCCCCGTAGGCTGGACCAGGTAAACTCGATGTAACGAAGGGTTTTCATAAGTTAAACCCACACTAATGACACGCTTTACACAACATAACCTCTTATTTTGATCCACCCCCACAGAAAAAGTAAAAAAAGAATCAGTGGTGCTTGGCCCAAGCTCTTCTCTGGTCCGAGAGGAGAGTAGCGTAACCCTTAACAAGCAAAGCAAGCGAGTAACCCGATCCATGATTAGACAGAGCGGCCGACAGGATTTCAAGGTCACGAGGGTCACTGACTAAATTACAGGCTGCCTTTCGAACACCACATTTCATTACGGGTTGTGTACATTCTTGGAGAAAAAAAGGTGGCTGTTAACTTTTCATTAGGGCTCCGCTCTGATCTTCGCGTCTTTTGCCGAAAAACGAGTTCTACATAATGACGAAAAAGACGCACGTAGACATTCGTTCTCAACAAGTGATCCGTCTCCGAAATTGCGCTAAGCTCACGTCCGTGTTCGAATGGTGTTCGCTTGTTTAACAATCCGAACTTTCTTCCGAAAATAAATAAAACCAGTGCCGTGGTTAGCCTTGAGACTTCATTTTCAATGATTTAGCAAAAATCTTGGGTCTTGTGTGACAGTGATATAACTTTCGATCATCATTGTACTGAAAAAAATCTCCGACCTGCAACCATCTACACATGGTTGTGTTGCGGCTGCCTGCCTTATACTTCGGAATCAGCCAATCACCTCTAAGTAGCACTCCATATCAACTATTAACCCACTACCGCCCAGCGATGCCGTTCGGAAACAGAAAATTTTATTTTAGAGGATCTTTTGAGTTCCGTACAATTTAAAAAATATCACCCCTCTGGAAACTTGAAATTCAACTATGTGGGCATTTTACATAGCTTGAAATTTCGTATTTCAATGGAAAAAATCTTTCCAATTTCTTTAAAGCTAAATTTCACTCTAATACTTCGGGCTGTTATGGGTTAAGGCCTCTAGGACAAACGGTGTGCTCTCTTACTCTGCCTCGTGTACACACTGCTGTAAAACTACCCGCAATAAACAAATCTATGAATGAATGCCTGATTCTGAGCTAAAGTAGGCAACCGCAACGCACAAGTGTATAGATGGTTGCAGGGGTAATTTTTTTTTTAGTCTACGGTAGTGCATCCTGTTAACAGTAAGCTACGCTTTAGTAAGTGTAAATTAATCATGCTGGCTTTAATAACCGATAGCTCACATCGCAAAAGCAATAAAGGCGAGGTCAGTTCTATTCGCACGCCTATGTATTCACAAGGGAGACTTGAACGCACGGAAATTAGCCTAATGTATTTTAAATGGGAGGTGACTTGAGCGCATGGAAACCAACCTAATACATTTGAAATTGGGTGGCGTGTGAATATTCACTTCGTAAAGGCAAATCTAGTCGATGTGAAATCAAGCTCATGAGAGAAAGACTTTCACGTCGATATACGTTCTGTTTCACTCCATAAGACAACATTTTGATTTCCCCCTACGACTCCGATAGGAAAAAATCACACTCTGAGATCTTTTATATCGGAGTTCACACCAAAAGATTTCCCTCCAAGGGTTTGGGTTACAACTGCTAATGTAAACGTGGACTAGACAGGTCTCTTTCATGTATCGTTTTTCGTCCAAGTCGCAACGTAGCCGGAATTTCACATTAATCATGAGCAATTAAGGTTGAAGCGTAGCTTTTAAATGATGCGATCATCTATGCGTATGTCCGAACCATTTGTAAAAAGAAGAAGAGAAAGATACTCATCCGTAGGGACCACTCAGAGCCATCACGAGGACAATAAAGAATAAATACTCGACAGGGGGGCTCCCGAACCGAGCCAATCTTAACGACACGAAAGGACAGCTATGTACAGGCCAACACAACAGCCTAGGTTGCTGTAAACTGACACAAAGGCCCTCTGGGTAGGCCCTTGCTGTTTGTATAAAGGGTCTTTTGTAATGCTCCACACAATGCTGCAGACTTTACCTAAAACCTGCATCTATGACGTGACGCACTGTAAATTTTAACGGCTTCATTTTGTGTTCTTCGTCGCGAACGAGGCAAAGCAAAGGCACCTAACCTTTAACCTCACGGCTGAATGCTATTAATCCTCATCACGTAATTAAGAGTAGAACACGCATAACGTAACCTTGACCTTATATACACTGTAGAAAGATCTTAAGTACTTAGACAACTGGCTTTTTATCAATTTCCTTCCAATTCGAAAAAGGCAGTAAGCGATTAAAAACGCGCAAAGTTTTGTGAGTGTAAAATGGTTTCGGTGGACTTCCAGTCTGGGTTGTGATCGGTGGACGCCCCGCTATGAGTGAATCACCTTTACTTCTCGTATTCCAGACTAGCAAACCCACAGAAATCTCATCCTAAAAAACCGAAGCCGAATATCACCTGGAAACTAGAGGTTCCCTCCTCCGGCCCCTCGGGCAACTTCGGCTGTTTCCGGAGGAGACGGAACCCGTCGGTGAGGCAATGGCTTTTCGGTGGGGTGGCTTAATTGGTGCATTCAAATGCATTCGTTAGCGCAACCTTCCTTTGTTCCCGCTGATTTTCCTCAATCGTCGCCTTATATATATTTCAACCTTGACTACCTTAAAATACGAAAAGAGATGAATCGAACACTTGATAGCCGTGCGTAGGAAAATATTACTTTTATTACCCGCCATTAATCACTAGTTACTCTTTTTTCTTCTTCTTCTTTTTCTTTTCCAGTGCGACAGTATCATTCCATGCGCCTTGACGAATACACTTCACAAATTTCCTTGAACGAAATATATTACATACATTAAAATTCATAATATTATGTATGATAAAAGATACTGTATTAAGACGCCTTACAATTAGAAGATAAAGTCGAACATCAAACGCACTAGGACCTGAATATTTAAATGCCTTAAATGAGACTGCCAAAATTTAATCGCCTTCAACATTTAGAGGCATTGAATAGGATAACCACGATACGTAAGTTTCTTATGACCAAGTCATGTTTTAGGACGATAAAGATGATACCAAACTACGGGGTTTAAAATCAATGATACTTTAGTGTTAGTACCTTTGACACGTCTTTTGAGGTGTACCGCTGGCCTGTCATGTATTCGCCGCCTGATTGTCAAAATACCCTGTAAACAAAGAACCTAGGAATACTGCATAAAATGGCTACAGAGGACGTCAATCGGTTGATTAAATAGTAACAGAGTTTCGTTTGTCAATATCCTGATAAATTACTAACTGTCCATTTCGTAGTAAGTAGGCTACTGTGGGCGTAAATATTACAATAGTGGGGACGATGAAAGAATTGAGTTGCTTGCGTACATCGCTGCTTTGGGATCGTCCATAAAATACGACAAAATAACTCAGGGCGAAAGAGGTACGAAATAGTCGAGTATTTGTCGATGATAGTACGATCTGGTAATGGTCAAACTTTACCATTAGATAAATGTCCAATAAGGTAGGTTTCTAGTGATAATGGCGAAAAGTCATTTTTTTTAGGGTAGAGCTTTTTTTTAACAATTGAAGTTCTCTACCAACGTTTTGCGGGTAGCAGGCTTTGTAAACTATTGCATCGTGACTATTTCCATCTTACTGACCTCGTGCGGTGTTTTCGCTTAAAAAAAATGATTTCCAGCCACTTATTTTGGGATATCAGAGAAAATTAGCTGGTATTTTCATATCTCACATAAGTTTGAGGATACGGGTAGTTTTCGAAAATTGGCAGAAAAGGGAGGCAACAAACACATTAAGTCACTTTTCGAACTCTTAGATCACACAGGACTTCATCCATAATTAAAGGAAATAAGCCACCGATAATTGTTTGATACCAGACAGGCAGAATCAATGAATGGGTGATATAATTCTTTATAATCTCCTTCTTGCTAAGAAATTCAGTACATCGTACTTTCAATTAGAGTGATGCAAATAATTCCAATATACGAATCAAACATGCATTGAAAGCTCGAAATTTTTCGGATGACTTTTGGAAAGATTGTTTTTCAATTGCTCGATGTTAAATCATGTTTCAAATGTTCGATTGATAAACAAGCGTAAAAATCATGGCCTACTAGTACGAGACGAATAAATATTGTACCGTGTATATTTAATGAATTATGGGGAAGTATAACATTGTAGAAAATGTTTTCTTTTAAACGCTCGGAACGAAGGGTCTCGCATGGAAAGGATCACACTCGAAGTCAGAAGACGAGAGAACTGTCTCATTTAAGGTCCGTCCCATTGGGGGAGCTCCTCAATTAACTTTGGCCATAAACGGAGCGTTTTCAGCAAAATTTCAGCAAGAACAGCACGGAAAATAATTGGTAATTAATTGGATGAAAAAACCTTTGTTTTCATCTATACTGTCCATTACCGTTTTTAATTATTTTTCCAGGAAGTGCGCCGCGTGCGTGTTTCATATTGATCGCATCTAAAATTACTAATTCATTACTTACCGCGCAAGTGGATCCATAAAATTATCGTAACATACTCCTTCCTTGACCGAAACTTTGCATAAAACTCGAATTTGGAACATTTAATACCATAATATTAACCTCTCAACGACATAGATACCAAAAAAAAATACATTCAATATATAAAGAAAGCAAGATATGCTATATTATAAAAGATTCGACTTTATAAGGTTTTAGGAGAGAAGATTAAGAGGAGGGCGCACAGCTAGGTGGACGTTTAAAACCTTTCACACCGATTTAAAAACAAAACAAATCTTCCGCAGTTATTCCTCCCTTTAAATTTCAAAATCGTAACTTTTAACTGCTTATACAATGTTTCATAAAATAAGCAAAGATTTCTGGACTTAAATCACCCCGGGTTATATTACAAAATTACTTGAAAATACCAAGGTTCAACTTATAATTATCGTATTAAAAAGAACCAGATCTGCAATATGCATTGCGTAGGATACAATTTTAATACAACTTATTCTGCATTACGAGGGATATGATAGTATAAACAACGTACTCTAGACCTAAGCACTTCTGACTAGAAAATTATTCAGCCCGCAGATCTTTTTTAAAAGCTAACTATATGAGGCATCCTAGTTTTAAATCGTGACTTTTGAGGTAATTACAAAACTTTTCGAAACATTCCCGAATCACCGGCGTGTACCTCGGCTCTCTCCGTAGCCTTTACGGTTGACCTTCCGGCGGTCGCCGAACGGAGGCGGAAACATCCGAACGCGCCCCTTCCCTGTACCCCTTCCCCTCGCAGTCACCCAGCAGCTGGGTGAGTGTTTCGGTCCTCGTCGCTCCGCGGCCACGCGGCGCGCGGCGCTGTGTGCGCGGCCCGCGGCGCAGGGCACAGAGCGGTTCAGGTTCAGTCAGCGGCGGCGGTGGGACAGCGACGGCGGCGGCAGGCTGTCCGAGTCCACGCCACGGCGCGACGCCGACGCCGCACTAGGTCCGCCGACGCCAACGCGACGCCCGGCATGTCGCCGAGTGTTGAGTCGAACGACATGACTTCAACCTCCGAGCCAGAAAGTCATTATACATGACCTCAAAACGTTACACGACATCTATATTTCAAATAGTACCGTTTTTGTCCTAAACATTTTAATGTAGTACTTCCCTACCTCAGAAAAAAAAAACTTGAAAATACGGGTAATCCTTCATTTTAGCTCAAAAGATATTGCAAATGCATTCAAATAAACCAACCATGCGGACTAGTAGTATCTTCGCGTTTAAGTGATTTGGGACCCTCTGCCAAGGAATAACCTATTAAAAAATTCACCTCACAGTCAGATCAAAATTATTTAAGATCAAAATTTTTCCGCGTTGTTTTATTATCACTTACTATTATTATTAGATTAAGAGGAGGGCGCACCGCTACGTGGACGTAAGTCCTCTATGAGGCGTTATGGCTATTCCGCGACTTTTCTTGCTGTTTTGCGACTATTGCGGAAAGACCGCGAGACTATTGCAGGTATTACGCTGATCACAGGTCATTTTAGGCTTTCTATTACGCTACGGCGGTTATTTCGTAAATATTACGCCACTCTTTACGTACTTATTGGATAGATACATTATTGCGCGAATCCCACCACCTTAGGTACTATTTATACGAAGTGACTATTCACACGCTGCCCCATTTATAATGTATTAGGTTCGTTTCCGTGCGTACAGGTCACCTCCTATTTAAAATGCATTAGGTTGGTCTCCGTGCGTTCAAGTCTCCCTTGTATTCACAAAGGCGTGCGAATAGAACTGACCTCATATACCTACTATCGGTGCAAGTCTACTGAAAGCTGATTTCAGTACACCTTCACTTAACCTCAAAAAAAAGCGTAGCAATCTGGTATGTATGAAGGTTTTGAAAAATATCTTTAAGCTGTAAATTGTCTCCCATTTAAATAGAATCAAGTACACTCCGCTAATTAATTCTCAAAATCCCAACTTATTATCTTTCCGAGCAATCCTTTGAGATAAAGACATCAAACGCCGTTAAAAAAATGCCGTGAAGATTACTAACATGTGAGAGTTTGAAATTAGTGTTTTATTCATGGAAATACGTTCTTTTTTAGTTCTGATGTAATTGTCACGAGTAAAGTGGACGAAGTATGCCTGATTCATCTTAGGTCAAAGATATCCGGCGAGGGAATCAGGATTTCGAGAAGTTATGTCTTGGATTTCTTGTCGTACAGTTGGCAACAGAGCATGCACGCACCCCCGTCCAGGAGTTATGTGATGTGAGGTTGCAGTCACCTCTATTCAACAAAAGAAACTGACCCCCGTTTTACGTTTCTTCACTCAAGCAATGAATGAGGATTCCAGTGTTGCCAACTTTCCCAACTTTCTTGGTCGAAAAGGCAGGTGCGACCTTCGATTTTGTCTTGTTGGCTGCCACAGCAAGATACCTCGTAGTAATAACATTTTTTCCGGCTGCGACACAATATTTTACTGTGTGTTTACCGACAGGTATAGTTCCGATAGCAATTTTTTTGGAGTACCATTTAAAAAGTTATCAACTTACAACTTAGAGTGAAATTATACCCCACAGATCAAACCTATTCGTAAAATAGACATTAGAATAGTTTTTAACGACCGAATTCTACATTGTTTTTATTCACGGCCCTTTTCCCGGAAAAATGCGGAACTTTGGGGCAAATCTACGATTTAGACAAACAGGGAAAAATAAATCCGGTGCAGACGCGCGGTATTTTTAACAATACGCAGATAAAAAGTGTGTACGAGAATAGGAACCGCTCGACACTAGGACGATTGAAATAGACACGTTTCACGTTTTGAGAACGGAGAGCCTCGAGGTTTGATCTACTTTTATTAGATCACCTTTCTGTCCTCACTCTAAACTGACGGCTTTATACGCCTAAAATTTGCCGACAGATATTCAACCATTCTGTTAAATTCAACATTACACGGAAAAAAAGGTTTTGTTATACCAACAAAATCATTTGTTAAAATAGGGATAGCAAAAATATTTTGTTACAACAACAAAATGTTTGGTTCTATCAACAAAACGTTTGGTTGCTGCTGCAAAAATTTTGTTTGCAGCAACAAAAATTTTATTTGTTGTCCCTAATTTTGTTGCCGTAACAAAACCATTTTTTTCCGTGTGGACAACAACAGAAATTCAACATTATGACGCAAACTTGTCTGTTCATCAGCCTTTGCCCACATTTTAGCAGATACGGCTAACGTAAGCAATGTCTGCTGAAAATTCGCAATGTCTGCTAAAATTTAGAAATATCTGCTATAAGTTAGCGATGTTTGCTAAAAGTTAGGAATGTCTACTTAAAGTTAGCGATGTTTTCTTAAACTTCAGAATGTTTGCTAAAAGTTAGAAATGTCTGCTAAAATTTATCAATATTTTCTATAAGTTTGAAATGTCTTTTAAAAGTTAGAAATGTCAGTTAAAAGTTAGAAATGTCAGTTAAAAGTTGGAAATGTCTGTTATAAAAGTTAGCAATGGCTTCTAAAGGATAGAAACGGTAGAATAAATTGTATCTGAAACGCGTTAGCTGCCATTGCTAATTATTTTTCGCGAATTTATCAAGCCACTCTCGCTGGACGATTTCAAAGTCGGCCTATTCCCCTAGCCCCCTCTTTTTAACCAGCCCCCTCTTTTTAACCGGCCTACTCGTGCTATCTCAACTTGATTATTTCAACACAGGTCCCTATTTGTTTTCCTCCTGGAAGAATTTGTCTTTTAGTCGCCACTCCATCCGCTCCGCTCAGCCCGGCATCCCGACTTATCTTCCCAGATAAAAGG
>Ga0058701_10003677_pt1 | contig 12221 bp, 5 predicted proteins | sample AgamicOrMae_FD_97039 | JGI IMG/M metagenome (GOLD analysis project Ga0058701, IMG submission 97039) | Agave microbial communities from Guanajuato, Mexico - Or.Ma.e | ecosystem: Host-associated > Plants > Phyllosphere > Phylloplane/Leaf | place: Guanajuato, Mexico | collected 2012-06-04
CAGGCACGGCCACCTGTGTTGAAAGAGAGCCGGCTCCCAAAGGGAATCCACCCCGCCGTGATATTATCGCGCTTATACATTGTGCTTACGGCTTGTCATTACCTGTCTTTTATGATACCTTAGCCGCCGCGCCGCCGCCGCCGCACGCCGCCGCCCGCCTCCCCGGCACCCGCCCGACCACTCCTCGACCTGCCGTCTTGACACCATCGACGTCTACCTGACCAACCTCCCTCAGAGCTAAAGAAATTGAGATCACAAGAGGGTTTTCATTAGGGGCATCATAAGAAGGTGCGCGTGGTGGGCCCATTTTTTTTCGGACCCTGAGGCTTCTGCCGAACAGGGAAAGATAGGAAGCGCCTGTAATGAGTTTCGATTCTACCAAGTAGGTTAGTTTTTTGTAATTAAACTTTAATGGTTTTGAGTAGAGTATTAAAGTTTTAACTCACAGTGCTTGTAACATGTGTTATGCGAGCGCAATGCTGTTATGTCCTAATGTTGCTATGTTGCATTCTCATAGGAAATAACTTTGACAAGGAGAAAGTCAATTGAACTAGTGCGCTGTTAAAACAAAATATCCCGGTTTTTGGGGAGATTTTACCTGTTTTGGGTGTGAAACTAAATCGGGGGCAGTAACGTATTTTTTTAAAGGTAGACCTACGTTCAGCCTCATCAAAGGAAAGCGCTCGCCGAGACCTTTTGAATTATAGGGCTTAACATAGGTTTATGTTGAAAAATATCCAAAATACCCCGTTTAAATTTTCACTCACAACAGGTAAGGTGTCATTTAAATAAGTGTTTCGTTTTTGAAGTGTAAGTTTTGCGAAAAGAAAGGACCTTTGGGAACACGTAGAGGTGTTCCCCATCTAAATCCTAAAACTACTGTTAGTGAGTAAGATGAAATTTTCCACCTCTTATGGTCTTTATTTTTCTATCAAACCGTGAAAAGAAGCAGTGAGAAGTTAAACCTAACCGAGGTAGGTTTTTAACCTAACCTAACTTCGCTTATCCAGACCTGGCGGTCTCCAAACCAGAAAGAATCGAGTCAACGAAAAATAAGCGACATCCAGCTTGCGACAACAATTATCCTAGGTTAACTGAAGTCAAGTTAGGTTAAGTGAGCCTCTCTGCGCTCTGCATATCGATACAAGAAATAGAAAAATACCTCCTTGAAAATGAAGCGTGCGGCGTGCGCATTTCGCAGAACGGGAACTTTTGTTTTTCTAAGTTGGCAAGGCTCCTTCCCGGCGCCGCCTTTGTGCGGATCGGGGTCGGGCCGAGGCCGGGCCAGGCCGGACCACAGCAGGCCAGTCCCTGGCTGCACGCATAAACAAAGTGCATGTAGTACTCCGCCTATATGCCCCACCCGCAACACACAGCGCGACCCCGGTGCTAAGTTTGCACTGCCCGCGAACTCTTAAAAGGGTACGCAGGATATATGAGGTCTTGCCCGGCGTTGCCTTGGAGAAAGGCACAAATTATAACTAGGAAGCAGTCCGCTCCGCCGATCCTTTGACAGATACGTATTTACTCTTTGTCCCTTCCGCACACGACGTTTTTATCGCGGTCATAAACCAAAATGCTCTTTATATCAAAGCTAGCATTTCTGATTAAGCGACTTGCCTTGTTTAACTTGCTCTCGAAAAGTGCATTTATAGGTTTTTGTTTACCTTTATATAGAGTGTATAGGTTTTGAACTATCTATCTATGTAAATCCAACACCCATAGCTTTTGCACACTTGTCAAAACAAGTATTAACACTAATGGCGGAATAATAAAATATGGCAAGTATTGCGATAATTGTAAAGCTCGTGTTTTTTTTTTGTGCTGAAAATGCTTTATGTACTTTCATGATTGACCACATTTTTTTCGATTCCTATCCAAATAAAAACAAATATCTGATGAAAAGCTTTTTTAAAAAATAAAAAATAGACTAATTCCTACACGAAGTATTTTTAAAAGAGCGGAATTTCGATCCGGTTGCGAGCCTTCTACACGTATATACAGTATAATTCCTTAAAAACATCATTTTTGCGGAACCTGTTGTCACACAATTCGAATGCTCCATCAATATAGTCTCCTTATCCCCCTTGCCGTAATAGCGTGATGAATGGACGAAACTCCTAATACATTGCGCTAATCCGCTCGTGCGTTGAAGTCTCATGTGGGACTTCAACGTCAACCCATAAATGACAGACCGACCGACTCGTGAAATTCTTAACACTCTCCGTTCCTGACGTGACCTCTCCTCCTCGACCCAAAACTAGAATTAAAATCAGAAGGAGATCAATAGTCCCAAGTCGAGGTCATAAGGAGGTTTCTAAATATTAACCTGTTGGACACGTTTTCAGTTCGTTTCTTTGAAATGATCCCGCCCTATCGACTATTTTTAACACTCTGTAAATTTTATGTTAAATACTCGTGTTCCACCCTGGTCTAGGATCAGAGGAAGAATCAAACAACGGATTGATAGGAATTAATTTACAACCTCGCACGATAGGTTTAATATTAACTTAGGTCCCTTGTTTCGCTTTCACGCCTGATGCCGTATTTTCTGCCGCCGAAAAGATAGCGGCATAAATTTTGGCCAAAACCCATAACAGCCCGAAGTATTTGGAGTGAAATTTAGCGTAAGAGAAATTAAAAGGAATTTTCCATTTAAAATGCGCAATTTTAAGCTTTCGGAAACGCCTAAATAGTTAAATTTCAGGTTTCCAGAGGGGTGAATTTTTTTAAAGTAACAATATTGATCTGAAAAGATCCTGTAAAATATTTTTTCTGTTTCCGAACGGCATCATTGGACGGTAGTGGCTCAGTCAAATTCGGTAAGCTGCATGAATATAAGTGCGGGGGCCTTCGTTCAGCTTCCGTTTTACTCGACCTTCCGTTTAGTATGATGAAAGGTAGGACACAAAAGGTATAAAATTCCATCTTTTAAGTTTGCAAAACTTGACGGGACATGTTTTCAGTTAAACTATTATTGCGATCTATATTGTCATAGCTTGCAGGAGAAAATCTGGATGCATACGCCATAAATATTAACAAGCCTAAAGCTGCAAACTTGACTCATCAGGAAGAGTGTTATACATTTTCATGCCAAATTGATGAGTTTTTCTCTGCATACTAAATACCAAGGCCTCAAGTCATGAGGTCACGGGACAAAGGAGATTCGCGTAATTGCCCGCGTGATCACATGCGACGCCAGTAACGTACTGTGCAGCAACAATATTATTTAAGCCATTAACACGAGATTACAATATCAAAGGCCTTGTGGATGTTTTTTAAACAGTTTGGAGGTGATTAAAAACTTGGTCGAGTGGACGTCTTAGCCAACACGTCGAGCGCTCAGCTCGGCTGGATGCTTTATCTATTATACAGACGGAATATTTAAGTCTTAAGCCGAATCGAATGGATATTGATTTTCGTCGGCTTTAACCCGTTCGTTCGACTATGTTGGCCCGCACAAAATCCCGCGCTGTCATTTCTTAGAGAAGACGTTTTGCGAATATCCTTTGTCTGAATTTGCAATTTTGCAATTATTTTGCGAACCAGCCCGCTTGAACGTTACCTACAGGTAATTCACATAGCAAAGCCTCGTTTCGGGGATGCTATACCTGTTTTGGGAGTGATACAAGCGGGGGTTGTACGTATTTTTGTTATTTTTCAAAACAGACGTATGTTCAGCCACATCAATGGAAAGGTTTCGCCAAGACCTTTCGAATGATATGGCTGAACATAGGCCTATCTTGAAAAATAACCAAAATACGACCGCTGTTTTAGTTTCTCTCTCAAAACAGGTATATTTTTTTCCCAAAACGGGTCTTATGTTTTTACTGTGTTCGCTTTTTTGAAATCAAATACTAAAATTGTTTCAGAACCCCCAGTCCAACGGCAAAATTATTGTACGGTATCTTCGTTAAGAGAATCGCCCCTTTGGGAACACTCGATTTTCAAAGTTTGATTCCCCATCTCCTTGTGGTCCCTGATTCAACTTCTGTTCGCTTTATGAGGATTCATGATAATCGTGGAGGCTTCGTTAACTTCTGCTGTGATCGCTCTACTGGGAACTGCCATGTTCGTTGCTTTGCTATCGCTATGCTTGGCTTTACAACCAAGGATATAGGTTGATCTAGGTTACGTGCCTAGTGCCTTGCTTTGATGTCACTCCGCTCGGTCCAAGGTCGAGAGGTTAAGTACGAAAAGTGGAAAATTCCACCTGAAAATCTTCTTTGTAACCTTTTTTCCTTGGGGGACATTCGATAGCGCCAAAAACCACAAGCGCCAACGCCGCAAGCGCCAGTCCGTAACCGCCAAACGAGACAAGTCGCAAACGCCAAAGTTCGTATAGGTTAGGTTAGGTGAAGTTAGGTTGAGTTAGGTTAGGCTTAGTTAGGTTAAGTTAGGTTAGGTAAGGTTAGCGTTGCGGTTAAGACCTTTGGCGTTTGCGACTTTTCTCGTTTGGCGGTTACGGATTGGCTTGCGGCGTTGGCGCTTGTGCTGGCGCTTATGACAGCTATCCTTTTCCTTTAACAGGTGGTGCGATATTCAAATCACCCATCCTTTTTATCAGTGTATCCCTAAGCCGTTTCGGCCAGTCCCCGTCGCACTGTACTATGCGGCTTGTTAAAGTAGTCGGCGAAAGTAGCCTGCTGAGGCTATGTTTATATCCACAAAGTCTATTTCCCTTGTGAGCGATCCGGCCGCCCGCGCGCTGTTTGTGGGGCTCAAGATAACCTAGTGTAGTGACCTTGTATGCCAGCGCAGCGGCTCGCGTCGCTCGTGGAGTGTGGAACACCACTGCAAAATTCCCGAGGTGCAACAATAGGGCCCACAATGGCTTCGGAAAAGGCGAGTTTTAGTGGCCGTTTTGTCGAGTCGAGTGGGTCCCGCTCATGTGCAGCCGTACAGAGCTGTTCGGATCCGACTGGGCCATGACTCGGGGGAACGTGAACAACCCATACTGCGCGCCAAGGACCCACGGTCACGACAAGGCCCCGTCATACCGTAATATGACGCAAGCTCTCGCCTCGTAACAATACAAATCCGTGACGGTCTGTACCCAAAATGGCACTGCAACAGGTGCATGTTTGGGCTTTCGGAAGGCACGACTCTCGCCGAGCTTTTCCCTCTATTGACATCTACAGTTAGATTAACAATTTTTTTCTATACGTTCAATTTGACAATTAAAGCGGTCTATAAGGATGCCATTTTGGGAGTCTAACGGAAGATTGTACCGTGTACATTTGAAAGGTGGTCTTTTGTACCACAACACAAGTGCCTTGTTTGTTGCCTACTACACTGAATCCGTAGATTTTTAGCCCATAGGCAACACTCACGACACTCGTGTCAAGCGGGTTGTATCATCTCAAAATATCCTTGAAGTTTCGTCAGTACAATCTTTAAGAGTAAGTTAACCAAGGTTAGGTTAACTTAGGCTGGGCTAAATAAGGCAAGGTCACGGTAAGTCTCCACTCCGCTCCACTATGGCTGCGCTTACTTCTCGAAGGCAGTAATTGTTACACTGACCTTCGTTACAATTGTTTACGGGTCATTTTTTTTACGGAGAAGACCATAAATATCAAATAGGATAAACGATTTTTAAATTATATTTTAAAAGTACCTTCAGAGAGAACCGATCTCATATTCTTCAGCCTTAAAGAGTGGTGCTCCAATCACTGAGCTACAAACACTAATGACTAGAAATGTGCAAGTACTCGAATATATAAGATTTGCATAAGTTGTTATTACCTTGTTTTCGTCGAAAATGCTGCTCATCCATAAAAAATGCAGTTTAGTTTCTACTTCGATTTTAAATGCACAGGTATGCTGCCATCATGTTTGAAAAACATCTGTAAATACCAGTCTGTGGCAATGATCCAGGATGGTTGCAATTCCAATGGCAGCAGAGCCATCCCATAGAACGAAATGATAAATATTCATCGGTAGCAACGCAAGACTTGTATTACATAAAGGCTCTCGTTAATCCATTGCCTTTCACAGAGGTACTTGTTCAATCTGCACTTGCGAAGAAAGGGAATTTAAGCACGTAGACCTCTCAAACGTGCCACAAGTGCCAAATGATAGACCAGGAGCTCTTACACGCCTGGTTTCTGTGTATTGAAGCCGCAATTAAAATCTCGTCCGCGTTTTTATTATTTTATTGGCGTAACTGGCAAGCCGTTTCAAAGAGGGAAGTGATCCAAACCTTAGCAAGTTTCCTAATACGAATGAGCAAAAACACCGTTGCCTTATTGGAAGTTGATTTTGGTTTTATTTTTTTCTCATGACGCTTTGCGTACGGGTAGCTGTCATAAGTTCCAAAAAGCACAAGCGCCAACGCCGCATGCGCCAATCCGTAACCGCCAAACGAGAGAAGTCGCAATCGCCAAAGTTCTTAACCGCAATACTAACCTTACCTAACCTAACTTAGCCTAACCTAACTTGAACTAACCTAACTTATACGAACTTTGGCGGTTACGGACTGGCGCTTGCGGCGTTGGCGCTTGTGGTTTTTGGCGCTATCGAATGCCCCCCTTGCTTTACAAACTTTTGTTTGAAAATTCGATCATCTACCTCCATTATCCATCCAAATGAGCGCATCATCACTCCGTTCGGGTGTCTCCAAGACTTATGCAATTTTCTTAAGCCCCTGCCGCGAGAATTTGACTTGGTGACATTAAGGTAGGTTTAACGTACGTTTAGACAGGTTATGGGCCTTGTGCCCTGCTCGTCGTTCGGTTTTGTGGCGAAAGGTGGAACAGAGGTGATTATTTCGTCCTTTCAAAATGAACAGTGTACGATAAAACGTCGAATTAACGGCTCAGTCTTTGTCGCTCGTGGCACGAGCTTTTCCTTCAAGAAAAGCGACTTAGTCCCTTTTTCGAGGATCGTTTGAGAGGAATCTTATACAGCGTCTGCACGCGCGATCGCCGAGTGCTCCTCGGCGATATAAACAACGCCACAAGAATCAAAAGACGGGAGGCGAACTCGAGTTTTGTATGCCTCCAGAGACGTGTTGGACAACAATATAGAAGTATAGTCATGTGTTAAAAAAATGAGTTTAGAACGTGAGGAGGCCACTCACAGCTCTCGAAGGTCACCCCCCCCCCCAGTCTACCTAACCTGGCCCAAAGCCCCGTAATTACAGCACGGGAGCCGGTAGCCGCGCTCGCAACGTCCCGATGCAGCGACCGCCGATGCAATAGTCTCGGTGCAGCCCCCCCCCCCGCTCCCCCCCTCCCGGTCCAGTCCGGACCCCAGGAGGGACTGGCCGGCTTCTGTCAGTCCGAATGACCCTTGATATTCCGACGAGTATCGACCGACACTTGAGGGGCTGTTTCAAGTGGCGAACTAAGTGGTCGTTAAATACACAAAGACTTTTCGTGTTTGATTACCCGGCTCTGTTTGAATTGATGAAAGTTTTTGAGATTTCTCGATCGAGTGCCAGGCCTATTGTTTGTAGGAACGAACTGCGTTGTGAATAGAGCTTGTGCTTCGCCGTCCGGCAAGCCAAGTTACAACGGAGCGTAGCACGAGGCACTTAAGTTCACTCTAAGTTTGAATCAGTGAGAGTCTCTGAGATTCACTGAAAATTCGATGAATCTCAGACTCTCACTGATTCAAATTTAGAGTGTTAACCTATCCTTCCAGTCGCTAAGTTTGGTATGAGACTTCTCGCCAGCAGGCAGCAGACGTAGTGAAGTAACCGCCATCAGGCTTGGTGAATGCCGATCGGAAAATTAGCGCGAGGCACAAGGCATGTAACTTAACGTAGTTTAACCTAACCTTCGCAGCTTCATACTGTAAATCCTGTTGAAAGACAAAAGCAGGGCAGGGGTATGAGATGCTACCGTACCTTTCAGATACAGCATGCATTTTGTGCAGCGTTTATCTTTTAGTGGGAAAACTTTGGAGTATTATGATTTTATATATCATTGAATATTTCCAATGATGCTATTTTTATTTCGAGAAACGTTTACTTTTGGGTTCACTAAGACGAGATTTCCCAAGAAAACGCACAGATTCCCTATGGGTAATAACCCTGACACTGGCTTTGATTCCATGAATAATTAAATATTAATTTACGATAATCCCGATAGGAAATATAGTTATTACTAAAATCTTCCAGAGGAGTTTGGTTCATTCAGGGTTGATTCACTGGAAAATCATGTTTATTATCCCATGGTGGAAATCTTGGTTCAAAGTGAATTTGCCCTAGGAATGATGCCTATTTCGTCAGTTGCTATCCACCCGACTGGCATTAATACAGGGAGACTTGAACGCACGTAAACCAACGTAATGCATTTTAAATGGGAGGTGACTGGAACGCACGGAACCCAATACCTAAAACATTTTAAATAGGGCAGTCGGATCAATTAAACATTTCCATTTCGTTAACCGAAAGACATCGCAAAAGTTCTTCAAACCATTTCCATGAGGAACGCGCTTTCATTGTACTTCACGCCCTTGAATAAATCAATAACCATAACAGTCAAGCGAAATAACCACACCTGCTAAGCGACCGTTTTATTTTAAAACGTGCCAAACCGCAAAAAGCGAGGTTTTCTTCAGACCAAGCAGCAAGTTACCAAGCTATAATTTTGAATGGAGGCTTGTTCCAGAGCAAGACTTCATTCACTCTGATCTTTTGGTCTTTTAACTTTGAGGAAAGTGGCCCAGCTCGTACGGAGAGAGGAGGAATTCAACTTCCTGTGGTCCAGTTGGGGGGGGGGGGCGTAGCCCTTAGGCACTGCTACTGGAGAAATCACTGCTCCAGACTTCTTTTCATAAAAACTGTCGGTTTTCCAGACTGGCATTCTCAATCATAGATCCTGGCATTAGTCTTTCGTATTATTCCATGGCTAAAAGTCCAGTGATGGGAGTCTCCGTGATGCTTGTGTGAGACTTTCTCCACGTCGTTTAATTTTCTTAGGCTATGGAGAATAGTTGCTTTATACATATTTTTAGTGTCCGCATCGTCGGTACATACAAAGACACATAGACAATGCGTTGAATGATAAACATCTTTAGGTCATGGTTCTTGTGGGATAAGTAGTTCTTTCTTGACTTTATCTTTGACTAGAAAATAGATGTAGACCAATTGTCTAAAAAACAATTTAGGGTATTAAAAAAAATTATTCTTCCTGCAGATGCAGTTTGCCGTTTAAATATCCCAAAAACTAACATAGCTAGTGCTGCAATCCGTATAGTTAACATACCCTCATTTAAAAAAAAAATTAAAAAAGACTGCCGCTGCAGAAAAATCAGCCCTATTTATCTCAGCTATGGATATAACAACTCTAGACTCTAGCAACGTTAATTATACATTTCGATGAATCATAAGGTAATGAATGAATCGCTGTTCTAACTACACTGATATAGAGCCGCTGGGGTTTTAGAGTAATATTAGATTTGGGGCAGGAAGAATGACGTAGACATACTGCTCTAGCTGAAAATAATAGTAAAAGTGAAGAACATAAAAGGTATGACTTTACGAAATTAGTGAAATTAGGGCAGCAAAGTTTCTGTTACAGCATCAGCATGTGTTAATTATCATTTCTTCATCGGTATCGTTAAGGTAGCGAGCATTAAAGCGAACTAGATCAATAGCTCTTATTTCACACTAGAGAAACTCTAATCCACTTAATCACTGACTTAGATGTTTGTTTGCATAACAACTAGGTTAGGTTCGTTCGGAAGGCAAACCGCAACGTTTTATTGGACCGCTGTTTAAAGTCCTTAGCGTACTCTAACCAATTGCCAGAGAATATATCGTGTAGAAGAAATCTGCATGAATAGATGTAGGCATATCTTTTATTTTGAGGTATCCATGAATGTGAATGTAAACCACTTTTTCAAGCGAATAATAGTGTTCTTAGCGTCGTATTCGTCCCATTTGTACAAATGGGACAAGTCGCTATTTACCCAAGGCGAATATAAGTACCATCTTGGATTCCTTCGTGAGAAGACTTGACGGAAAAATGGGCTAATATTAAGGTTACTCTTTTGCTCAAGTTATGACTAAAAAATTATAGACGTGTGGATCTTTCCGCTTTCTTTATTGAAGAAATAATAAAAAATCTTGTTCATTTTGTTCTTGGAGGGCCTGTACCTGTTTTGGCTATGAATACAAATTGAGTACTAGTTAATCTCGTTTGCGGATGAATTTCGTAATATACCTATGAATATCAATATCAATGTTCTCGCAGAGCCCTTTCACTTGATGAGGCCCTTTAGCTAGGGTCTGTCAAGGTGACTAACCTGATTACGCGTTATACCAGCATCCATTTCCAAAACAGGGATAGGATCACCTAAAACAGGTTTCTTACTTATCAGGGTAGATGATAGCGGATGTGTCGCGGTAGTAAAGGATTTCAGGGATCTTTCAGGCATTTCAGGAGTTTTCCATCCATTTCCATGGTTCTTTTCCGCTTTTCAGGAGTTCTCCTGCGTCAATCTAGGTGTTCATTGATTAGTCATTTCAGAAGTCCTTTCCAAGGGTTCCCAAGGGATATTCCTGCCATTCCAGGAGTTCGGTTCATGCGTTATCGTATCACGCTTCAGTCTTGTCGCACGTCTTGCGCCCAGCCTTGCTCCAACCTTCAAATACGACATATGAAGATGAATGACATACCACTGCTTAGGTTAGATAATGAGCTACGCTTCCGTTAGTGCGTTGGCGACGACCTTAGGTTTGCTGCCCTGCGACTCAATTGTTACCTTGACGTAAGGTGGAACACAAAAGGTAGAAAATGCAACCTTTCAAATATAAAATACAAGCATCACCTTCAAGACGGGAAATCGCACACTTGGCTAGCGCACCGTAAATCGTTTAAGTACATGAAAAAAAAATGCTGGAAGTATAACCGACGCAATTTTGCATTCAAAACAGCAAGATCGTCGCGAAAAAATGCACTTTGCCAAAGAAAAAAAATAATTCCATCGTCGATCCATCATCTATGATCAAATAGTTCCGTTGCACTTACTCTGCCGGAAAAATTCCTTCGGAGGTGTTTTTTTCCGGAAAAAGAACCGTAGCAGCGCTAGCACACAAAAGGAGTGTAGAGTATAGGCAGCAGGCCGTTCTCCAAACACAATCACCTCCGGCCGCTACTGCTGCCGGGGGCCGAAAAAATATTTGAAAGAAAAAAAAGAAGTGTAGCGGGTTGCAGCAAGCCGCACTGAACATATTAGCCACAGGGCTCTCCGTCTGGTTGACCGTGCGGGCATTGCGGATGCCCGGACAGGCCTCACGGGCAGGCGTTATTATAATGAGAGCGGCGAGGTAACAGGAGGTAGGCGGTTGGGCCGGCCGACCGGCGAGTTGGCTACGAGCGTTGTTAGTGCTTCCGCCGAAACCGTACTCTCCTTTCCAGGAGGTCCAGGGTTTCAGGTTTGCACGACGGCTTCTTGAAATTTATAACAGATTTTAATCAATCTGCGGCCGTGAAATGATTTACTTCTGGCAGCTAAATGCAGCGCGGAAACGCAGAATAGTTATGCTATTCGTTGTAGCTTTTAAAGGTGAAATTGTACAGTGGTCCATAAAAGTTATGAACCCTGCTTCCAGGTATATCTTATGGTAGCAGGACTTTTGTGACACACTGTGCACATCTTGTGTTTCATTTTATAGTAGGATAGGCGGGCGGAGTATCTACGAAGTGAGGCAGTAGGCATGCAACCTTAATCTTCAGGTAGTCTTAGACTCGCTGGACGCGCAAAAACGAGTGCAGACAAGGAAAAATCATATAGAAACGTGAAATGAAAAAGGAATCTACCCATGGTTCACATGTGATACCACTCACATGCTACTAAGGCCTGCCTAACTTAGCCTCTTAACCAGAGCTGCACAGGTTTTTTTTATTTATTTTGTATTCATAGATATGTTTATTGCGGGTGGGTATGGAGAACTCATGAGCGTGCACTTCATAGGCAACCTAAACAGCACGCCGCCGTTTAGCTATTATCAAGGCAACGTCTATTCAGGCCCAAGAACCTAGCTTCCATGACTTATGGGGACATTTAATGTTGCCTTAAGGCAAGGGCCCAGCAAGTGTCGATATAAGATCAAAATATCCAGAGAAACATTCAGTTAGCCTACTTTGGTAAAAAACGAGTTTTTTTTTGCGACGGCTTTGCGCTTGCCCTTTGCGTCTTGTTTTTTCCTTTGATTTTCCATCTTGAAAAGAGCTCAAGTTTGGTTTTTGGAGAAAATCTTTTCACCC
>Ga0058701_10003678_pt1 | contig 12220 bp, 9 predicted proteins | sample AgamicOrMae_FD_97039 | JGI IMG/M metagenome (GOLD analysis project Ga0058701, IMG submission 97039) | Agave microbial communities from Guanajuato, Mexico - Or.Ma.e | ecosystem: Host-associated > Plants > Phyllosphere > Phylloplane/Leaf | place: Guanajuato, Mexico | collected 2012-06-04
ACTAGAATGCACTCCAAACCCATCTTTTTCGTAAATAAGTGTTAATTAATCGTTAATTAACATTTATCTACAAAAAAGATGGGTTTGGAGTGGATTCTAGAGCCCGAAATCAGCGTCGGGCTTTCTCCGGTCCGGCCGGGCTTCGTCGGACCCGCCGGGCTTTGTCGGGGCAGCCGGGCTTCGTCGGGCCCGCCGGGCTTTGTCGGGCCCGCCGGGCTTTGTCGGGCCGGCCGGGCTTCGTCGGGCCCGGCCCGGCATTTCGCGGCCGGCGCACCAAAAGCCCGACTCTTCAGGCCCGGCCGGGCTCGGGCGGGCTCAGATCGACTTTTGCACGAGTCTGGTGTACTTTTGTTTTGATAAACAGTTTGTGTTAATCCTGAGGTCTTGCGAACACTACCGGCTTTTAAGTTGCAATCTATATGCAAACCATCTGTTGCATTATTGCAGTGGCTTATTGTCGGTAAACAGCGTTCCTTTTGAAAAGTTTACGTTTGCCTCCAGGACTTTATGGTCGCGTATGGAATTACTAAAATATCAAAACCTTACCAAACCCTAATCTGAAATCATTCAGCAGAGAAATCGTCGCGAACACGATCGAATAAATCAATTAAATCGGCACATTCTTTTATATTCTCAACAGTACGCCTTTGAAATTTAAAATCGGGTGTCCCTCATACAGCCATTTTTGGATTCCGATCATATCCTTGCGGAAAAATTATTCAGTGTAGAGTTTGAGTTGTGATGTTTTTCCCTCGTCGAATGTCCTTTAGAACTCTTTTTTCGCCACATTTTTTTTCACATTAGCAAATTGTCTACAAGGGCACTATGCCAGTTCCCCTTGACGACTTGGAAATTGGCACTCAAACGACTGAATTTGCAGAATTAACTACAAACCTTTTGGGGGAAACTTTTTTTTTTATCCGAGGCTAATTGTTTGAAAAACGTGTTTAATAGACGCTTCTAGTCGGTTTGCAAAAAGACTCCAAGAATTTCGAACAAAGTTGCGGCTGTTCCTCTGGAGCAAGGTTGAGTTTTCAACGCTCATTCGGAATATGTGTTGAGTTGTTTATGACTCAAGAAATGACTTCTGGTTTGCGTCTTGTAAGGTCAATACTTTCTGAGAAATCGATTTTCCATGAGTTTGCGTTTATTAATCCTCTATAAAATTATGTTATGAGATAGTCCTAAAATTCACACCGGCCAATCTCGTAAATTTATTTCGGCGACCGGCGGTTTTCTAACGGGGAAATGGGATGAACTGCCACCGAAATACGAGGCACGCCCGCTCGATTTTATTTCTTTTTGATGAGTAGTTATCAAAAAATCGCGATTAGCTGTATTTATAACGAGTCGGAAATCAGTTAACATTTCCGCGATGAAGAATAAAACAGTGGTTATTGTGAGGAAACATCCCGTTATTTCGTTCGCCAAAAGAAATTATTTAGCCTCCGAATATGCGGAGAACCGGTGTTATGGTTTTTAGACGTCTTGTCCGATAGTAATCTGCGAAATCAAATTATCTTATGGTCTCTGTCAAAATATCTCGTTTCTTGAGTCCTTTTTTTTCAATTTGACTTCCGGTTAAACCTAGGCCACCTTCGAATACTCTCCTCCGATCGTATTCGGTTAGCCTCTAGGGAGAGAGGCGTCAACTGCGACGACACCCTTGCATCCCACCAATGAGCGTTGCTGGTTTCATGCATTCCACGAATCAGCGCTTTCCGCGGGAATAAGTAGTCGCCTCTCTCCCCATATGAGGCTCTCTACTCTTTTCTCGTGAGAAGTCGGTGTGATAGAACCACGCGGTTCCCCGGCGTAACCCAACATGGGGCGGTGGTAGGTCAGTTACCGCGGCACACCAGGCCTCTTGGAAGATTGCAAAAACAGTTGAATAACAGCGACGTGCAACTTGCTCGATGAGCCTTCTCCCGATTTACTTTTCATTTACGCGCTCATTTGGATCAATGAAGCAACGACTCGCGAGTAGTTTCATAATCAACAGTTGGCTGAAGCACGTGAAAAGAAAATACCCCAAAGTATGGACTTCCCTCTTTTGATAATTTTTAAGCCAACCTCTTCGTTAGAAATTCTTTCACATTCAGCTTAACATTTTCGGTGATATTCCAATACTTCACTTGACCCGCAAACATGGAAGCTCATTCCAAAGGACACCCCCTCTAATTCAACCCCCTGCAACCGCCTACACACGGCTGTTATGCGGTTGCCTACCTTCTCTCCGAATCAGGCGATTCCGAGCTAAAGTAGACAAAAGCAGCTCACGCCGTGTCTAAGCGATTGAAGTGGGGATGTTATTTGTAGCCACACAAGAGTGCTCATAAGTAAAAAAAAAAACGCATTTCAAGGGGGGGGGAGGGGAAGCACTTGTGAATCGACTTGAAGAAGAATCTTCATTGGTTTCTGAATTGTCTTTAACCGATTTGTGCCCATCTAAAAAAGCCAAATAAATTTTATTCGAAAACGATTTTCAAAATTATTACTCTCAGAAATTTGGTATTTTGAAACTGATTCATTTTTTATTTTAAGAAAAAGTTAGGTACTCTTGCTTCAAATAATTTCGTGAAAATGCATTTTAAATGGGAGGTGGCTAATCGCACGGAACCCAACCTAAGACATTTTAGGAAGTGGCTATTCGCCAACCGGCCCCATATAAAATGTATTAGATTGGGTTCCGTGCGTTCAAGTCACCTAATGCATTACGTGCGTTCAAGTCTCCATGTATTTTCGCCGATGGGCGAATAGCCACGACCTATATTTTCAATGGGGCAGTCGGGTCAATGTTTAACCCACTTCCGCCCAGTGATGCCTTCCGGAAATTAAAAAAAAAATATTTTAGAGGATTTTTCAGTTTAGTATTGTCACATTTAAAAAAATATCACCCCTCTGGAAACATGAAATTCAATTATTTAGGCATTTCCCGAGGCTTAAAATTGCGTGTTTTAGTGAGAAAAATCCTTTCAATTTCTCTTAAGCTAAATTTCACTCCAAATAATCTGGGTTGTTATGGGTTAATTGGTTAGTTCGTGTATTCTCGGTAAATGGGTAATTCGTATGGAAGATAATGCAAGAGGTAGACGATTTTGTTTACAATGTCTGTCCCTAATATCCTGTTCCGCGTTTCATTCGGATCGCGGCGGGTGGCCTGCCTCACGTCCGGACCAACGCCTTCACCTCGTGACGTCACCGTTAAAACTCATCGCGTTAAGAGTTACTAAAATCACGGAAGTAATTGTCAGCAACAATGGGTGCGTCGCTACTCATTCTTTACCGTTTATTGGTTTGCTGTTACTTTGTCATACTTCTGAACGAGTGCTTGACGCATACTTCAAGGCTTTAAGAAGACTGCTTATTTCTTGTCAACGGAAGATACCTACCAACGTACCCCCCAGTTTAGTGAGAGTGAAGATATTTTTTGAAATCGTAATCTGGATGTTATTTTTATTACAAAGACACGCTTCTCGTTATACTGATAGCCATAACCGAAAGATAAGGTGCTGCGTTTAAGCTTTGGTCAGAGAACAATTTTCTGCCATCTTATTTTGCGCGTATTCCCCCTTTCCCTGATTTTAAAAAAAATGATTATCAAAAGTCACAAATTTTATTGTTTTATCAAGGCTTTCTTCTTGACATTGTTTTCTTTAAGGTTTGTATAGTCTTTTTGGCTACTTTGTAAGTTATTGATTCACATTATTTCGTTCTGTGTCAAAAAAATGCTCAAAATTTAGAAAATTTAAGAAATAAATTTAGATTTTAGTCCAGAAATGCATTGCGGATATTGATGAAATCCATGCTTCAAACAAACTCGTGATTTTTTTAAACTACATATTTTTAACAGATATTTTTCTTTGTGGGCCAAGAACAGGTCATCGGGGCTATGATTGATTTGAACAACCATGACTACCATTCTCTTATCCACTATTCGGCTGTGGTACCCTAATATTTCGTCAAAAGGTGAACGCACCGTTAAACTCCGCCGAACATCGGCGAGCTCAAGCGACAGTGTCAGGAGCGATTTGTAATGAGACCGTTTAACCTGTCCGCGAGTTTGAAAGCATCTTTTGTGAAACGTTTTGCCAAGTCGAACGTGAGAGTATTTTAAAAACTTAACAATGACCTCCGTTTTGAGGTTGTAAAAAGTGACCTCGTTCATTACCTTAGTTCCTAAATAATCTCAGTCCCAATGATTACTCTGTTTGTTTCCGTATTCCAAATTACCCTGACCTTATTGTAATATGCTCTCCATAGAAAAGTCTTACTAAATTACTAGTAGCTATTTAACGCGTCCCGTTAATCATGTTTGAAAAAGCGCGCGAGATTTCGAAGGAAAATTCAAACTTTGCGCACGAGCCAGAAGGCAATGAAGATCTGCGTTTCAAATATGAATATACTTAAACTTCTTTGTGCCCCGGAAATCTCTTCGAAAACTGCGCTTTGAAATTTTAATGTATTTTTTTTTGTGCTGCAATGACATATATATTGAATAATATCCGTTCCAATCTGAAAAAAAGAAAACTACCGTGTTTATTGTTTCTGTAAATACAAAACATATAACGTTACGTCTTTGTCAAATACTTTAAAATAACAAGTGAAATATAATTGTGTGCATGGAGCAAGCATAAAAAAATCCTTTACTATAAGTGGTTTTAATTAAAAGGCCGAATTGTTTTCTTGGTAAATGAAAATGCAGTCCTTATTTAAAACCTGTTTTTGTTTGAAAACAGACTCTGGAGGCCTAAGTTGATCTAGAACACTTTTACCGCTCTAGTTTATCTAGATAAGGCTACTGTCACCTGAATCCGTCCCTCCCCCTTTCTAATGCTTTTCAGACGTCTTAATGGTGCTTTTTCATGGCTTAAATGCATAAATAAGCACCACCTTTCAAGTATCTTTTTTTTTAAAAAAAAAGAAGTTGAACAACGTTTCTTTTTTTTTGGCGTTATGTCATTGCGATATATACGCCGAATTTGAGTACCGAGAAGGAAATTCGTTTTGGCAGCCGTTTGTTTGCTTGTTTGTTTGTTAGTGTGTTGGTGTGAGTTTTGTTGGTTGTTTACAAAATTAAGAGTAGGCGCCATCCCTTGACCCAGTACCTCTTGATGACCTTTTTCGTTAGTTGTTGGAGAACACTGCATCGTCCTTGGCAGGACACTTTATCTTCAAAAACTAGACTTGTCCTCCGGTTTAAGCGTTTTTGAGGCGGTGATCCTTCGAGATTTTAACTCGTGCCCCATCAGGAATTTTACCGCAAATATCTTGTGCTCAATCGCATACACAATAAAATAGCCTTAAAATCTAAAGTATTATGAAACATGTTTATGCTTTAAAGACAATGTTTGAGCCTTAAAATATTGATCTGAAGGCACTGATGTATTCAGCGGCGCTTGTGAACAGGGCCGTATCACCGCATAGGTCCACGTACCCACTTTCCTTCACAGTTTTTGCCTTTCCCTAATCAACAGAGGTTTTAACGTAAGAAAGTAAGAAAGTCCTAATTCGATCGTGGAAGTCTGCTAGTCTCACTCCCCTCCCCTCCCTGAAGGCCTATAAAGGGTTTCCTTAGACACGCCAATTTGACGCAACAGTGAATATGATGTCTTACTCGAAGATCAAAACTCAAAATATCATCTCAGGAAAAATCATATTTAAAACTAACCCCTGTTTTAGGCTGTCTCATACTTGTTTCTGGTAGTAAGGGGAAGATTATAATCTGAATATTTGTATAGGAGTGTCTATTGACCCGACTGCCCCACTTAAAATGAATTAGGTTGGGTTCCGTGCGTTCAAGTCTCCTCCCATTTAAAATGGTTTTGGTTGAATACGTTCGTTCAAGTCTCTCTATATTAATGCATGTCGGGTCAATAGCAACACCCTATTTGTAAAGATAAAGGTCAATAACAAAATTAATGAAAAGATCTGGTCGATAGCTCTCGATTGATATGGAATATTTTCAAAAATAACCAAATCACGCTCCTCTCCTGTTTGACCTTGAGACCTTAAACTGGTATGAGGGAGATTAGTTTTTGCTGTGAAGTGCGGCTCACGTCAGACCAATGAAGACGTTTTATCTTCGAATCACTTGAACCCTTTTTTGTTTATCTCTAAGCAAACCCCGAAAAGGCAGCGGTCATTTTCGTCAAAGATCCGTGGGTATTACGCACAAAGTGACTGTTGAAAACGGCCTGTAAACGGGCTTACGTAACGGCATCTTTTCTGGAGCAGAATTCGATCAGCCGAAGGTAGGCCAATTTAAGTGAGTCGGGTTCCGCGAGATGTGGTTTAGATGTCCCGCACCGCCGTCGGCAGGAAACGCGGGACCTCTTTTGTTCCGATGACGCAATTATTGTTGTGTCCGTGCGGAAATCAAAGGTGCAACGAATTATAACTCGTAATGTCCATCACACCCTTTATTCTGAACCTTGCATTTTCTTCCTTTCGTATTTTCAGTTACAAGCCGCGCGATTCACGAATACTGTACTATCTGAGCGGCAATAGGCAGCATCAGGAAAAACGACAGCTGAGCGGAACCTTAGCGAAGAGACCCACAAGACACGTAACTTGTAAACCAATAGGGAGCTGTCACGAGCCTTAGTTCCAACTTTTCCCGCTAGGAGTTGGCTATCTAAAATACACGGTGGCTTACGGAGGATAGACGAATTTTCAGCTGTTATGGAGTGAAAAATGCATCTATACTCTTTGGGCGCACACTGAGTGATAGTTTAGACTCTAAGTTATCACCCAGTGTGGGCGAAAAGAGTATACATGATTTCTTTCTTTCATAACAGCTGAAAATTCGTCGATCCTCCATAAGCCGCCATGTATTTTAGCCAACTCCTAGCGGGAAAAGTTGTAACTACCGCTCGTGACAGCTCCCCATCGTGTAGCGAGAGTGATCAGTCATAACTTGTGCTTGTCCCGGATACTGGCTTATGTTAGGCACTGGAGATAAGACACAAGAGACAGAAAATTTAACTCTTAATATTTTAGCTGTAGGGCCATTTTTATCAAGAGCTGTGGGCTTTTCCTCGAGTTTTCCGGCTGGGCGAGTGGCGGGAAGCGGTGCTTTTTCCGCACTGATTCCGGTGCGTGGGAATGTACGCAGACATTATGCGCTGTTTTCTTTGCACTATTCTCTACCTGGAAAGTTCGCGTTGACAGACCATTTTGTTGATTTTAAGTTGAATGAGGTGCTTACAGTTACACGCCGCCCTCATAACGAATACAGCTTCTCCGTGGAAGGCGGTCCTAAACCCATAATCTGTGAATTTGAAAGTCTAGTATTGCAAGCGCGTGAAATTCCGTGTCGGTCTAGAGTTAAGATTTTTCCTCTTGAACTCTGGTCTTTGTTCTTAATAATACTAAGTCAAATTATCGAAAAAATGTAAATAAATAAAACATAAAATGAAAAAGTTAGATTTAACGTTGTGGCAGGGCTCCGACACGAAAGCTTGCTAACAAAGCTCATCCGGGGGAAATCTCCTTAAGCATCTGTGTTTTCGGGGCGCGTTCAATCAAATTATGATACAACCGACAACGTTTTTATTGTTCTTTAGTATCCCTCGATGATTTCCAATCGTAATAAATTAAAAATTCAAATAAAAAATTTTGAGCAAAATTCGAAAAAAAAGCTAGGGGTGCCCCTTGCCTTTTTTTCAATTTTCGGACGAAATTTTTTTGTTCGAAATTTCAAGTTATTACGATTGAAATTTATCAAGGGATTCTAAAAAAGAATTAAACTGTAGCCGGTTGCTTCATAATTTGATTGAACACCCCGAAAATTCGGATGAAAACGCGATGTTCGCCAAATGAGCTGAGCAAGCTTTCGTGTCGGAACCCTGCCATCTTCTGAGATGAACATTTCAAATCATTTTAGCACTAAACAGCTCTCTAAAAAGACCTTACTCGTTTCATATCAAACGGAAGGGCCCGCAAAGAGAGCTGCCCATTGATCGGCGCGGCTTTTCAAGTGTTAATCGCAAAAAATAACCTTAGAATACATTTTCAAAGTTGGCTTCCTCACGCACATAGTCACTCGACGACAATATCCCCAATAAAGTTTAGTAGAAACTCACTCAACGACAATAATTCCTATAAAATCTGTGTAGTTTGAGGAAAAAAAAAAAAAACTTGCCTAAATCAAGCATTTTTCATCACTTTCAAAATCTCATTCAGCCTTTTATTTAGCCAAATGATTTTTTTTCTTTTTTTTATTGAGGTTTCCCTTTAAACGATTCGGTTGAAATATCAGGAGGAGCCCGTTTACTCAAATAGGAATTGGAGAACTGTGTTATGTCTGATGGAAGTATCACTTGTAATCCACCCTTGTTCCGGAGGCGATCCCGATCCAGTCGGCTTCCTTTATCAGATATCCGTCGCGGCCTTCCGGATTAATGCAGTATAAATTACACTGATCGGTCGATCGCGATCGAGTGCAACGCGCAAAAAGTCCAAGAAGACGAACGCTGCGGGCTGCTGCATGCGGTGCACTGCCCTCTATTTTCCGGAGCAGGTGGTTTCCTAACCTGACTCAAGAGGACGCTGGAACAAGTTGCATAATGAACCAGAGACCACGTTCTCAGACTTTTTGTTACATCAGTATATCGACTTAAGACAACGCGTTTTTATCTCATTCACAACTTCTGCGAACCATCCTACGCGAGGCAATGCCTTCTATTGGGAACTGTCTCTGACTTATGTAACATATGAGAGGAAAACCTGGTTGCCCTGAAAAATTGTGTCTTTTTTCAGAGGTAGAAAATGCAAGTTTGGAAATTTACTCTACTGTTATGGGTTTTGCTTGGACGAACAATGAATGTCGAAAGATTGAGGAATGCTCTATTAAGGATGTTTAATTGGTCAGAAGATCTAGAAAAGGAACACTAAAACTGGAAAGGAACGATGGAAGAAAGAAGTGAGTCCGAGCGTTCTTAACCCATAACCGCCCAAAGTTTTGGAGTAAAATTTAGTTTAAGAGAAATTGGAAGGATTTTTCCATTAAAATACACAATTTTAAGCTTTGCGAAATGCCTCAATTATTAAATTTCAGGTTTCAAGGGGGTGATATTTTGTGAATTGTGACAATACTGAACTGAAAAAATCCTCTAAAATATTTTTTTCTGTTTCCGAACGGCATCGCTTGGCGGTAGTGGGTTAAACTGAAAAGAGAACATGCAGTGAATTGTAGAAAATTTACTGTTCATGTCCTTTTTTTTATAGAAGACGGAAAGAGCAAACGGATGCCATTATAATTGTTGATTGTAAAAATAAATGAATAATAATAATTAAAAAAGTTCAAAAATCGCTGAGCTTTTCTTCAAAAATCATTAGACGCCCAAACAGGTGCACGGTATATCGGATTTTGGCCGTATATCTGAAAGATCAAATATCTGGATTTGAATTTGGGTCAAAATGTCAAACCAGTCAAAAAAAGTAAAATATTTGGGATGCTGGGACGTGGACCCACCGAATACGGAAGTGGCTCAGCGCGACGCCAAAGCAGACACAAAAAAAAAATCCGCCTCCATCCATCCTGAGAGCAGAGAGGAAGTTCGCGAGGATACTTTGGTGTTATGTCGTCAACCACAAAAACGCATCAGAGTTCACGCGGATTTTTGCGAAACTGGGAAGATGGAATGTCCTAAGGGCAGCCTGGAACGAAAGTAGGTTAACTCACCTAGTCAAGAGGCAGATGCTATAGGAGCTCTCCCAGTGCGTTTAAGTCTCCAATTTGAGCGTTTTTATTTAAAGATACTTTACCACTCGTCGAAGTCTCCTGTTGGCGTACTAATCGCCCAGCGTTGAGGTCACCTGTGTAAGCATTTTTTCTTTCAAGTCTTCAAGTCTCCCGATGTGTCATTATCACTGAACCCATCCAAAGTATCCAATAAATGCACGTTTTTATGTCTTCATTTTATCGTCCGTTGAGAGTCTCTCATGTTTGCAAGTTTATACAAATCTCTCTTCCGCACGAAATTCTTCCTTCCCTATCGAATGGAATAGATCGAATGGTCATTATTACTGAACTTCTGACATAATAAAACTAGGAATATCGTCTAATTACTCTAGCTTGTCGCCAGGTGGTGTAGGTTATTCGGTCAACATTCAATCGTGGAGTTGATTTTACCGACTCGTTCACAAGTTTATCACTGTGCGTTTTGGAAGACCGTAAAAATTATCTCTCTATTATATAACATTGACAAGAGTTGGGTACCTTCCGATTTCTGATTGACCGCAATGCCGTAAAAACGAAATAGTCTGTTGGAATCAGCGGAAAATCAATTAATCAAAAAGTGATCTTTGGTCATTAGGTGTTGCGCTAACACTTCTGAGCAATTCCGGTCTAATTAAAAGGCTAAAATAAATCAAGTTTAGTTGGATTTTTCTTCAAGTATTGAGGGGAGGTCTGGGACGCAACGATACAAGGTCGTAGCACTGTTCCACCTTGCGTCAATAGTGGGCAAAAACATATTTTAAATTGGTATCCAACATTTTTTTTAATGCGACAAAACTGCGTCATGAGTCAGTGGACTATAATGCAGGCCCGCGGGCGGAGTTTGTGTGTACCGTATTTTACCGTGCGTATTGTTTAAACCTTTTTTTTTAATTAAAAGCAAAAATGAAATAATTGTGAAAGCAACAATAAACAATTTTATTTTATTTTATTTTTTTATCATATTTTTTTTTATTTTTTTTAAGAAACGTTCTCCTAAGAATTTATTTTTGAATTTTTGAGGTCGGTGGTTTTCGTCTTCACGTTCTAACTTAACAATAGAGGGCATAAATATCTGACAAGTGATTTTTTTCCAGTTTGTGTTGGTGCTATCAATGCATTTAGATAGGGAGGTGCCCGCGCGTTTCAGTCGATGTCCAATTTGTTGCCAACCGAAGTTCAAAATAACAAGTCACTTGTCAGACATATGCCCTCGACTTGTATGTGATATTGAGACTAGAGATATTTAAAATCATCTCATTTCGGGGCGTTTATCGGACATTAATAACGCGATATCTTTCTGACCATTAAAAACCGGAAGTGTCCCCAGTTTTCCAGCAAAAAAAGAAGTTTCCAGCACTGACCCCTTCGGCGCGGCCGCTAAAATCCTGTCGCTGGCGATTTTGTCGGTCGCGCGCAATTTTGTCGCCGAGGGGCGGGATGAGGAGGGCGGTGACCTCGCACCGCATTGCACGTCTGCCGTGACACACTTGGACACTTTGCTCGGGACTCGGGAGCATCAGCAAGGCCGTGACGCGACGCGCCTCGCCTTTCCTTAGCCGCAATCCAACCTCCCATTTCCGCCTAAAATATCCAAACAATAAAAATGACAGATTGGCGGTTGCTTGTTTACATCAGGAATTTTAGAAGGAATGCGTTGCAACACTTCCTCTGTTTGATGCATCGGATGTTGGCACTGCTGTTAGGTTATGTCACCGGAGTCGTTAAACTGCGTTGTTTCCGACAAATCGTGCCCATTATTCGTAACGAAGCGTCGTTGCTATCAAACGAAACATTCCTTAAAATGATCTTCTCTGAAAAATAATGTGATTTAAGAAATACGACTGAGGAATTTTCACTAGTTAGGAGAGCAGACGCAGAGGAGGCTCAAGATTCATTTCTTTTCCCGTCAAAATTACATTCTTAATAAATTTATAAACGTGTTGCACCCGCTCGCGATTGGACGTCCAGATCGAAATTAACCCTTAACAGCCCAAAGTATTTGGAGTGAAATTTAGCTTAAGAGAAATAGGAAGGATTTTTTCACTAAAATACGCAATTTTAAGCTTTTTAAAATGCCTAAATTATAAAATTTGAGGTTTTCAGAGGTGTGATATTTTTTAAATTGAGACGATACTGAACTGAAAAGATCCTCAAAAATATTTTTTTCTGTTGCCGAACGGCATCGCTGGGCGGTAAAGGGTTAAAGATACTCTGTTGCTTGGAAAAACCTATGATTGAAGAGATTCATCGCTACTTTACTCGCTTTTACCTGCGAATCTGGATCAACGAAAGTCGCCGAAAATCGGAAGCCTCGCAGTAGCACGCACTGATTCAGATTGTGTACTCTTTTGGACAGCGCCTGGGCCCTGGCAGCCGCCTACACACGGATGCATTGTGGTTGCCTACGTTCGCTCGAAATCTGTGCGGGCGGATACACTGTAATTTTTTAAGGTAGCATTTTCAACCTTTTAGTTTAAATTTGGTGCTACCCTC
>Ga0058701_10003679_pt1 | contig 12219 bp, 5 predicted proteins | sample AgamicOrMae_FD_97039 | JGI IMG/M metagenome (GOLD analysis project Ga0058701, IMG submission 97039) | Agave microbial communities from Guanajuato, Mexico - Or.Ma.e | ecosystem: Host-associated > Plants > Phyllosphere > Phylloplane/Leaf | place: Guanajuato, Mexico | collected 2012-06-04
AAAAAATTGATAAAATCTAAAAAAACACCCCTTGTATGTTGTGAAGAAATGTTTTAAATGTTGACTGCTGTGCTTGGTGGCACTTCTGGGTTGCAATATTGGTGTGTTTAATGGAGCATTATTAATGTGTAGCTCCTTGTGTCCATGTTTTGCCTTGTGTTCATGCTACCATTCTTGAGTTTCTCTTATTTTAACTTGGAAAGTCTTGCTAGTGGTTACCTTACAGGGTAAATTGTGCAACCGGGGAGGTTTAAGCCGTGAGATTTGAGCCTAGTTGTGACCACTCATTTTCAGTGTTTTTCTCTTCTTTCTTATGTGACTCACCCTTGATTGTATAGGCAGAACTTGGCTAAGTCCTCTCCAAGGCCACAAATAGGTATTACGCATTATTTCAAAATGATTGAGGCATTTCTTTGATATTGAAGCCACAAGCCTAAAAAGCTAGCTAATAATGATTTAATTCCTTTGCTTATCCATTTTTTAGCCTTTTTGCACTTTTGTTGTCTTTACGCTTATCTCAGCCATGGCTGAAACATATTCCTTACCCTTGCCATTGAGTCTAGTGAAGCAACACTCTTATAATGATGAAGTTGGCTTTGAAATTGGTTTATCTTTAGGTGGTCTTTTGTGGTATAATGTGTTTTGATAGGGGTAGGAAGGGTAGCCATGATTTGTTTAATAGCACGCTTTGCATTAAAAACTACTTGTTTTAAGCTTGTTTAAAAATTACGAAAAATGAGAAAGCTTGTGAAAAAAGTGAAGAAAAATGTGAAAGAAAAAAAATGATGTTAAGCAAGCCTCTCAGCAAGCATGAAAACAGAAAAGGAGTATTGTTCTAAAGTAAATGCTTGGAGTTGCCCTTTCTATGTGAATGTATTAGCTGCTTCCCTTAGTGTGCAATAAGGGATTCTTATCGAAGTTCCAACTTGGGTGTGAAGTGAGGATTGCGTCCTCTGTCATGGAGAGTGTCTTTCACCCTAGCCTTGAGGCTATTTAGCTCCACTTATCCAAATGTGTGTTCCCCTTTCTCACCATTACCTAAAACCCCATTACAACCCTTCAAAGCCCTCTTAATCATTTTTTGTGTGCGTCTTTGCCCCTAAGTGGTGAAGGATGAGGAACACTCTAAGCCTATGGTTTTTTACATGATAGGGCAGAGTGTTGAGTATACCTTTGAACACATCTAAACACTTAGAGAGAAGAGATCCACTTGACTACATAGTAAGGCTCTCCCTAGTCACCTTTACTCGCCATTAGCTAGCCACCTCCTTGATTTCTTAAGTCACTCGTTGGGTTTTGGTATGCTCTCTTAGGTAAGATGTTACTTAAGGATGGTCATATCTACTTTGCTCCCTCATATCACTTTTGCCATTGCTTGGTTATGTTGCTTTAGTTGTTGGTTAATCACCATGCCTAAGAAGGGTGTGTGAGATCTTGACTTCCCCCAACTATTTATGTTTAAGCTAAACTTGCTAGAGGGCAACAAGAGTCAAGCATAAGGGAGTTTATAAACCTAAATTTTTATTATTTTTCCACCCTTTTTCTTAGGCCTTTTTCCTTATTTCTCCTTGAAATAGTGAGGCTTAACTATGTTTTGCTCCCTTTAGGACCATTTCTCACTTCTAATCCCTTTTCTACCTTTTTTCATGCATTTTCTGGGTAACTAAAGGTAGGGAAGTGGCTCACACACGCTAAAGTAAGAAATGCAAGGGTATGGAAGGACAAGAGTGTGCCCGAGAGGAGCATGGAAGCTAAGAAAACAAGAGAGATTTCAAGGTGTAGGACACAGGAGGGCTGTCGCCCAAGTGATGGCCTAGCCATCGTAGTCCTAAAGGAAGCAACTAAGTCCCAAGAGGTGATGATGGTAGGCTATTGCCAAAGTCTCCTGCCTTTCCTCTTTGGCAACAGCTAGGCCTATCGCCCCTACGATAGGCCGTTGCCAGTTTCTAGTGTTGCAACTATAAATACCCCTCTTTTTTCTAATTTCAATATTAGCTTATGTTCACATCTTAAAACACTCTCGAACACATTATAGGGTTTATTTCGGCTAAAAGAAGATTAGGGTTCTTAGTTTTGAGCACTTTGACGATTGTTGAAGGATTTGATCTTTGATCCGTTTAATCCAAGCTTGTTCCTCTCTCTCTCACCCCCTTTATCTTACTTTGTTTATTTTCTATCATGTTTAGGATGTTGATTGGTGATTATGATTTGATTATGATTATGCTTAGTGAGTAGTTGTCTTACTTGGAATAGGGGATTAGGAGTTAGGGTGGCCAAATATGTTGGAATGTGATCTCATTTTGCCTTAATCTTCAAGAGAATTGAAAGTATCATCTTCTACCCACCAAGTGTTCAATGAAATGCCCCAAGGGACATTTCATTGAATATTTAGGCGAATGATTACATTGAGACGTGGTTATTCACCTTATGTGGATAGGAGAAGAGAGAATGGGCCTCAGGTATGAAAATAACATAAGATTCATTAGGCATTGGTTGGTCCCTTTTTAACGTTAATCTTCAAGCTTCCATGAAAATAGGAGAGCGTAAGGATTGAGGTTGTCCTTACTCTCTGAAAGGAGGTTTCGGCGACCCTAAACGAGCCAACTGCCCCTCTCAATTACTTCTAGATTAGGATGAGACTTAAGTACTTACGTATATCATCATTACCTTACCACCTAGCAACTAATCCCTCGACCTAAGTCCTTTTCCCATTGAATTTTAAAACCCTATTTTAGTTAATTTGTTGTTTTCTATCTTTTTTAACCCCCTAATAATCCTCATAGGTTCAACATAGCACCTTTAATTTGGTAACCTTAAATCCTTTCTCCTAGAGGACAATACCTAAGTATACGACGACATTAACCTTGCACTGGGGCTAAAATTTTAAGGCTCGAATTCCAATGAACGCCATAATTTTCTCTCTCCCACAGGCATGAAGATTCTTTAAAGCTAATTAAACATGTTCAAGCTTGAGCTTAATCTAAATTATTTTGCTTAGCTAGACTCAAAAGTTATAATTATCTTAATTCATTTTGTTTTTCAATTTGATTATCATTAGCTGGCTAAACTGGTTTTCTAGCTAGGAAACAAACACCTTCTGTCTCCTATTTTTGTATAGCTAAAATATAAGGCCTTTGTACCTCATTTTTAAAGACAAGTTTGAATGAATTTGGATCATATGTGAGCAAAGCTCTTTGGTTATTTCTCATACTCTTACTTGCTTATCTTAATCTCGGAGGATTAAGTGGTGATCAAGTGAGTCTTAATCTTTACTTAGGTGGGGTATTTGTATCCTAAGTAAGGTTAAGGGCCTTAAACTACCTCTTGATGGTGTCACTATATTAAGGAATTAGTTTAGTTCATTCTAAGATTTGAATTAACCCTCTTTAATCTATTTCTCTTCTAATGTCTTCATTCTTTCCTTCAGCGTGCTTTTAATATAACTCGACATGTACTAAGCTCTTAAAGGAATACATAAATTTTGGTATCAGAGTTAGGTTTTATCCTTGGTTTAAATCAAATCATAAAAAGTCTACTTGCTTCATCCATCTCTAATCGTTTATTCAACTAAACACACTCCACCAGTTCATCCTTGTTGATCTCCATGTTTAGGGTCAAACTAAACCAACTTGTCATTTCTTCTCTCAAACACAAACATGAGCACAAGCATGACATAAGAAGAGAAATTAGAAGCTCTTATGAAGAGCCATTAATCTATTTCTTCATCAAATTAAGAGCTCAAAAATCAGAATGAATATTTGAGACATTATCTTAGAGAAGTCTTGAAATAAAAGAGAGAAGGCACTTGAATCTCAAACTGAATCCAGCCATGGCGAAGAGAGTGAGGCTAAAAGGAATGCTATTGAATCAATAAGTGAAGAAGAGCCTCAAGGAAGGTCCAGACGAGAGATAAAATTGACAAACAACTCTAATGATTTTAGAGTTAATATTCCATAGTTCAAAGGGAAGCTTGACCCTGAAGAATTCCTTAACTGGCTTAGCATAATTGAGCAAGTTTTTGGGTACAAGGAAGTACCAGAAGAGAAGAAGTTCAACTTAGTTGCTCTCAAATTATGGAAGTATGCCTCTTAGTGGTGGACTAATCTTTGCGCCAAAAGAGTCAGAAATCGTAAAGAGAAAATCCAAACTTAGGACAAGATGAAAGCTAAGTTGAAATCTTGCCTCTTTCCATCTTCTTATGTCCAAGATAGTTATGGTCAACTCCACAATATGACCTAAGGGACCATGAGTGTGAACGAGTACACTAGGAGATCGAAAAGCTCCTCATTAAGTACGATATTCAAGAGCCAGAAAAACAAACTATAGTTCGATATTTGGGACGTTTGGATCCTAAGTACTAGAACATTGAGCTTTAGCAACTCACCGCCTCTGATGAAGTATGTGTCTTAGCATATAAGGTGGAACAACAAAGAATGAATAAGCCCTTCAAGTGTGACTCCCAAGACCATAAACCAAAACCAACCCTTTAATAAGGGGAGCTCTAATCTTCCTCCTAAAACACCAACTCTGACTTTCCCTAACCCACAAACAACCCAAACTCTTCAAAAGGCCTTTACCCCACAAAATTGACCCAATCCAATTCCCATGAACCTCAGAAGATGTTTTAAATGCCAAGGGCTTGGCAATATCACTTTAGATTGTCCAAACTGAAAAGTAATTACCCTAGCTGAGTGGGAAGCCGTGAACGGGGATGAAGTGGAGGAAGAAAAGGAAGAAGGTTTGGATGAGGAAGAAGAAAAAAAATCAGAAGGAAGTAATTAAAGAAGCTGATAAAGATGAGATCCTTGTTCTTAGAAAGCCATTGAGTAGTCAACATAATGAGAAGGAAGAGCAAACAGAGAACATCTTTCACTCTAGACGTGCTGTTCAGGGGAAAGTATCTTCATTGATTATTGATGGAGGTAGCTGTGCTAATGTCCTTTCACTTAGCATGATTGAAAATCTCAATCTTCATGCCTCAGCTGACCCCCATCCAAATAATATCCAATGGTTAAACTAAGGCTCTGTTCAAACCTAAGAAAACAAGGTAAAAAGAAAGTTAGAAGGAAAAATGTTAGAAGAAACTCTTTTTCTTTCTCCTGTTTGAATTAAAGAAAAAAATACAAAGAAAAAAAATACCCTTCCAAGTGCAATTTTTTTTTCTTCATTTGAAAATAAAAAAATTGATAGACTAAATTATTGAAATAGTGAGTTTAGATATATCAACATAAGAAAAGAGAAAAAAGGTATATTAGTCTATTTGTAATTTTTGATAAGCGACGGAGAACAAATTTTTCCTTCATCTTCTTCTCATATTTGAAAGGAAAAAAATTTCTTCATAACAATACAATTTTTCCTTGCAATTTTCCTCTCTTTTTTTTCCTGTTGACTTTCAAGTGGAAAGAAAGTTACTGTCCTATTTTTTTTTCTTTGCTTCTAATTTTTCTTCTTTACTTCCAATTTTTCAAGGTCTAAACAGACTTTAAAGTAAAGGACTACAAGTTAATTCAAGGTGCTTGATATCTTTCTCAATTGAAAAGAATTCTGAAGATGAATTTTGGTTCGATGTTATACCAATGGATGCTTTCCACATTCTGTTAGGGAGGCCATGGCTATTCGACTAAAAAGTCATGCATAATGGTTACGTTAACACCTACTCTTTTTCAAAGGACAAGAAAAAGATCATGTCAGCTCCTTTGTCCTCTTTCCAACTTCACAAAAAGCCCCTACAAAAGAAGCTAGAATGATTAGATTTATTTTTTACTTTTATTGAGCCATCATGAGTTTTAAGCTTCTAAGGAATGAATTCTTACTATTAAAGACAAATCTGAAAGTTCTGTTGTTAGCCACCCCTTAGCCATGTCTTTGCTCAAAAGGTATAACCATAATTTCACCAAAGAAATCCCATCTAGTTTGCCCCCAAAATGTGATATCCAACACCATATTGACTTAATTCCTGGAGCTCTACTCCCAAAACCATCCTACCAAATGAATCTAAAAACTACTATGCAAATTCAGAGAAAGGTAGAAGAGGTAATCTCAAAAGGGTTAGTTCCAGAGTCATTGAGCCCATACACCATTCTACTTTTATTGGTGCTAAAGAAAGAGGAGAGCAAGTAGATATGCGTGGATAGTCGAGCCATTAACAAGGTTACAATCAAGCATAGGTATCCAATACCTAGACTTGAAGACATATTAGATGAGTTACATGGCTCAATGGTGTTTTCTAAGATCGATTTATGAAGTGGGTACTATCAGATTCGCATCCGAGAAGGAAATGAATGAAAAGCAACTTTTAAGACTAAAGATGGCCTATTCAAATGATCGGTTATGCCATTTAGATTATTTAATGCTCTGAGTACTTTTTTGAGTCTTATGAACCAAGTATTTAGGCCTTATATTGGTAAATTCATTGTGGTCTATTTCAGTGACATTCTTATTTACAACAAGAGTGAAAGAGAGCATTTTAGCAACTTGAATCAAATTATGATGGCCTTATATTGAGAGACGCTATTTGGTAAACCAAAGAAGTGCGCTTTTTTAACCCAAGAAGTGATCTTCTTGGGTTATGTCATGACTGAAAAGGGAATCAAAGTGGATGAGAGCAAAGTAGAAGCAATAAGACCTGGCCCACTTTAAAGATTATTCATGATGTGCGAAGTTTCCATGGGTTAGCCTCTATTTATAGGCAGTTCATTAAGAATTTTGGCATTATTATGGTGCTTATGATAGAGGTTATCAAGGGCACTTCATTACAATGGACACTCAAGGCTCAAACGCTTTTGAAGGGGGTCAGAGACAAGCTAACCCGAGCACCTTTGTTGGCCTTAACTTATTTCGAAAAATTCTTTCAAGTTGAGTGTGATACATCTGGCATTGCCATAGGTGGCATATTAGTACCAGAAGGAAAGCCTTTAGCTTTCTTAAGTGAGAAACTGTGGAATTCAAGATGAAAATACTTCACTTGTGATAAGGAATTTTATGCTACAGTTCGATGTCTTGAGCATTGGAATCATTATTTGATGGCTAATGAGTTCATTTTACATTCATATCATGAAGCTTTGAAGTATATTCAAGGGTGGCACAAGCTCAACTCCAAGCACGCCAAATGCATGGAATATCTTTTATCATGCCACTTTACCATCTGGCATAAGTTTGGAGAACTCAACTAGGGTGTAGATGCCTTATCTCAAAGGCATTTATCACTATTCTAGTTAGATGCTTGTGTTTTGGTATTTGAGCATCTTAACTTCCATTTATACAAGTGATGAACACTTTAGGGAGCTATATTCAGCTTGTTTAAAGCACCCCAAAGAGGATTTTCTGATTTAAGATGAGTACCTTTACAAAGGGACAATATTATGTATCCCTAAATGTGGCACACGTGACCTACTCATTAGGGAGGTGCATGGAGGTTCATTAGCAGGTCATGTTAGAGGAAACAAGACCCTTGTTATGTTAAGGAAACATTATTACTAGCTTGGTATGAGTAAGGACGTTCAAGATGTCCTTAGAAGATGTACTACCTATTAAGTAGCCCAAAGTCACTTATTACCCTAAGGATTGTATACACCACTTCCAGTTCCTACTTCATCGTGGGTTAATGTAAATATGGATTTTATCCTAAGCTTACCACGGACCTAATAAGCCAAGGATTTCGTCTTTGTGGTCATCAATAGGCTTTCTAAGATGGCACACTTTATAGCCTGCAACAAGACTGATGATGTCACTCATATTACAGAGTTGTATTTTAAACAAGTGATGAGATTACATGGTAACCCTCGATCCATTATTTCAGATCAAGATACTAAGTTTCTTAGTCATTTCTAGGTTACCTTGTGGACAAAACCATGTAGCGAACTTAAGTATAGTAACACTTGTCATCAACAAATAAATGGTCAAACTAAGGTCACTCTAATCATTAGGAACACTTCTAAAAGCTTTGATTAAAGCCCAGTACAATGCTTGGGATCTATTACTTCTGCATGTTGAATTTGCTTACAACAATGCACCTAGTAAGGCTACTAGATTATCTCCTTTTAACGTGGTTTATAGAAGCGATCCATTGGTGTGGAAGCCAAGGAAAGAGTGGAAGAAATATAGAAGATTCACGAGCAAGTAAAGCCTAGGATTGAGAAGTCTAATCTATCCTATCCAGCTTAAGCAAACAAGCATAGAAGTAAGGTCTTCTTTCGACTGTGAGATCTCGTCTAGATCCATTTAACAAAAGGGAGATTTCCCTCCACAAGGAAAAGCATGCTAGCGCACAGAGTTGATGGTTCATTTAAAGTCCTAGAGTGCATTAATGACAATGCTTACAAAGTTGATTTACCAGGAAATTATGGAGTTTCAACTACATTGAATGTTGCTAATCTAACCCCATATTTGGATTATGACTGCCTATCAGATTTGAGGGAAATTCTTCTCAAGAAGGCGAGAATGATGAATGCCCATCCACACCACCCTCTCCATGCTCAAATAAAAGTCAAGGGAGCCTAATTCATCTGGCTAAACCCAAGAGATGGACCAAGATTCAACTGATTCTCTTTCTCGACTCAACTTAGATTACTCGCACCCAAAAAACTTAATTTTGTACACTCAACTTCTTAAATATTTTGACGTTTATTGCTAATATTTTTTTATGAGAAGTTACCCAAGGAAGTCAATTAGTAGTCCACGAAGATAATTTTTGATTAATTAAGTTTTAGTCAAGAAATCATCCTTATTTTACAAACCGTGCCAGATTAGACCCTACATAGTTTGAGTTTTCAGCTTAATCAAACATCTTAATGAGCTCTAAATCTTGATTTCTTGATTGGGGTAAAATAGATATCTTGAGAAGTTCCCCCACAAAAGAAATGTAGAAAATTAAGCTTCTAGGGAAGAGATTTCAATGGCATAAAAAATGAGCATTTTTACTATATCTGCATGGTTGCATAGTCTAGCTATTTTGCCTCCTTGCTGAGTTTTCTTGACCTTCTTCCTTGCTTTCCTAGTTACTCACCTAGCTGATGAAGTACTCTTCATGCCTAGGAGGTTGTTCAACCAATATGAAGCTTACCTTAATGCAAAGAAAAGACACAGATAGCCTTGTGTGAGGATAGTCGAAAATGGGACCTTATAGCTATAATTTTTTGTCTCTCCCATATGCATGAAGACTCTTTCAAGCTAATTAAACATGTTCAAGGTTGAGGTCAGTCTAAATCATTTTGCTTAGCTAGACTCAAAAGTTGTAATTAGCTTAATTTATTTTTCTTTTTAATTTGATTGTAAATAACTAGCTAAACTAGTTTCCTAGCTGGGAAGAAAACTCCTTCCCTCTCCCATTTTTGTATGTCCAAAATATAAGGCCTTTGTAGCTCGTTTTTGAAGACAACTTTGAATGGATCTAAATCTTAAGTGAGCACTACTCCTTGATTATCTCTTTAACTCTTACTTGCTTATCTTAATCTTGGTCAAATTAAGTGATGATCAACTGAGTCTTAATTTTTACATAGATGGTGTATCTATATCCTAAGTAGGGTTAAGGGCCCTAAACTACTTCTTGGTGGTGTTATCTGTATCTAGAAATTAGTTTAGTTCGTTCTAAGATTGGAATTAACCCTCTCTAATCCGTTTCTCTTCTAATCTCTTTGCTCTTTCCTTAGTTGTTCTTACAGTATAACTTGTTGTGTACTTAGCTCTTGAAGGAATATGCCAAGTTCTTGATACCATTGGAGCTAAACTTTATTCTCCACCATGCCATACACATATCCCTTCATAGATTTCCTTAAGCAATTGTTGTCCTACTTTTCAAGTACTTTATCTTCAAAGGACAAAGCTTGCCTATAGAGAATCCCTTCATATAGGGAGAACCACTCAGATCTCTTCTTAACACAATGTCCTCCTTTAGGTCTTACGGTAGAGTTGCCTCTTATAAGTACGTCATTAGAAGGTCCATCCATATTTCACTTTGGTCAGCATAACCGTCTGTTAGTGAAGGACTTCTTAGTAGATGTCATTTGAGCATCCCTTTAGGGAAGAAATATTGACTTTTTTTGACAAGGCATTAGCTTGTGAGTCCTTTAAGTGTCGTATATTCATAATTTTAAACTACTTGAACATAATAGATTTCTGCTTTACTATGGCTAAGTATGCAGCCAAGGATAACCTTATCTTCTCCTCCCCTCTTACAACCATGATCTCATGTGGAGTTAACTCCAAAAAATAATTTTTGCTGACTGTATGAAGTCATAAGCTTTATAAGGCCTTATCTAAGTTGATGAACTTGCTCTGCAAAGGAGAGCTTAAACTTCTTAGTGTGTTGTCCACTGAATAGGATCATGTAGGCTACCTTATATAAGGGATGAAAACTACTTCATGATTGGATCTTTGCATGCAATTCTTCATGTCTTTCCCCTTACTATATCGACTTTGTGCGGAATGGATGACGATCCCCTGCTGCCTTTTGCTTGGAATAAAGTGGGCATTAAATAACTCAGTAAGTTAGTGGGAAGGTTGTTGAACCACTTCTAAGCAATTCCTTTTAATATGGTAGGGCCACCAAACCACTTATAAGTAACTCCTTTTAATTTAGTAGGAAAGTACCTACATTAAGTTGCACTATCTGCATCTTAGACATACATTTTGCCCCTTGTTAACATTGAGGTGGCCATTTAGATTATTGTTGTCATTGAAGGGCTTAATAGTTGGCATTTTCACTTTTTTAGGACCTGGTGTCTCCATGATTTCTATACCAAATGGAGTTGAGGATGCAGGTGAGGCGACTCTCTCTGATGAGCGTCATAGTCATTGAAGGCTATTGGGGTTAATCCACTTCAACAACTAATGGGAGTGTCATGATGCTCGGATGATGCCCCCACTTCTGCCCCTCATGGCCCAAGCCATTCGAAGATGGGCCAAGAACTATAAGATGGTTAAGTTTTGGGTCTAATTCTTCTAACGTATATAAGTATGGATGGGACTCTTTCTCTAGAGATTCTTCATTTGTTGTAGAGCCTCAAAGCTATTCATACTATCTAACCCCTTTGCTCTTAGATGTGTATGGTGTTACGACTTATTAAGATTAGCCAATACTATTATGAGAATTTGTTGGTGCTTATTTAACATTAATGATTCTTCGAGCATTTTGGTCTTTCTAGTGGGTGTTGATTATGGTTCTTCTGGTAGAGGGGTATGTAACTTGCGGTTGGATCATACTCATGTCCCCAAATAGGTCACAACACATACTTAGGTTCCTTTATCTTTTCACACATTCCTTTGATTATTGCCTTTTGCACTTGCCTAAGTGCATCACCCAAATGCTGAGCAGTGACAAACTTACGAGCAGAGTGGTGATCCACTAAAGTTTCTTTGAAAGTTTACTCTAATAGTGTTCTTTTGTGATTTCTCCGGGCATGTTAGATACACTTGTCCATCTAGAGAACATGCTTTCAAGAAGAACTACGGTTGTGTAAAACAGATTTGGGTGAGGAAAGAGGATCTTTCTATGCTGAAAGGAATGGGACCCAAGCAAGTCTGGGTTCCCAAAACTAACAATTAATCTGTTTTGCAGGCATAAGTGGGAGAGAACAACCCAGCAAACAGGCCAGCAGACTGTTCTGGACCCCGAACAGGGAATAATCAGTTTTGGTTTTTTAACAGTGGGTGTTCTAGGCAGATGACTTGTGAAAAATCTAATTTTCTCTCACTTGCTACTACTCAAGGAGGGAGTATGGCCTTTGGGAATGGAAAATTAGGAACAATCAGTGGTATAGGTAAGATAGGTGAGTCACTCTCCAACTCCATTGAAGATGTACACTTGGTTGATGGCTTGAAACACAATCTGTTAAGTGTGTCCCAACTGTGCGACAAAGGCAACCTAGTAGTATTGTTGCTTGGTTGTTAATATGGACACAGGAGATATTGTGTTGAGGGGGAAGCGACACAAAAACGTGTATAATGTGTGTATTTCTTCCCTTCCCCAAAATACTTTAACTTGTTTGAGTGCTTTGGATGATGATGCTATGTTGTGGCACAAAAGACTAGGTCATGCAAGTCTTTCTCTCTTAAATAAATTAGTGTCAAAGGATCTAGTTGTTGGTCTACCTACCATCAAGTACAATGATAGAAAGGTATGTGATGCTTGTGCCAAAGAAAAACAAGTTAAAAATTCTTTTAAATCAAAAAGATGTGTGAGTACCTCTAGACCTCTTGAGTTGTTGCATATTGATTTGTGTG
>Ga0058701_10003680_pt1 | contig 12214 bp, 7 predicted proteins | sample AgamicOrMae_FD_97039 | JGI IMG/M metagenome (GOLD analysis project Ga0058701, IMG submission 97039) | Agave microbial communities from Guanajuato, Mexico - Or.Ma.e | ecosystem: Host-associated > Plants > Phyllosphere > Phylloplane/Leaf | place: Guanajuato, Mexico | collected 2012-06-04
AAGCAAAGTGAGGGGCTTAGCAATGTTATAAAATCCTTGATGAAACGCCTATAAAAACTTGCATGTCCAAGGAAGCTTCACACCCCTTTCACACAAGTGGGGGTAGTAAGCCTTAATCTTTGCTTTATCAACCTCAATACCCCTCTCTAAACCACATGACCCAAAACCACACCCTCTTGTACCATGAAATGACACTTTTTTCATTTTAAGACCAAATTAACCTCTATGCATCCATGGAGGACCTTAGTTAAATTGTCTAAACAAAAATCAAATGTGCCCCCACAGACCAAAAATTCATCCATGAAAACCTCCATTATGTGCTCAACATGATCGAAAAAGATGGCAAGCATGCACCTTTAGAAGGTGGTCGGGGTATTGCACAACCCAAATGGCATTCTACGATAAGCAAAAGTTTCGTAGGGGCATGTAAAAATTGTTTTCTCTTGGTCACTTGGATGGATGGAAATTTAGAAAAATCTCGAATATCCATCCAAGTAACAAAAGAATGAATGCCCGACTAACCGTTTTAAAATTTAATCAAGCAAAGGGAGAGGGAAGGGGTCCTTCTAGGTGGCTTCTTTGATTTTTTTATAATCAATGTACGTACGCCAACTAGTGACCATTCCAGTTAGATATAAGCTCATCTCATTCATTCTTGACAACGGTCATACCCCCTTTCTTGGAAAATAATTGTACTGAGCTAACCCAATCACCATCCAAAATTGGATACATGATTCCAGCATCAAGTAGTTTGACAACCTCCTTGTTTATAACCTCTTACATATTCAGGTTAACTGATGTTGACGTTATCTAGAGGGTCGATGCTCGTCATCAAAAAGAACTTGATTCATGCAAAAGGAAGTGTTTATCCCCTTGATATCATCAACGCTATATCCCAGGGCACCTGTATATTTTTGAAGCACAGTTGCTAATTTTACAATTTGGGTGCCATCAAGGCTAGCATTAACAATAATAGAAAAATTATCATTCGAGCAAAGGAACTCATACCTGAGATGGGAAGGTAATGATTTCAATTCCACCTTGGGAGTGCACTTCTTGTCTTCTTTGGAAGGCCCCACCATCACATTAAGAATCGCCCTCGGATGGTGTTGAGGGGGAAATGGTTGAGCCATGTTAAGAATTTGTGTATAAACCTCCTTTTCACCACTTGGTCTCACTTCAACCCTTTTGTCATAATTACCCAACAAGCATACTTCAAGAGGGTCCGAGGGTGGGTTTAGAGTTCCCATCCCCTCAAAAACTACCTTATCAATGCCATCCACTCTGCAGCATGTATCCTCAATGATGGGGAAGCCGTGACTTTTGAGAGGTTGAACTCAAGCTTCTCTTCACCCATTTGCAAGGATAGGCACCCATTTTTCACATTAATCATAGCACTCGCCATAGCTAGGAAAGGCCGCCCAAGTACGATTAGTATTTGGGCATCCTACTTCATCTCCATTCCGACGTAGTCGCAAGGAATGAAAAATTCCCTGACTTGCAATGGGGCATCATCTAGCATCCCTATAGGGTACTTAGCAGAATGATCCACAAGTTAAATTAAAAATATAGTGGGTTTGAGTTCTCCCACTTGGAGCCGCTTGCAATTTAAATAGGGCATAAGGCTCATGCTAGCTCCAAGATCGCATAAGACTCTACTTAAGCCAACATCCCAACCGAATGTGGTACGGAAAAGCTTCTCGGATCTTCAAGCTTGGGAGGGAGCTTGTTTTGAAGAATTGCACTACATTCCTCCGTGAGGGAAACCATAGCATAGTCTTGAATCTTCCATTTGTTGGAAAGAATCTCCTTAAGAAATTTGGCATAGGAGGACATGTCGAAGATGACATCCAAGAATGAGATGTTGATTTTTAGCCTTTTTAACACGTCCAAGAATTTCCCAAACTTGGCCTTAAGCTTGGCCTTTGCAAGGTGTTCGGGGAAGGGACCGAGGGTCGATAGGCTCAACCACCCAAGCCCTTGTGACTTCTTTATGGCTACCTTGCTCCTTATCCTTAGGAACCACATCAATTTCTTCTTTCATTAGTGATTTGCCCTTTTCCTTGACCACACACTTACCATCCTCTCCTTGAGTGACTTCGGGTTCATCAAGTTGTTTTCCACTACTAAAAATGATGTATTCATATGCCCCTTGGGGTTTGCCTCCAGTTGTCCCAAAAGATCCCTTTGAGGCCTTGACAAGTGGGTCACTTGTTGAGCAATTTGGGCTAGTTGTGTCTCCATCATCTTTTGAGGGGCTCATTGATTTGGGTTTGAGTTTGAATGAACCTCTCCATAAAATTTTCCAATTTTAATTTTTGTGGAGGGGGTAGTGGTGGTTGCCATTGAGAAAGGGCTCGATATTCAAAACCGGGAGATTAGGATGATTTTCAAGAGGATGGTGAGGAGGAGGATTTAAGGTTTTGTAGGAAAATTTTGGGTGATTCCTCCACCCCCGATTGTATGTAGTGGAGTAAGGGTCATTGTGTGGCACTGAATTGAAGTTGTGAAGGGTATTAGCTTGTTTAATGGTGAGGTCTTGAGGTAAACAACCAAGATAACACTCACTAATATTATGCCCTTAAACACCACACACCTCACAAATACTCACTTGATTATACAACCTACTAGGAGCATCACTCTGTGAGAGAGTAGGTTGAAGCCATTCAACCTTTTGAAAAAGCACATAGACTTTGCTGGCAAGCATAGTAAAGGCATCTATTTCATGCCTTCTTTCCCTCTTCAGTTGGCCTTGCTCACTTCTCCAATGGTAATTGTTAGACACTATATCTTCAAACTGTTGTTGGGCGTTGTCAATAGGTTTGGCCATGAGGACACCTCTGGCAGCTGCATCTATTGATATATTCATTCGTTGTTGTAGACCGTTATAAAATGTTTAAACCAATAACCAATTTGAAATTTCATGATGGGGGCATTCTCTTTAGAGTTCTTTAAACCTTTCCCATGTCTCATGGGGAGATTTGTCCTCCCCTTGGAAGAAGGAAGTAATGTCATCTAAAGCTCAGTCGTCTTCCTGGGTGGAAATTATTTGCAAAGAAATGCCTTGGATAAAGCCTCCCAAGTAGTGAACAAGTTGGGGTTAGAGTTGAGAAGCCAAAACTTTGCCTTGTCTTCTAAGGAGAACGACATGAGCCTCAACCAGATGGCGTTGTTAGAGATTTCATTTATCCAAAAACTGCGAAACATGCGTATTGGGGTTCTCTAAGGGATACCCTCCAAATTGCTCTTGTTGAAAAAGAGTGATGAGCCCCAGATTGAATTGGGAGTTGTTTGCCTCAGTTGGGGGTCTCAGGATGCTCGATGGAACAGAATTTGGATCTGACATTGCAAAATCCCTTAATGGTGTAGTAACGGGATCCATGTTAACCTTCTTGAAATCGCCTCCCCTCTTTACTTTGACTTCACGAACATCGTTGACGAGCCTCAAACACAACCTTGATTTCAGGATCAAAAGGTGTTAAATCCCTTAAATCGTGACTCCTCCTGTGCATGCACAACAAAAGCTACCCAAAACTGAAAAGGCAAATCATGAGAAATAAACAAAGAAGAAGAGAAAACAAAAACAAGACCCTATCCTCCAACTACACTTCTATTTATGATACCAAAAAGGCCTTTTGCTCCCTGGAAATGGCACCAGAAACTTGTTCACTAAAATTCAAACGTTAAAAATTTAACCCCAAGTGCAAGGTTAGTGTCGCCGTGTACTTGGATGTCATCCTCTAGGAGTAAAAATTTTAGGTTACCAAATTATATATGATATGTTAAATCTAGGAGGATGATTAGGGGGTTAAAGGAGACAGAAAACAACAAATTAACCAAAATAGGGGTTTAAAAGTCAATGAGAGAAGGACTTGGGTCGAGAAATTAGTCGCTAGATGGCAAGGCAAACATGTTAGATGTCGGTTCCCAAGTCTTATCATAATCTACAAGTAACTAAGAGGGGTGATTGGCTCGTTTAGGACCGCCCAAACGTCCTTTCGGAGAGTAAGGGCAACCTCAATCTTGAAACTCTCATATTTTCATGGGAGCTTTAATATATTAACGTTAAAAAGGGACCAAACAATGCCTAATGAATCATAGGTTATTTTCATACCCAAGGTCCAATCTCTCTTCTTCAATCCACATGAGTGAATAACAGCCTCTTAGTGCAATCATTTACCCAAGTATTCAATTTGGAATGTCCTTTCGAGCATTCCTTTAAACAGTTGGTGGGTAGATGATGAAACCTTTAATTGTCTTGAAGATTAGGACAAAATAGGATTATATTCCAACTTGTTTGGCCACCCTAACTCCTAATCCACAACCCAAGGGAAACTACTCACTAAGCATAATCATAATCAAATCACAATCACCAATCAACATGCTAAACATGATAGAAAACAAACAAAGCAACGTAAAAGGGGAAGAAAAGAGAGTGAGAAGAACAAACTTGGATTAAATGGATCAAGGATCAAATCATTCAATATCGTCAAAGTGCACAAGAACTAAGAACCATATTCTTATTTTAGCCTAAAATAAACCCTAAAAAGTGTTTGCGAGAGTTTAAGAGGTAAACATAAGCTAATCTCGAAATTAGAAAAAATGGAGTATATATAGTCACAAAACTGGGAATTAGCGATGATCTGTCGTAGGGACGACAACCAAAGAGGAAAAGCAGGGGGTGTGGGGATGGCCTGTTGCTATTGCGACGGCCTGCCGTTGCTACCCCCTACAACTTGGCTTGGCTACTTCCTGTAGGGTTGCGACGCGTGTCCTGCACCTTGTAATCTCTCTTCAATGCTCCTCTTGGACCCGTTCGAGTTGATCAATACCTTTACATTGCCTACTTTAGCATGAATGGTTGTTTCCCTGTCTTTAGTTACCTAAAAAATGCCTACAAAAAAGGAAGGAGAGGGATTAGAAGTAACCAAAGGCCTTAAATGGAGCAAAACATAGCCAAGTCTTACTATTTTAAGGAGAAATAAGGAAAAAAGACTAAGAAAAAGGTTAGAAAAATAAGCAAGAATGAGTTTTATCAATGCTATCATTTCTATTGTAAGGTATGAAAGAAAAAATAAAATTAAAAGGTGAAATTTTTACACCTTTAAATCAGGTAATGCGTGTAGAACTAGTACATTTGGCTCCCATAGATTAAAGACAACAAGAAGGTGAAAGTAAAGGTTTACTTTCTCATCTAAATTATCTTATAATTCATGGATTGAAGGAATGTAAGGAGATACCAGAATATGTCTAGGAGTGCTTTTTGCAATGGTGGAGGAATGGGGGAGAATCTATCAAAGTAGAATGAGAGGCGTTATTGCATGATGTAAGGCTCAAGTACAGCTAAGTCAAAAATATTCGCAATGTTTACGTTTTGATAATCGATATATATTTATACCTTCTTTACTACAACAACAACCACAACTCCCAAATAGTTCCCGCTTGCAGGGTGTGGGGAGATCCCGATGCACAAGATCTTACCCCTACGAGTTAAAGACTCATAGAGATATCGTTTCCAACATACTCACAAGAAAGAGTTTTTGAAAAATAAATCATTTTAAAATTGTTTTGCTAATAAGGTAAACAAATGCTCAATCACATTAATTTAGATAAAGCAACTTACAACACAAGGAGGTAGGAAAAAAAACGTACCTTGAATCTCCAGCAATGGTGTGCGTGGATCTGACCCAGAACAGGCTATACTCTAGCAATTAGTATGATAAAATATATGCAATGCATGTACCCTATTTTGCCAAGTCGATACGAAAGGAACAATCGAATGCAACAACCACATAGCTACTAGTCTACCTCAAACTACTAACGCGCATCCTACCTCGAGCCAATACTGCCCGCTAGCCCTCACTACTAAACACGTTACCTTCTTTACTAGAAAAATAAAATAAATAGAATCCACTTAACTTGTGACTGCCTTTTCACTACAATTCATAGTTAGAACAACATTTGAAATTTAATTAAAGCCTTTAATTGAACATCTGTATATGTAATAATTCTTGCCCTGAAGACTGTTTTAATTTACATCTTTCACTCTTCAATCATATTTGAAAATTTCTTTAATAGATGATAGCATGGCAACAAGATTTTGAAGAAATTCATGACAACTGGAAATATCAATCTCGCTAATAATAAGATAGTAGTAATGTTTTCAAGAAGAGACGTATCATAAATTGCTACTATTTCAAATAAGTTGGTTCATTTTAAGAAAACATCTCAAATCTGTAGGCCATATATTAATTGATAGAATGGAACCAAAGGAAACCTTATCAAGGCAACTTAATTGAGTCAAATATTAGCAAAGTTGAAAAATAATCCAGCAATATGTTTTTGATCATCAACTAGGTCAACAAGAAAAGTAAATATCGTATTAGTATGGAATGTAAAGAATGGGGGAGAAGGAAGCAAGTTTAGTGCATAATATAATATAATAAAAACTTATTTGAGGATGCAACACAAAACCTTCATTGAAACGATTTGGAATTGCATAGAAAATTATTACAGTTTACATTAAACAAGATGTAGCTAAGCTTTTGATTTCATTTTTTAAAATTTTTTTGAAACTTTGTCAATTTGGTAACAAAAAATCCCCTTTCATAAATAACCTAATAGTGATAGATGAAACACTAACCTTCATTTCGTAATTACTAAACGGTAATTTTGAATCCCTTCCATCAAGGGTAGTAAACAACGAAATAGATTGCACATTCAAGTAATAAAATGGACACTAATATATGGGGAAATTCATTTGGGATTATCACACGATTGGTCTATAATGCAATAATGCCATATCAGCAAATCATTGACATTTTATGCTTAGCAAATTATCGTTATAAATAAAAGAAGGAAAAAGGAAAGTGCATTAAACAGGTGACGATCTTTGCGCTGAATATCACAACAAAAGGCACGCTTTAAATTCAATTAGCTTCATCTAAAATCTTCTTTAGGAATCATAAGTGCTACTTAGGAACGTAATATAAAACTTGTATATACGCAATTAAAAATTATCACAAAATTTAAGACAGAAGCCCACGTCTCATGGGCTACCACTCAACTTTATATATATATGTATATATATATACATGTTAATTTTTAAAGAATAAACAGGTATGCTTTGTTGTATACAATGCGCACTTGTTCACATATTGTATAGAAATTTATTAGTTCAGTTCGTTTATAATCCCACAGATACACTTTCAAGCTAGTTTCATGAAAACAAATGGTACATGTGCAGGGAATCACTATTGTACTTTATATCCATGGATTACGTTAGTATTTTAAAAATAGCAATTGTATATGTGAATATGCTATGATTAAGGGTGGAATATTTAGATTCACCTCACCAAAATAAAACCCTTAATAAGATTATAATCACTGCAATTCGTTGGAAATTATACCTAGAAAAGATATAGCTCATTTCTATGAATACATCAAATTTGAGATCCCTTACTGCAAAGTCTTCTTACTAGGATATAGGGTATTTTGAAAGTTGATCAGACATACTCTCAATTCAAAAAAATGGCCATGAAAATAGGCATCACACCTCTTTTCTTTGCAGTAGCAATTCTTATATGTAGTGGTGAGTATCAAGCGTAATTTTATAAAATATATGTAGCTATTAATTTTTTTAATACATTAGATAGATAAAAATTTCTTTAAGATTTAGTAATGGACAATTGTACACATTTTTTTATTGATGGTTAACATCTTTGTGATTTACATACCAATGAAAGAACAGGTGGCTGTGCGAGCTCTAGAGAGGGGCAAACACAAGTCCTTGCTAATCATGTAGAACCATAAAGAGGACCACTATGCTTTCCCGAACCGATGCGTACACAACGAAGTTGTAATCAATCCTGTAGCCCAGGCCAAGGATCATGTCTAGGTAATGCATGTTGCTGTAGTGCCTAATGCTTTACTACATAGCAATAAATAAAAAGTCAAATAATTGTTATGCTCGTCGATTATTCGAATAAGTTTCATTCATTTATGTTATAAGTTCTTTTCTATTCTTTGTTTTTCTAAACTTTTTTCTACAACTGATTTCGAAAGTATTTTCTATTGCTTGACTTTTCTTTTAATGTCATACATGTAAGAGAATATGAGATGTAAAATTGACACTACTAAATAGATTATGAAGAATAAGTGATCCGTTTATTGTGACAAAAAGTGTGTTATCAACTTTGATAGTCACGAGGCCTGTTTATGCGCTGCTTACATATGATTCTCTCAAGACAATGCTATGGTTTCCTTTCCCCTGCTAATTTCAAAGTGATGAGATCATAAGTTGGATATTTGATGTCCATGCTCAAGACACAATGTATAAGTGTACACGTGGTGCATGATTACATTTAGTTTTGATATGGTCTTATCAATCTCTCCTTCATCAGTAGCTAATGTAATACGTATTCTCCCTTAATCAGTTTTAATTTACATTGTTCAACCATATAAAGAAAAATACATAAGTTTTCTTATGATGACTTATGATGCTGCAATGATTCCAAAGGAACAAAATTCATGTTAATTTCAGGCACTGGTGCAAGAGTGACTTTCATTTTTGTATGCTTTAGTCAACTACGAAAACAGGCTTTCTTAATAAATTTACACAGAAAATAGTCAAAAAATCATAGTATTGAATTGGATAGTTGCATAATTTTATATTTAGAAACAAGAATTGGATGGAATATGCAGAGGAAAAAACGAACCAAAAGCATAGTGCACTCTATGCAATACTCCTTGAACATAGAAATTTGAAAGTTTGACTATTTGTGCTAATAGAAACTTTAGTACACACTTTCAAATATCACACATGACGCCATCTCTTATAATTGGATAACCATAATAGATATATGATGTTATGGTTTAAACTAACTATATAAAATTGCCCGTTACATGCCATTTTAACAATTTTAAATGATCCTCTTAGAACTGAAAGTCTTTTATTTCATTAAAACATTCATAAGCCAAAGTTAGGAATATGACACAAGTTTTCCAAAAGTACACCACCATAACCCCACTGCCCACATCTTTTTCATGACTTCCGTTTCGGCAACGAGCATACCAGAGGCAATTGACAGTCATATGTCTGCAAAAAATAATGTGACATACGAAGATACACAGCGAATATCAGCATGAATTGACCAAATGAAATTATGAAAAATGGAGAATGAAGTAAGACAAAGAAGGCATTCAGTTATACAATATTGTTCATCCGTTCATTTCCTACACTCGAGATGACTCCATAGAATGGAGATAAAAAATAATAATAAATTCATATACCACCACTAGCTTTTAGTCATGAGTATCGATAAGAATTTATGTACTCAAAATTGTTAATGAGCCTCTCTATCATGATTCTTGAAATCAACAATTGACTCCCTGCAAAGAATTAGTACATTTGCATGTATTTATCCTTCATTGGAAACAAACAATTACCTATATAATAAAGGTGGAGATTTATACCTTGATTTAAATAACAGAAAATCGCCACATGGCCTAAGATGCAACAATACACACTTGAGGCTTTGGCCAAGGCACTATTGTGCTATGGTATTGGAGTTTCAATTGGGCACACTATTAGGATAATTTCTTATCAACACAAGCTTTGCAAGCCAAAATGCCAACCCTGACCTCAACCAAAAGAATCAAATAATATTTTAATGAAATCCAATGCGATAATGGGCTTTGGATTCAAGTTCCAAAATAAAAGCTAATCCAAATGAGAAAAGTAAGTTATTGCAAGATAATTGAATGTTTGAATCTCACCTCAAAATCTCTAACTATGGATTGCTAAAAAACAATTATGATTAATGTAACCTTTAGAAGTTAAATTAGAACGTTTCTAATAATTGACAAAACAAATTGACCAATTAAGCACTTATTAGTTGCAAAAAACAAGTTCCAAACCATGATTTATCAACTAAGGCCTGAAATGAATGAGGACTAACTATTAGATACAGCGTTAGCGTCAGAAATTAGTATAAGGGGCGATGGATGAAAGCAAAAGCGAGGTAAAAAAGAATAAAATTTATGTACTTAGACCATAAGCACAAGGTTTTAACATAGATAGAATCGAGAGTATATACCCATCATCAGGTCATGAGATTATCGTGAATTCACCTCCTACAACTACCGTAAACCAATAAGCACATGAACAACAACAACCTGGTGTTCAAACCCACCAGAGATAAGCTTAATTGACATAATTGACCAGAAGAACCATTAATTTTCCCCTCATCAAAAGAAGAAAACACTATTACAAACCATTTGGTGCAATTAAACAACTACAAAAGTCAGTAAAAGTCATAATGATCAAGATTTGGAAAATTTAACACCAAAAAAACCCCCCAAACCCAAAAGCATAATAAGGAGGAAATTACATCTGCAGAGAGAAAACATGAATAGAGTATCACTAACTTCTATTCGATACTATCAAAAACAGAATGACTAGATTGAATAAAAGGGAAAGAAGCATAGAGAAAGGAAGGGGATGGAAGAGATACCCTGCAGTAGAACACCTTAAGGATGAGAGGTGACGCTTCTCTTCAACATTCCTCCTGAAGTTCAAATCGATGTCATATGAGGAAAAAGCCTCAATGACTAATCCATGTAATAGCTTTACCCTGAATCATATTTATTATTTCATTAAATCATGTTTATTTATTTAATTATATTATATTATTAATTTTTTATATTCATTTATTTCATTTATCATCTCAGTTGGGAGAAGTTTCACTTTGGCTCCACTTTGCAATTCAAGTTTCATGTACCGATAAAATATCGGGTGAAATGATTGTAGGTCTTGGTAAGTATAATTTAGCAATTTATTAGTTTTCTTAACATCGAAAAAATTTAATCCTGAGCCTTATAAAATTTTTGATGCAATTGTGATTCGATTTTCAGCCCAAAATCAAGTGCATGAGCCCAACACAAGAAGGCCCAACTTGTTTGCTAATAAATCTCACTTTGATCAAGCTTTGCATCGAATTTAGATTAGCAAAAAGTACCCTTTGACTTGTCAAAATGTAGTCATTTAAGTCCAAATATTAAGCCAAGTAAACTCCTAACTCATTCACACTCAACACATAAGTAAATTAGTCTCATCATCCCTTTCTCTATTCAGCTAGCCCATCTAGAACAAAGCAGTAGCACCTCCCAGCCTTGCCAGCCCTATCTGCTGCTGCTGCTGCTTTGTTCTAGATTAGGCTAGCTAAATGGAGAGAGGGAAAATAAGAGTGATTCGCTTGTGTGTTGAGTGACTGAGTTAGAAGTTTACTTGGCTCAATTTTTGGACTTAAATGGCTACATTTTAACAAGTCAACGGGTACTTTTTGCTAATCTAAATTTGGTGCATAGCTTGGTTAAAGTGAGATTAATTAGTAAACAAGTTGGGCCTTCTTGTGTTGGGCTTATGCACTTATTCTTGGGCTAAAAGATGAATCAAAATCGCATTAAAATTTTTATAAAACTCGCGATTAAATTTTTTTTATATTAAGAAAGATAATTAATCGCTAAATTATACTTACCAAGACCTACCATCATTTCACCCGATATTTTATCGATACATGAAACTTGAATTGCAAAGTGGAGCCAAAATGAAACTTCTCCTAACTGAGATTATAAATGAAATAAATGAATGCGTAAAATTAATAACATGATGTAATTAAATCAATAAATATGATTTAATGAAATAAATAAACACTCCCTCTGTCCTAAATTGATTGTCGCCTTTAACCTTGCATGGTTTTTAAGAAAAGTTAATAAAATAACATCTTTTAAAAATAAAATGGTAATAATATCCTTGTTATTTGAACTCAAAAGTGTTACTTCACCTTTCCCTCCTTTTGATAATTGTGATTTTAAATTTAAATTAAGGATAGTTTGGAAAAATTAAGGAATTTAACGTTTCCATTTTTAGCAAGTGGACATTATTTTAGGACAACCAAAAAAGGAATAGGGGACAATCAATTTGGGATGAAGGGAGTATGAGTTAGGATTAGGCTATTATATGCATTAGTCATTTATTCTTCTTCCTCATGCAACATCGATTTGAACTTCAGGAGGAATGCTGAAGAGAAGTGTTGCGTCTCATCCTTGGGGTGCTCCACTGTAGGGTAGCTCTTCCATTCCCTTCCTTTCTCTGTGCTTCTTTCCAGTTTATTAAATCTACTCATTTTGTTTTTGAGAGTATCGATGCAGAAGT
>Ga0058701_10003681_pt1 | contig 12212 bp, 9 predicted proteins | sample AgamicOrMae_FD_97039 | JGI IMG/M metagenome (GOLD analysis project Ga0058701, IMG submission 97039) | Agave microbial communities from Guanajuato, Mexico - Or.Ma.e | ecosystem: Host-associated > Plants > Phyllosphere > Phylloplane/Leaf | place: Guanajuato, Mexico | collected 2012-06-04
AGCATGGGAACAAGGACGAGGACATGTCAGCTTTCCCAAAAAGCAGGAAATGAGAACACCTTTGGAAAGAAAATAATCTAAGATCCCTATTATGTATATTCTCGCATTGAAACCCAAGGAAATGGAAAAGGAGAATACAAAAATTCTTTCGAGAGTTGTAGTGTGGATAATGCATTAGAGTACACAATCAGCTACCTTTGCAATCAAATAAAAGGTACCAAAACAGGAATATACAAGGATCAATTACTCAGCTCTTACTTGAAAAACTCATGTGAAAAAGAATTTAACACCGCCAAAGTAGAACCCAAGGAAAAAGAAAAAAGAAAACAAGAGAAGCCTAGCATGGCACTCTTCCCTCCCTTGTCCACCATGAATTAGCAGTACATAAGTTTAACGGCACTCTGGGTTCTTGGAAGTTGTGAGGCAAGTACAACTGTGGTAGACTTGAAATCATTCCGCATCACTGACCTTACCCTCTCGTTTTTTTATTTTTGAGTTTGTAAGTTATAAACTTTTTTTTTCCATTTTTTTCCGGGGGCCTCCCTGAGGTTTTTGTTGGGGGGGGGGGGGGGGGGGGGGGAGAGGGGGGGGGGGGAGGGGGGGGGGCGGAATAGATGGGGTGGTTGAGAGAGAGGAGACTGGGTGAAGTTAGGTAACGCAAGTTTGGGTCACAACTCAGACAGTTAATTCGAAACAAGTTTTTTTTTTGTTTTTTTTAAGTCTCATTATTCCTTCTAAAGGGTAGTGACCGGTCTGCGCTTCGTGAAAATCGACAAGGTTTTGTACCTACAAATCCAAGAGGGAGTTCTTAGCGCCAACGGCCAAATCAACCCGAGATCCTTGAAATGGAAGGACGTGGACAAGAAGGCGCCTAAATATCTCATGTCCTATGAAAACCGGAGAATTGATCTTGATGATATCCGTGTTCCAGCGCAAAGGGTTTTGACAGGTACGGGCACTCTCAAAAAGGCCTATTGGAAACGGAGCCGCGTTACTTCTGAATCTAATTGAATTGATTTTCAGGTGTGCGATTGGAGGAAGTCGATGGACGATTGGGTCTCAACGTTCAGTCTGCCTTTGTTAACTTTGAAGCGGGAACGGTCGATTCAGCTCAAAATCAATGGTTTACCAAGGCGAAGAAGAACAGGTACGCTAACCAAGAGCTTCTGAAATACCAACATTTTTCTACAGTAATTCATCTCAAAAAAAAATCAAACAACGAATTGTCAGAAAGACGCCTTTATAACTAACATCCTCTTCTATAGGAGTAAAACATAAACAAATGAAGCTGGCCAAAAATCAAAACTTCACCCTTAGGGTCATTAAAAAAGCCTCCCCCCACCCTTTTAATAGAAAGAAACGAAAGAGATTTTAAGCGAAAATATGAACATAAAATAAACGGAACAAAAATCATGTCCTATTCGACATGATCAAAGCAGGCAAAATGATTCATGAAGTTTTGCGTTATGAATGAGAAAATAATAAGTTATAATTCCAAAGAAGACCAGTTTTATCGGTTTCAACGTTTGATTCAGACAATCTCTTGAACTCGATGACTCCCAAGATTTTTTAATAACAGACGTGGATTGGCTGAGCAAAGTAGCTGGCCAGTTTTATTTTTTATTTTATTTCGTTAATTTCTAAGTATTTGTAATTGGAAATAAAGGCACACAAAAATTTATAAAATTGCGCTTTCAAAACATGCAGAGCCACAATTAAGACTTCATCGCAAAAGCGTGAGAGCTTATCATGATGAGGTTTTCTGAAAAACAAACACTGATTTTCTCAAACAAAATATGTTGAATAAATTTCCTTTTTTACGGCCGGAACTCGTTGTACTCGTAAAGAACGGAGTTCAAACAAAGTTTTTTTCTTTCCAGGGTACCGCTGAAACTGAAAACAACCGAAGTCGAGATGACAGGAGGCCAGAACCAACCAACCCCTCCCCAGAAAGTCAAAGATTCCAAAACCAACGAGATCCAGAGTGTGTACCTCGAATTCGGTCCATCGAGCTACGAGACTGACGTCGGTCAAACTACAATTCCTTTGGTAGAACTACAACCAGTAGTCACCGATCCTCCTTCTCTTCTTTCTGGAGCGGGTCTCTACCACAAAGGCAGCTCCTACAACGCTGGTTTCCTTGCACCAAGAATCTATACTTACAATTACCTACAGCACCTAGAACGCGAAAAATCATGAATGTTTTACAAAAAAGGTTCTACGTTGATATTTTAATTATGAGTATTTTCAAGGAGATTTTTCTGAAGAGAGAATAATAAATGTGATTTTTGCAAAGTCCGTTCTTCATCAACATGTACTCAACGAATCCTTCTCAACTAACTTTTCCTCGAAAAATAAAATCTCAGTCCTAAAACTACATGTTCAGTAGGCTGATTTTCAAAACTCCGCATTAAAATATAGAGAAAACGCAATTAAAAAATATTCTTGCAAAATTTTCTTTCAAATGAACACCAAAGTTGATTATTCCCAAATTTTCATAATAAAAAATTTCAAGCATTTTTTTTAATTTTTTAATCATTTTTTCCTTCTAAGCATGGATAAAAACACTCCCGTTATGCAGTCGTTATTAAAACAGAAAATTACCAAAGGAAAATTAAAAAGCTATGATTTTTCCTACTTTATGCATTTGCAGGAGAGATGTGGGTATAAGATCAGCTAACAGCTAGATTTACGAAACGGTCTCAAGGTACCGCTTCATCTGAGAAAAAATCCTCAACTCCCTCCAAAACAACTGACGCTCTAAGAAGGAAAATCCTTTTAAGCCATTTTAAAGGTGCCTTTTTTCTGCCTGATTAGGATTATCCTCTCAAAAGGAATATTTCTATTTTGATTGTAAGATGATAGTCAAAGAGGAAATGGGTATGATGATGTTGAAAGGCTCCTCTCAAATCAAACTAACTCGCTTATTTACTTTGAAAGGATAAGTGCTTTCAAATCAGGAGGTTTTTCGTCTGCAACAAAGATTGTAATAGTCAGGGTACTATTTGGTTTTCAACTTAATTTCAAAATAATTAACTGATTATTTCTCCAATGAGCTTCAACAGTACTGACCTTAACAATGAAAAAGAATCTCAAATCAAATTCTTCTTTTCTTGTGCCGAACGAATAAGGCGGAGAGAAAATCGATAAGAACTACCCAGAACATAGTTCTACTATATTTCCGAGAAAATAACTGATAAATTTCGCTAGATAAGAGCAAGGAAAAATCGATAATCTCGAATCGGAGACTGCAAAGCAAAGAACTTGAATTTAAGGCTGCTAGTTGCAAACGCATAATAAGACGGTACAGTCGAGATAAAATAAATCGAGACATGTTCATTTCGGGAACTTTTTCCGAGGCGGATATCTCATTGCACAGCTGTGGTCCACACGTGCGTCTGAGTCTCCCCAAACGGTAAATTTGAAAGGTGGAATTTTCATGTGTTCCACCTTTTGTCACCTAACCGAACGGCGCAAGGGATAAAAGGCAGAACCTTGCGGAAGTCAACCTAACCTCAATGACTCGTAAAGTCTTATGCGTCAATGCCGCTTACTTCTCCGCTACAGATACGGCCACAGAGGAGAAGTAAGGGCCATCCGGCTTTGCCGGAGTAGACCGAAGCGGTAGCAGAGAAAGATTTACGGCACGTGCCCTAACCTAGGTTAACTCAGCCTACGCGGTAGTATGCCTATGTCGTCAAATTTTGAATTGCCATCAAATATTCAACCCGAAGAGTAGACCAAAAGAAGTAGAAAATGTTAAAATTTACAGTGAACACAAAAGCCTGCTGGTTCCTGGTTACTAACCCAACCAGTGTTGCCAGATTCCGCAATTCCGTAAAATTTAATCGCGTCTAACTTTTTAACCATTAAAGATAACCTGGCATGTCGGGTATGTTTTGGATCGCTCTAAAGCTGAGCATTCCAAAAATAGGATCAAACATAACGTTATCTTTAACGGTTAAAAAGTCGCGTTTAAATTTGACGGAGTCGCGGAATCTGACAACAATGAACCCAACCGTAGAAGTAGGCTCCATTGGGTTGAACTGAACGTGCGTTGAAATCTCCCACGTGAGTATGCAAAGCTCGTTTATTCGCCCGAAAATTCTCAAATAAATGCAGTCTGCACGAACCGTCGATTATCTTCCAATACAAAAGTCAAGGTCGAGCCTGCAGCCTTTTTTTTCTGTTTTTAAATAATAATACGTACGCATTCGCGAATTCAAAAGTATTAACGCACAAAACACTAACGCGAAATAAAAACTATCTCTTATAGAGATAATCTTGGTTCTGCGCACATCTGTGCATAAACATCCGGTGGAAACGGCTTACAACAACGTTCTTTCGTGTGGATCACGTAAGAAATACTACTTCCACAAAAACCAGTATCCACCGGCATCGCTACACTAACTTGGTAAGACGAATAGTGGAAATTTGCTTTCAGTCTGGTTACAGTTCTTGAGTCCAGTACGTTTACGGCAAACCAAATAAAGATTACGGGGACAACAAACAAATCACTACAGCAAATTCTCAGTTACGTCAACAGTACTGACTGAACCGGTCACTCAACCCAACCAAAATTACTTAAACAATCGCAAAAATCAACTCGCTTCTTATCTGCCGCATCAGGCGTCGAAGGTTTCTCAGCAGCACCGATCCGATCCGGTCGACAGAAGTCAGTCGCACGTCGCGCACCAGCCATGACGCCGTCGAAAGTCTTGTCGACCATCGTTGTCGTACTGCTCGGCGTCCCGGTACTCCAGTCGACACCGATCGACAATGTCCGAAGGGACACTATCCACCTGGCCAGGGAAATATGGAGGAGGCCCGACCGGAACATGAGCGAGGCGCTTTCGGCTGTCCGACAGCTGACGGCGGCCATTGGTCGTTACCACGACGTCGACGACCGTCAACGCGTCTTCGCCAGGTTGGCGTCGATCTTCCGTCGGACGGAGATCGTGTCCAGCTACGAGAGCTTCCTCCTGATCCTCTCGTTCCGGGACTCGCGGAACGCGCCCGACAGCGAGTGGGCCGAGTTCGTCGACAACGTCCTGGCAGCGCTCCCGTCGATGGAGTCCGTCCATCGGCAAGTCGTCCAAGACGACACGGCGTACGGCGAAGTGATCAAGGTTGTGATATTTTTTTACGGCGACCGAAACCATGTGGTGATAGTTTCAGTGATTATCGTGATGATCGTATTCGTTTTTTTTAAAGCGATGAATGATTTATTTAAGACAGTGATATAAGACGCGATTGCTTTGGGCAGGTAGTACTTCCTTGGCGCGTAAACGGTACAAAGCCCTTACTTTTCATAGGAGACGTTAATTGGCTTCAAGGCTCGCATTGCTGTTCATTTCTCAACATTGGAAAATTGCCTGACTAAACACAACCTGATCTAATTTAACGTACACGCTTGTTTGCACCTAAATATAATGATACACAGCTCGGTAGAAACACGTGCCTACGGGGGAAAATCACTTTCTTTTTTTTTTGGTACTGCTCGTAGCAAGATGACAATCATGATTGCTACCGATCGGTTAAAGGCAACTTGATTAAGTCATTTATGCTGGTAGTTTGGATACTGCTCATGGTCAGGCGGTCAAGAAGGTGGTAAACATAGTTTGAGATAAGCATTTTCAGATAAAAATACGTCAAAGATGCTGGTATTCTTCTCATTTTTGTAATAGCACCGTTAACGGCAAGACGATCCAGGTATTGTTTATGTTCTGCGACAAGTTATCTCCTTGCGATAACTTGCAACGGTACGTTTCCATTGGTTCAAAGTTCGTTTCTTTTTTTTTTGTTTTTTACCAAATACTTGATCGATATCTTAAACTTCCCCATGAGTCCTAAATCATTGCTGAGATATTGAATAAAGAATACATAATAATTATAATTTAATTTAGCTTTGTGTCTTTCTATCATAATAATTCTTTTTCAAAAGACAGATTCTGAAACAATTATTTAAAAAAAAATCATTAACGAGAAAAATTCCGAAAAGGGTCAAAATTTATTGGTTAACAAACAGGCTAAACTTTGCCGACGTTTAAAAACTTAGAAAATTTAATAATGAACTGTCTCAAAGGTTGAATTTTTTAACTAGGGTTCTGCCATTCATTGCCTGATCAAACGGAGCAAATGAAGAGGGAGGCACAATCCAACCAAACCATCTTTACCGCAGGGTCGTTAACTCTCATGTCGTTTGGCAAGTTAAAAAGTCACGAGTCTTGCGCGTTGCTTTGCTACCGCTCGGATATGACCAAGCCTGACGTCGCTTACTTCTCTGCGACATTACTGCTGACAAGAAGTTGCGCAGCATCAGACTTGGAGACTATTAGCTACTTTAAGCTGGGTTGGGTTACGTGCTTTATTCTTCAATCCGCTTCACTAAGACGGCGAAAACCAGGGGTGGAAACTGCAATCTTGAAAAATCAGTGTGTAGCAAGGACCGGTTTTAATAATAATATAAAGAATGTAGAAAAGTTATTAAAAAATGTAAAGAATAAAAAGGCAACTAAAATTGTAGAAAGAAATTACAAAATAAAAGAAAGAGCAGGTCTAACAAAATAAGTATTTGACGCAATTTACGCCATTACTTTTGGTGGTAAACAACTAAAATAGCATAAACACGCGGCCTTTCCATAATTTAAAGCATGAAGAGATTATTCAAGTATTTTCGATAAGATCCCCGGCTTTTTTGTCTCCACCGCGTTTCGCAACATTTTGTGCAAGTACACGTGATAACAAATTCTGAGCACTAAATTAATCATCGACGGCAAAGTTAAGGACGTTTAAAAAGATGTCGCAATCCTCTTCCTCCTAAACAACACATTTTTAAATGATGCCAAGGTTAAATGAATGCATAATTTTTGAAAATAGATTAAAACGATAGCCTTGCGGGTCATCATCATTTTTTGTAAAATCTCGATTTATCGCCAACGACAATCGAAAATCGATAATAACAAACGAAACAAACTTCTGGTCGTTTAGAAGACCATACCTTTTTATGCTTGAAATGAAATGACGAGGCGCAGTTTCAATTTAGAGGTGGAATATTTGTACTTCTTGTGACGAAATTGACGTCACCGACTCGAGCGGAATGAGGAGCAGGGCACCCAACCTGACCCATACAGTGGTAGGTCCATACTCCTCACACACAAGCTTTCAGCGAGGAGAAACTAACGAAAATACCATCTTTGAAAAATTATAGATCAGAACTAGTTAACTTTCTGTTTCAGGATTAAATCATACCAGCAATATGATCGACTAGTATCAGTAGATACCTGATCATTTTACAATCCAAAAATAACAGACTGGAAAAAAAAGGAAAGCGCTTTAACTAGCAAGTGAACATTGTCAGAGGCTAGGAACAAGCGAAGACGAAAAGAATACTGTTGCTGTCTGAATTGCTGGTAGAATCTATTTCGCAAAATCTAAGCTGCCCCGTTCTAGGTTGATATCCTTATTTTGAAAGTTAAAACTTCTTATTTTCTATTAAATGATCACGACGTGAAACGGCTATTTTGTGAGACCTGTTCATTCTACTTCCATTTTCGAGGAACGAAAAAGAATTCGAATACCGACGAAAACTCCATAATGGTGCTAGCTCATTTTAGGGCTCTAGTCAGTCGAAAACTCATAAACAACCACTTTTAAGGACGTATCGTAATATCATATTTTTGACAGCCTACTTAGAAAAAAAAGTCATGAAACGAGAACCACCTGCCCTCTTTCCTTCGAACATCCGTGAAATTGGTAGACATTAACTGAAGAAAAAAGTGATTCCGAACAGTGATATGTTTTGTTTCTGTGACAACTTTTCACTTTTTCAATGGATCTCACTAATCTTTTGAAAAGGCGATAAGCCGGTTCCCTTCACCTGCCCCTCGTTTCTCACATCACGCCCGCATTCAGTTGAACCTGAGTAATTACGGCATTAAAAATAGGGGTAACAACGTAACAGTAGCAATTTATTTGAATGACTTCGAATTCAGTTTACGCAAACCAATACTCTTTTTAACTACTTTTCGATTCACCACTGGCGGTGTTTCCTTGTAGGTGATGAGGACTTTTGAAATATTGCTCTTATTTACTTAAAAAGACGTTTATCGGAAAGACTTCTTTTGGAATCAATAGGTCACTATGAAAACTTTCAAAGAGAATGCCGCTTTGGGAATACTACTTGATTAATCACAGACAACCTATTCGGACAAAACGCTGAAATTCTGATGAAGATCTTTTTCGATTTAACAGGAACATGTTGATAACGTTTGCGAGAACGGCCAGTCCAGCCAGCAGCTCCTCTACAGCATCTACGCTGCGATTCAAGAAACCTACCTCAAAATTTACGTAATGACTAATAGTGCCTGGCTGCTTTCAACAGCCCTGCAAAAGAGTAAGTTGATTATCTGGTCATGCAGTTTGTTACCCCTTACAATATCCTTCATTTTGACGATATTATCAGAGATAATTCGACAAGGTGACAAAAACAAGCTTAAAAAAAAGGACATTTGACAAGGTCAAGATTTTGGGTTTCCTGAGCGAAGTTATCACAAGAGAAAGTCGAAACGAAGTGGAAAATTCCAGTTGATTTCCTCACACTATGGTTTTGGATACAGAGAAAAATCTCACTCGACTATAGCGCATATCAATGACACATATTATCACTACACTGTAAATTTAAGGAAATGTCTGCCTCATGTGTTCCAACCAGGTTCAAACTTTCATTGTGTCACATTATGAGTATTAAACGACAGTCAACCACGAGGGTTTATTTCTCCTGGCTTCAATAAAACGCTGCTATAGCTGTCAATGGTAAAAAGCATCCATGTTAACAGCTGACGCTTCGAACATTTTTTTTTTTTGCCTCAAAGTTTAGCTTGCTTCTTTATCCCTTTATTTGTTTCTATTATTTTTATCCCATTCCATATGTGATTGTTGACAGAAAATCCATTCATGCAAAAGTTTGAGAATTTGACCAACGAATTCGAACGAATAAGTCGAGCCGAGTCAACTGTAATACAGCGGTACCTCAACACGACAAATCGGTCATTTTGGCGATGCGATCCGAAGGAGCATAAAAATGAAGTTACCTTCACCACCATCAAAGGATTACTACAGGTAGGAATAACGTAGTGTGGAATAGATCACTGTAAATTTAAAAGGTGGGATTTCCCACCTTGTGTCGCACTTTTTGTCACCAAACCGAGAGGCGCTGCAACGAAGCGTAGCATAACGCACGGGACCTAACCAAGGTTAGCCTATCCTACACGCAGAACTGTATTGTTTATTCCCGTAATGCAATAAGAAATTAAACGCGTGAATTAGATAAGAGGGTGAAACACAAAATGAAACCTTTCGAATTTCCATGACGACCGACGTAATTTCGCAAATTACGCAAACAATCTCCAAAAAGCTTGGAAATCCAGGCCGAGCGCACGAGATCCCGTCCAAACTACTCGAATACCTTTAACGACCTTGCTATTTCGTCTTTTTATAAATAAACTAACTAGAAGTCATCTTCAACACCAGTCGAAACAGCAGACGGGCACTATAAAATTCGAACAAAAACAGGAACGTTGAAGTAATGCATTGCTTTCTTCGTAACGACCAGTAAGTAACTGATCACATTTGGAAGAAACGGTGATGTAACAAGTAACGCCATATTGGAAAAGTGACGATACACAGTAAAGCGTTATCAAACAAAAAAGCAGGGGAAGTTTATCTCAACTTGCAATGAACCGCATTTTTTGGCAAAGCATTGATTTTTTTATTGTTCTTTCCGAGCAGCGATGAGTTACGATGGGCATTTTTGTTTTCCAGGGTTACATCGTAAACGAAATAGACCTCAGTCCCGGCGGTTCGTGTCAACATGGCTGCAGCCACTTCACGTCGGCAGGCATAAGCGGGTGTCAGGGTAACCGATGCTTTCAGCGGCCTTGTCACGGACGGCTGTTTAACTGCGATTTCTACTATTCCGACATGCGGGTGTGCCTGTCACCGGTAGGTCTCCGAGCTAAAAGCGACGGGGTCTGCTAAAAAAATGGATAAATGGGACTGCTTTCCCTCACTATCAGGTTGACAGCAGTCGTCGCTACGAATACATCCAGTTCAACAACGGAACGAGCTTCGGGCAAGTCTCCAGTTGCGAGACGAGGAAAGTGGATAGCTGGTGGAGAGTCCTCCCTCCCTCCCATTGCACCTACTGCTTCTGCCAATGCGAGGACCGCGAAACTGAGTCGGAGAGATACGTCAGTCTACAGTCGGCCGTGTCAGATATCTCCAAAAACAAGTAGGTACTAGTAGTAACTAGCTCTCTGTTGCACAATTTGAAGGTCTCATTTTTTTCTTCTTTTTTTTATTTTTTTTTTATTTGATAAAAAATAATTCCGTCCCAAACGGGCAAGGCCCTCTGCGGGACGGTACAAAGCTGAATTGCATTGGACTAAGTAAAAACGATGGAATGGGGAGGAATAAGTAATGGAAAAAGTAATTTTCTATGAATTGTGTTCAATCTACCCTAGAACCTAGATCTAAACTAGATTAAGGTAGACCGATAGTAGGTAGGACGAACTTCACCTAAATTAACTTATCCTTGGCAGCTGTATGTCGTAAATCATAAAAATATGATACGAGCTTGAGCCAAGAAGGATCACGAGAGGTAGAGAGCCTCACAGGGAGAGAGGCGTCAACTGCCACGTCACCCTTGCATCCCACTAATACCCGCGCACACCGCGGGAATCAGTTGTCGCCTCTCCTCCTAAGAGGCTCTCTGACGAGAGGTAGAAAATGACACCTTCAGTACTGGAAGAGCACCTAGTTTCAACTGTGTCGTAGCTTGTTCGCAATCAATTCACACTCAATAAAAATCGGCGCACTGTACATTCACTTTCTTCGCGTCTTTTGTTAAAATGCAGGGTTGTAACCGGCGCACGATTCATGAAGGGTGTCCAAACGCTGTACCTCCAGGTCCAACAAGGTACCCTTTTGCCCCATGGCGACATCGACGAAGCCTCGCTCGAGTGGGTCCCCGTAAATACGACAGCGCCTCGATTTTTACTGTCGTTTGAGCAACGGAAAATTGATCTAGACGACCTACAAGCCCCTCCTGGATACGCACTCACAGGTGATTCAACACATCGCATACAGCCATACAAATCCACCGTGCAAATGCCTACTCCTTCATTTTCAGCCCAATTTATTACCGAAACTAAGAAAGCATTCTCTACGATAGATAAGTACAGGAATAGGGCATTAGCCACAAATTAGTCGAAGCTATTCTTCTTGAGCAGTAATGAAATGAAGAATGGACTAGATTGACAACCTCCCCGTTCTTTTTTTGAAAGCTGACGTTTCTATGTGAAACAGGTATGCGATTCCACGAGTTGGACGGTCGTTTAAATCCGCAGATCATGATGACTCCGATTGATTACGAAAGAGGAACTTTAAACAAAGACGAGATGAGTTCCTATTGGCACGGAAACAGCAAGAGCGAATACTCGCTACCCGACGCAAGGTAAGATTCGCTTTACGCTCAACGTACCTTCACCGTAAAGGTCAGAGGTGTCTTTTTTTACCTCTAGTGTTCTACGTAAGGTGGAACACCTGTTGTGGAAAACTCTACCTTCCAAATTTACTGTACAGTCGACTTCAAAACAATGTCGCATTCAAATGTGGCCACTCTCAATTTTTCCAAATTTGTGTTGGTAATAAAGACGCCAAATACGGATTCCAGTCCAGATCATTCCAATGGGGTAGCTGTCATAAGCGCCAACGCCGCACGCGCCAATCCGTAACCGCAAAACGAGAAAAGTCGCAAACGCCAAAGGTCTTAACCGCAATACTAACCTTACCTAACCTAACTCAACCTAACCTAACTAAACCTAACTTCACCTAACCTAACTTAACCTAACCTTATTTAACCTAACTTAACTTAACCTAACTTAACCTAACTGATCTAAACTAACCTATACGAACTTTGGCGTTTGCGACTTTTCGCGTTTGGCGGTTACGGACTAGCGCTTACGGCGTTGGCGCTTGTGGTTTTTGGCGCTATCGAATGCTCCCCATTCCAATGGTATTGCCAACATCAATTTCTTGCAAAAAAAAAAAAAAAAAAAATTTCACCGGGAAAATTTTCATGAACACAAAAATAAAAATCCGCGTGAAGAACCCCAGAGGATCTTCACCCCCGCACACGCCCACCCCCGCAG
>Ga0058701_10003682_pt1 | contig 12212 bp, 6 predicted proteins | sample AgamicOrMae_FD_97039 | JGI IMG/M metagenome (GOLD analysis project Ga0058701, IMG submission 97039) | Agave microbial communities from Guanajuato, Mexico - Or.Ma.e | ecosystem: Host-associated > Plants > Phyllosphere > Phylloplane/Leaf | place: Guanajuato, Mexico | collected 2012-06-04
CACTATCGGTGGCAACAAGTTGGAGAAAATGGATACTTTAAACGATGCCATCAATCTTTTTGAGGATTTGTTCCTCGAGAAAACTGGCAACCATTGGCAAAATCGCAAAAACTGCGTCAAGGTCCCAGGACGATTCTTCCCCATGGAGGTCTCATACGGAGAGGTACGAAAAAAAAAAAAAGTGAGTTTAAGGAACCTGAACTTTTTGATACTTAATCATAACTGAACTTTACAGGAGGAGGGTGAGAAGAAAAAGCAAGTGATGTCCTCTTCCAAAGTTGAATCGAAACTGTCGAAACCTGTTCAGTCTTTGATCGAATTGCTGTTTGATGTCGATACGATGAAGAAATGCATGTTGGAGTTTGAGGTAAGGTTACATGTGTACCGCATTATTTAAAGCGCTCTCTCTCTCTCTCTCTCTCGGCAAGTGTATTCCTTCGCGCGTCAAAGGAAAAAAATTGTTGGCTTAAGGGAGGAAATTTTCTTTTTATGCTTCGGAAATTTCTTCGAATTTTTTTCTAGTGTTTGATCATTGTCAGGCTAATGTCTGTAATCCGTTATTTCGTAGAAAAAAAAATTCCTCAAACAGACTTCATTATTCTAGTCTACCTTAACGGGACTAGTTTCCGCGCTAAACAGTTCCAGAGAAAGGAATTTCATTTTTTTTATCATCAAAGAACGTGCGTTTGGATTGCACTCCATTTTAAAGAAAGGAGTTTGCGAGGGTCTTATTTTTATTGGAGATTCTGAAAGAGCACAGTTTTTTCCACAAGGTAATATAGTAGCTTTTTGTATTTACTCGTGAGAATATAATTTTTCTCACAAGAACGCTCTGGGATGACATACCAACTTAGATTTTCCTCTCGAAGCTAACATGAATAAACTGGAGGCAAATCAATTTTAGCTGATTAATTTTTAAGATCAACTAACTCATTCTTCCTTGTAAGGATTAGGATTTGTATTGAGATAACTCATGATTTTTTTGTTGTGATTTTTTTATTTTGTTTTTTTTTTAATTTTGATTTTTTTTTTATATTGATTTTTTTTTCTACGTAGCAGTGCGTTTCCCTCTTAATCTTGAATTTTTCAAATTGAAAACCGGAGCATTATCTGTGGCGAATGCTTAGTAAAGCCCTAAAAGATTTTTTTTTTTATAAAACATGTTTGTGTGACTGAAAAAAACAGGGAATTTTTGAATACGTACCCGCAACAACATTCTCAGTAAAAAAAATTTTAAGTTTGTGCTAATTTTTTTTTCTTGGTTGAACTTGCTGAAAATACCGATGGATATTTGTGATAATTTATATATTTATTTTTATTTTTTTTTTAGTTGGACTTGCAGAAGATGCCTTTGGGTAAAATCAGCTCAAAGCAGATTCTGAAGGCCATGGGTGTCCTGAAGGAACTTCAAAATTACCTGGAAAGCGACTCGAAAGAAGGAATCACAGGTCCCAATGCTCACGCTCGCCTAGTCGACGGCTCCAACCGATTTTATACTCTCATCCCTCATGATTTTGGTGTCGACGTTCCGCCTGTGCTCAGCACGCTGGAGAGTATTCAAGTAAGTTACGTTGAAGTGCGAGAAGTTCTAAGTGGTGTGAAGGAAGTTCTACAACCCAAGGTGTAATCTGAGTGGAGTGCGGAGATGTAGGAAGTTCTTGCATGGAAACCAAACTTTCATCATCGTGCATACTGTCCCGCTAAACGTTAACCACGCATAGTTCAAACCGCGGTTATCTTTAAGCTATTCGCAAAACTAACTGGAGCTGCGTTTGTAGTAAATTTATATCAATTTTTCTTTAGCGACCAATTTAGCTGTGGTATTGGCATTTTACATGGCAATTTTGAAAGCGAATTTTCCCCATCTTTTGTGTTTTTACTGTAATCTTGAATTATCCCATTTACGGTTAACGACAAATAACCTTGTTAGCCAAGTGCCATGTGCCCTAACCTCTGCTCGGTTGTCACTAATTCTGATGTTGCTTTCTTCTCGGGGGCAGTTTATACCTCCGAGTAGTAAGCGGCATTAGGTTAAACGAAAGTCAGGTTAGGTTAACCCAGGTTAAATAAGGTTACGCGCCGAGCGCGGCGATCGCAAATCGAAGATTGGCGATGAAAGATGGAACTTATGAAGTGTAGAAAAACCCTTCCTTCGACTTCTGAAGCGCCATCTTAACCCAAGTCAGGAGTTCTACTGTTCAAAGCGGAACCCAAGTTATGGAAGACCCTATTTCTCTATACCATGTAATTGCCTTGCAGGCAAAGATTGCCATGCTGGAGAGTCTGCTGGAACTGGAGATCGCGTACAACATGTTGGATGCTGGAGGAGAAGGGGGCGAGGAGGTACATCCCGTGGACAGCCACTACGCCAAACTCAAGGCTGACATCGAAGTGCTGGAAAGAACTTCCGAGGAGTTCTTGCTCATCGAGAAGTACCTGAAAAACTCCCACGCTGAGACCCACACGCAGTACGACCTGGAAATCGAAGATATCTTCAAAGTGAAGCGCCAAGGCGAAGAACGCCGCTACAAACCCTTCAGGAAACTTCACAACCGACAGCTCCTGTGGCACGGATCTCGACTCACAAACTTTGTCGGCATCATCTCTCAGGTAAACCTTTCTTCGTCCGAAAGAAAAGGAACATCTTGATCGGTTATCTGAGAATAACGAAAGATTATTCCTTTGATTAGCGGGTTTTTGCCAAAGGGAAAATGATGCAAACTTGAGGGTCATCAAAAGTGGCAATAGCCCGAACTGACTAAAGCCCTCGATCCAGTTAGACGCAAATGAAACGCGCACAGCGATAGAAAAAAATGGTGTAGGAACGACCGCTATTTTTTCTATGCAAGCGAGTACCTCTGTCTTTCTCGCACACACGGATATTCGTATCTTCTACCTCTTTCTATCGCCGCCAATCAGAGCGCTCAACACCATTCGCGTCTCTTTAACTGGATCTAAGGCTTTAGAACTGACGGCCTTGCGTCGTAAAGAGGATCGGGTGTTTGGGCTGCTGCCGTTAGATGGCACTAAAGACAGGGATTTGTATTCCACAGTTTTTCCTTGCCCTATCGGTCCGTAAGAACAAGTTTAAAGCTTTGTTCCTGAAAGTTTGCGTGTTGTAATACAAAAAATGGGTAAAATGATTTGGTTTTGTTGTGTTGGCAGGGTTTACGTATTGCGCCGCCTGAAGCTCCTGCTTGTGGTTACATGTTCGGCAAAGGTATATACTTTGCAGATCGAGTTTCCAAGTCCGCCAACTACTGTATGACCTCGATAAAGAATCCGACCGGGCTGATGCTTCTCTGCGAAGTTGCTCTGGGAAATATGTAAGGACTGAACGCTATATTCCTATGATGCACTATGATATAATATTCACTTGATACGATGACCCGATTTCTTGTGTTTCTAGGCACGAACGGCTCCAAGCGGATTACATCGAGAAACTACCCAAAGGCAAACACAGTTGCAAGGGTGTTGGTAGGACTGAACCGGACGGAGGTGTCGACCTCGAAGATGGCGTCCACATTCCACTTGGCCCGGCCAAGAAACAAGACGATCCAAGCAAGACTCTTCTCTACAACGAGTATCCTTTTGCAATTACGATTTTCTTAGAATCAGTTTTTGCTCACATCTTAAATTTTAAAGGTTACATTTTCTACAATTTGTGTTCCATCTTTTTGTGTCCGAGTGGAGCGCGGCCCATAACCTAACCTATAGTGAGCAAGGAGAGCAATAACAAAGAGACAGGTCACCTAACCTTATCTGTCGTCGCCAAGTAGAGCGATAACAAAGCGATAGAGAACCGTACGTAAGGGTACGTCCATTAACCCATAATAGTCCAAAGTATTTAGAGTGAAATTCAGCTTAAGAGAAATTGAAAGGATTTTTTTTCATTAAAATACGCAATTTTAAGCTTTGGAAAATGCCCAAATAGTTAAATTTCAGGTTTCAAGAGGGGTGATATTTTTTAAATCGTAACAATACTGAACTGAAAGATCCTCTAAAATAATTTTTTCTGTTGCCGAACGGCATCGCTGGGCGGTTGTGGGTTAATTACATAAACATATTTCTGGTGATTTTCTTAATTTCCCCCTTGTAAGCTATGTTCGGACTTTTGCCCTATACCTTTTACATTCGTCGGACTTCCGTCCCCCAAGGTGCTCACGTAATTTATGGACGTTCCCAGCCTACTTTCGCTAAACCGAATATCGCTTACTTCAGGGTGTTACTGCCTCCGAGAAGTGAGCTGCATCAGGCTTAGCGATTGCCGATCGGTAGAACGAAATCCGGCTCAGATGGTCTGTTGCAAACAAAGTTCGTTTTCCTTAACTGTTTTCCAGGTACATTGTCTACGATGTTGCTCAAGTTCACATGAAGTACCTCCTAAAGGTGAACTTCAAGTACAAGTAAAGCGGAGATGAACTGGCCGTCGTGACGAAGACTCAATCTCAGGTTTATTGGAAACTCTCAACTCTTACTGGAAACTTCTAAATCAGTCCTCCTAATACAAGTTCGGTGTTTTTTTTTAACGTGCCTTATTAAGATTAAAAAATCAGTTGCATCTTTACAGTCGTTTTGTTGATCGAGAAGGTCGCGTTAGTTGATATTTCACTGGGTTACAAACTGTCCTGCTTTGGCGCGCTTACTTATTGGTCCCTATTGCCTCAGGAGGACAGTTGATTTTTCAGTGCTCTTTTGTTTACTCTCAGAGTAGTATTTAAAGTAAGTTTTTTTGATTGATTAGATTTAGTGCTAAAAGGGAACATCACGAGTGACTAATCACAAAAGTGGACAAAAGTCTGCTAAAGTGTCAACACCCACCGAGGACGATTGACTCAAGAATCAATACATTACTTCTCGGTGATTTCTTTAGCTTTACTCACTGGTTTGAGTTTAAAAGGCCACAAGGGGGTACAGTGGGCCGCAAAAGTCATGACCCCTGCTTCCATGTATTCCTTGTGGAAGCTGGGGTCATAACTTTTATGACCCACTGTACAGTGATGTACATAAGTGATGAGCCAAACAAAATCTAATGACTTTCTTTGTAAACTAATATGTGTTGGCAGCAGCGCGCGGGTGGGTCGGGGAAGGTACCGGGGAAAAGGCGGGCACCCCCTCTTGCCTCCACACCCTTCCACTGCCCTCCCTAGGCAATGCTACGAACACACATTAGTTTACGAAAAAAGTTACTAGATTTTGCTTGGCTCATCACTTATTGAGAGAGAGAGAGAGAGTGTACATCCCACGTGCCTCTCTTCTCCCGCGTCACGCCCGCTTTTAATCGAAAGTGTGAACCGATGACGGTTGAAATAGTGGTCCTTACGTAACAGAGTGCGTCTAAATTTTTCATACGAGTAATTCACTCTACGCCAGCTGACTTTTCTTTCTTTTAAGCGATGAGCCCTGCGTAATGGTCCTTTGCTTGAGACTTTTGTCTCTAAATTATCTTAAGTATTGTGATTTTTCTAACGTTAGTATAGGATACTCTCCTACATGTTTCTAGCGGACCCCAGAATTTTTTGTTGTTTTGAGCTGTTTTCTTTAGAAAGAAGGTTATCACTTACTTTCAATGTTCTCACATGAGGTGGTGACATTGTTGCGTTTTTTTAGTTGTCGGACGTGAGCTTCGGTAAAATTTTTTTGTACGTTTTACTCTGATTAAAGTTGTCCTGTATACCGGCATGGCTTGTTCTTTTTTCGCTCTCCGCCCTGTACGCATTAAGTCTTCGTCCGGTAAACTTAAAGAAACAAGTGAAAGTTTGATTGGACCTGTGATAACTACTGATCTAAAGTGAATGGCGCAAGTACAAACAGAGAAGTCTTATGAAAGTTGAAGTGTTTTTTCCAAACTTCTTTGAAAGTGTACAAAGTGTTCTTTCAACAGGAACAAATAAACGGGTAAATTAACAAGTCATGATGCAACCTTGAGAATACTCTATTATCGCCTGTGAACACAGTCTCCGACTAAAAGCGAAATATTACATAAAAAGGACTGGGCTTCTTTACAAAGGAATCAGATCAAAATTTATTCGATAACAGAAATAACTTTCCCACCACAGAAATTCGTACTAGCCACTTAAAAAGAAATTGTACAAAATAACTTACGATACACTAGGTCAGGTACATAAAAACAAACCTATGCATCATTACACAAGGCACAGGATGACCAGCTTTCACAAATGTTACCGGTTTCCGCCCCTACACAGTTTCTTCGACTTGTGTTTCGAATTTCCCTCGCGAGTTCGTCGCCTCTTTTTCGGTCTGTAGGAATCATCCGAATCTTTGGAATGAGAAGATTCCGTTCCACTCGAGAAGGCGCCACTTTCCGAGTCGGATTCCCCTGGGTTGGAATCCGGATGCCTATCTCGGAAGTACACAGGAGTTGATAACAATCGGCTTGCGGCGCTCGTTTGAGGTTTGTAAGAGTAAGAAAGCTCTCTGGAATCTGTGCTATCTTGAAAATGAGCTTTCTTAGGGCGTTTTACGTTCAAGACCGTTATGATGCGAGGCTGAGGCCGCCTATCAGGCGACTTGCCAAACAACATCCTTTCTCTTTCCTTCCTATCTAGCGGTAACTTCGGTGGGCATAGCTCCATCTTCCTCTGGTTTCTTTGTTGAAGACATAGACGCGGGCTTAAGCTACGGGAGCGTCGCGTCAAGAGGTGATGAGTCCGGGGATCGTCTTTTCTTGAAAGGCGGTGGCGAGGAGGAGATCTGAAAGTCTTTGGGTGGCGGTGCTCTGGACGAGCTGGTGGAAGATTTTCTCGGTTGCGAGGGGGAGAGCGGGATCGCGAGCGGGCTTGACGCCGAAAGTCGCAACTTATCCTTCTGTTAGGGAACTGTTCTCTTGGAGATACCTCGTTTGATCTCTTGTTAAAAAGGTTGTCGCGAGGAAAATGGGCTCTTATCTTAGCAGTGACTTCGTTCGATCCTTCTGGCACGGCCTTTTCTACAACTTTGTTTAAAACAGGCTTGTCTGAGTTGGGAGTTACTACTTTGTTGACAACCTCTTTGGCGGGGGACGCGACAGGCGCCGGTGAAGTTTCAGAGTCAGTAGGAGTAGGAGGTGGGGTATTGACTATCATTTTCACTTGAACACGAGTCCGTCGGCGCACTTTGAAATCACATTGAAGGACAGAACAATCAGACTGGGTGTCAGCAAGGCTCCCGGTTTTTGGTTTAGCGCTGTCCGTCTGGGATGGAGCACTCTGCGCTGGAAGATTAGCGTTTTTGTTTGGATTATCGATGCCGTTCACTTGTTCTGTTAACGCTTCCTTCGCTGTTGTATCGCTCAAGCCAAGCGCAGCTTCTTTGCGGATATTTTCACACTCCTCCATCCGTGTTGTCTCTTCTTTCCGTTTAGCTTCATCTTTCTGCCGTTCCTCTTGACGAGTAGCCTCTTCCAACCGCTGCTCTTCCCTTCGTTTAGCTTCATCTTCGCGTGCAGTATCTGCTCTCCGTTGAGTTTCTTCTTCCCTCCGGCGCTGCCCTTCACTCCGTTTGGCTTCTTCTTTCCGTTGCTGCTCTTCTCTCTGTTTGGTTTCATCTTCCCAGCGTTCCTCTCCCTTCCGGCGCTGCTCTTCTCTTCGCTTAGCTTCTTCCTTCCGGTGCTGCTCTTCTCTCCGTTTAGCCTCTTCTTCCCAGCGTTCTTCTTGCTTCCGGCGCTGCTCTTCTCTTCGTTTGGCTTCTTCTTTCCGGTGCTATTCTTCTCTCCGTTTCGCTTCTTCTTCCCAGCGTTCTTCTTCCTTTCGGCGCTGCTCTTCTCTCCGTTTCGCTTCTTCTTCCCAGCGTTCTTCTTCCTTTCGGCGCTGCTCTTCTCTCCGTTTGGCTTCTTCTTTCCGGTGCTGCTCTGCTCTCTGTTTAGCTTCTTCTTCCCAGCGTTCTTCTTCCTTCCGGCGCTGCTCTTCTCTCCGTTTAGCCTCTGCCTTCCTTTGCTGCTCTTCTCGCCGTTTGGTTTCTTCTTTCCGGCGTTCCTCTTCCTTCCGATGCTGCTCTTCTCTTCGTCTACCTTCTTCTTGGTTGCGTTCGTCTTCTCTACGAATAGCTTCTTCTATGCGGAGTTTCTCTTCTAGAAGTTTGGCCTCTTCCTTGCGTAATGTCTCTTCTCTTCGTTTGGCCTCTTCTTTACGGCGTTCCTCTTCCTTGCGTAAGGTCTCTTCTCTTCGTTTGGCCTCTTCTTTACGGCGTTCTTCTTCTTTACGGCGTTCTTCTTCTTTCCGGCGTTCTTCATCTTTCCGGCGTTCCTCTTCTTTCCGGCATTCCTCTTCCTTGCGCAAGATCTCTTCTCTACGTTTAGCCTCTTCTTTCCGACGTTCCGCTTCCTTGCGTAGGGTCTCTTCTCTTCTTTTAGCCTCTTCATTCCGGCGTTCCTCTTCCCTCCGTTTACCTTCTTCTTTTCGGCGCTCCTCATCCTTAAGTAAGTATTCTTCTCTTCGTTCAGCCTCTTCCTTCCGGCGTTCCTCCTCTTTCCGTAAACTCTCTTCTCTGAGTTTAACTTCTTCATTCCGAGGCAACTTTTCTTTGGTTGATGTATCTTTGTCACGCCGAGTCTCTTTTTGTTCTCCGAGCTTCTGTTGTTCTTTCCGGGCTATCCTACCCCTCCGCAAGGTCTCTGGAGCTTCTTCCTTATTTGACACTTCGTTCATCTGCTGCATTTCCCCGTCACATCTCTTTTCAGGTAAGCCACACACTCTCTGTTCCCTTTCTTCTTTGTGAGAGCCTTCCCGTTGACGAGAAACATCTCTCTTGTTTGCACCAGTATCAGCAACGATCGCGTCCTTGTGTAAAACATTCTTAGGATGTGCGCCTTCCCGGACATCATCTTTCCTCGGATCTGGCGGATCTTCCTTGTAAGAAAGAACTCCCAAACGCAAAACTGGTTTAACCGCTCTGCTTCGACCAGCACCCGGCAATTTTCTAGGATCTTTCGGCATCGGAGACGTATCTAGCGGCTCCTCAGACCTCAAGCCACTGGTTACAGGGGCGCGGCTGTTTAATGGGGAAGCACCTGAATCTCCCGGAAGACGAGACGACCGAAGTGCTGGCGCTACCGCAGCAGGCGTCTCAGGAACACCAACGGAAGCACTATCATGGTTAGATCCCAAAGCTCCAGACATGCAACTGGAGCTCACACTGACGGGAGCACTAGATGGCGGAGAACAAGGCTCTTTGGAGGGCAACGTATTTAGGTCGGGTTTCAGGATCCCTGTGAGCAGACTGCTGAGAGCAGTCGGAAGACACGGCACTGGCGACATCGATCTCTCGTTATCTTTGAAGGGCGACAGGATGTCCGGCATGGGGGAATTCGTAAAGGCGGGCTGACTCCGCTCCTCCAGCTGCAACGCCTCAAGCAGCGACAACTCAGTGTCATTACTAACTTCCTGCGCTGAATTCTGTTTAGCGGAAAGTCTCGCACTCGAACGCGTCTTGACGTAGAGAAGAGATGCCGGCGTCCTCCCCTTTCGCTTCTTCGGCGACTGCTGATCCGCTTTCGTATCGGCATTCTGAGGAGTCGCCGGTGCAGACGACGACACCGGTTCCGAGTCTCTCCGAGGCACTTTGTCCACGCTCGCAGTGCGCCGAGTACGCTTAGGCTGGAAGTCATCTTCTGCGTTGGCCTGCGCCGGCAGGAGAGTCAGCCGATAAACCGACGCCTTGGAGGGCTCACTGCTGTCTTTGCGGCGGCTCGATCTGAGAGACTTCTGAGAGTTGGCCGGGCTCGACGGACGACTCGCAGTGGGGTCTGCACTGGGGGCCAAAGGTCCTTCCTCGTGGCTTGTCGTCGGGGCTTTCTGTTTCGAGGGATCCGCACTTGACGCACTTCGCCGCGTTGACCTCCGTGATCGTTGTTCCTTGACATCGGCTCCGTTTGGAGTTTCTTTGACGTCGACCTGCTCGGCGTCCTGGTTCTTCGGGGGACGTGCGCAGCCGCCCTTGTCGATACCTTTATTTCGTCGGAAAAATAGATCCTCACGCCTGGAAACGTAAATTCGTCGTTAAGCCCAAAACTTCTTTTTTTTTAACGAGGGAAATTTCCTCAAAGAAAGTTTTGAATTTTAAGGATATCAATGCGGCATACATATATAAGATTTTGAATGTTGAAAAACAACAACATATGGATTAAGAAAAGAAAAAGAAAAAAAAAACTATGGGTAAACTAAAGGGATACTTCCTCAAGGGAACATTTTTATAATTTTAAGGACATCAATATGGCATACTAATATGTGATTTCGAATGTTGAAAAACAACAACATGGATTTAAAAAAAAAAGAAAAAAAAAATCTATGCATAAAATAGAGGAATATTTCCTCAGGAGAACATTTTGAATTTGGAATTTTAAGGATAACAATATGGCATACGAACATGTGATTTTAAACATTAAAAAAAAAATAAAAAAATTCATGTTACTGGTGGGTCCTTGTAAAATATTTGAAAAATTAAAAAAGGAAAATTATCATCATTACAGAATTTAAAAAAACAAATAATTAAAAAATAAAAATCGTAAGATGATTTAAACCTTGTAAAAATTTTTAAGGAGAAATCTCTAAAAATAGCATGATTAAAAACAAGGAAATGTTATTTGCTTTCTTTTAAAAATTAGGTTGCTTATTGGCACATTGTGAACTCTCCCTCTGTGTGCAATTTGGTATGGTGCTTGAACAATCATACTTACTCCTGTCTTAATTCTGCAATAGTATTGTCTTTCCGCTGTATTTCTGCCTGAACCGTCTTCACCAATGCTGATATATTAGCCTTCAGGTTTTTATTCATTCGGCTGAGTTCATTATTCTGGGTTTCAAGTTCAGACATCCTGTCAGTGAGGTCTTTCACCGTTTGGGTGAGTTCCTTGTTTTCAACTTCCAACTGCAAACCAGGAAACACATTGTGACTTTTGTTACAGGTTATTCAGTAAAAATCAAGTTTTGGACCCTTGATAAATAAAAGGTCTACAACCAGCAAATGAAAGATCTTTGATTTCTACCACACATACTACAGACAAAATAATAAATAAATCAATGGACAATCAATTTAGATCATAGGACAAGAAATGTCATCATTATGAACTGTTACATACAGTTCAAAGTCACCATTTATTGAGAATCAGAAGTCAGCTGCTATGTCTTACTACACTTACGCACTTGATGTTATTAAGATACTTACCTTTTGGATAGTTGCTTCCAAGTTAAAGTCTGGAAGATCGCCGTATAAATCAACATCATTGCTATCATTGGTCGGCATTATTAAACAGCAACGTCGAACTTTAAAATACAAGTCAGTCGCTGAACACTCTCCACATAACCTATCACGAAGTATACCTGCAACACAAAGCACGTAAAAGAAATTTGAAAATAGTAAAATAAGACTATATGACTGAATTACATACGAAACGAGTGGATAAAATACACGTCCAAGCATTATAATAAGGAAAATAACAAGGGCAACAAAAGCGCGCGAAGGGCATACCACGTACTTCAGCCCTTGTAGAGATAGTATCATCGAAAACGACGGTCATGTCTACACCAAAGGATTGAAAAAATTACGTACGTGTGAAGATCACAATAAGTAAATGACAAAATTTGGTGTATTTTGGAGGCAGCACATTTTAAAATTGGAGTCTTTTGCTTGTGGCACTCGGGCACTCGCAATGTTTACAATCACAGCTCCGCCTGCTGGAAGTCCTAAGACTCATCGTTTGAAGAGAGCAGGCTCTCTAATCGTTAGTGAAGTTTTCAGAGGGCAGAGCTCACAAGAAATTTGGTGTGCTTTTCAAAACGTGAACGGGGTTGATGTATTCCGCAGCCATCGGACACCGATCAAATGAATATGGCAAGTCCTAAGTCGTATTTGATTTGTTATGTCCTTATAATTTAGTTACTGCGTCGTCTGATTGATCTTTTTTGGTTATTATGTTTGTTTCATAGACTGTCTTTGTCGTAGGTTAGTGGCGCGTTGTTGGACGGACAGGTGCCGCTTGTATTTTCAGTTTTAGTTGTACTTCTGTACTGATTGAAGCTTTTCTCAGTCTTTTTCAGTTTAATGTACTGTTTTCGCCTTCTACCGAGGTCTATGCATGATGAGCATGTTGAAGTGGAGAACTCTTTGTGTGGAAGTAATCCAGATTGCTAGAGTGGTCCCAATGAAGACACTGGCTAAAAATCAGGATGAAAACTGTTTGATTGATTGTTGTTACCAGGAATGTATGAAGTATGTCA
>Ga0058701_10003683_pt1 | contig 12212 bp, 9 predicted proteins | sample AgamicOrMae_FD_97039 | JGI IMG/M metagenome (GOLD analysis project Ga0058701, IMG submission 97039) | Agave microbial communities from Guanajuato, Mexico - Or.Ma.e | ecosystem: Host-associated > Plants > Phyllosphere > Phylloplane/Leaf | place: Guanajuato, Mexico | collected 2012-06-04
GGCATCAGGCTTGGCGACCGTTTAATTAGGTAAACCTAGGTTACATTATATTAGGTTACGTGGCTTGTGCCTCGCTCCGCTACCGCTCCGCTACCGCTCCGCTGTCGCCAAGCCTATAATGCCGCTTACTTCTCGGCGGCCCTAAATTGGCCGCCGAGATGTAAGCGGCATCAGTCTTGGCGACCGTTTAATTAGGTAACCCTAGGTTACGTTAGGTGGCTTGTGCCTCGCTCCGCTCGGCTTAACGTCGTGGGGGTTGAACCTAAAGGTTAAATATACAATCTTAAAATTTTAGAGTGTTTGAGGTGGGTAAGTTACATAATAAATCTCATAGTGAACTGAACTGTTTGCTCGCGAATCCAAAAGGGATTAAGCAGTCGACGAATGATTGTAACTGCTGTGTAAATCCAGGTGACATCAGCAGGGTAGTTGTAACAACTTGACCTCGGACGAATGGCTGTGTTTCTCGAAAACAAACAAAAGATGGGGCTGATTCCTACTTACTGCTGTCTAAATCGATGGCAGGATGCCAAAAGGGTGACCGGGACGAACAACAAAGCCCCTCCGATTTGTTAGTCATGAACCCCAAAGGCACGGGTTAACACTCTCGATTTTGAATATTGCATTTTCTTCCGCTGTTCCATTTCCCGTTGCCAATAAGTCACGCGGAGCGAGGGGCCCATAACCTGATCTAACCTAACCTACCGTCCGCTAACGATAAGCCTGATGCCGCTTACTTTTCGACGGAACTGTAGATGTAAGAGGCATCGGGTATACAGTCAAACGAGGACACCTAAATTGTGTTTGATCCTTTTAAAGAACTTAATGTTGAATCATGGTTGGATGACTTTTTTAAGGGATTATGCAACTGCACTTTAATCTTCCTTTAAAAGATATATCCTATCGCACTTTAGTAGATTTGCTCGTAAAAACACCCGGCGTTGTTTTACTAACAGTTTGGTTGCTCATCACCGCTTTTTGCTAAAAAAAAAACAACGAAGTGGTTATTTACACGCTGCCCCAATTAAAATTTGTTGGGTTTGGTTTCCGTGCGTTCAAGAAGTAAGTCTCCCTTGTTTTGACATAGACGTCGTATAGAACTGACAAAAAAATGGTTGTGAAAAAGTTGCAAAATTACAAAAGATGTATTTAAAATATGGTATGTGCAGCACGGCGTGGACACTGGGATACCACGCGGATGAAAAACACAGTGTGCGTCGTTACAGACTCCAGGCAAGTTTTTGTGAAATTTCAGTAGATCGATACCGGTAGTCATATGGGTGCCTCTGGTAAAATCGTTGAAATTTTACATGAGTCAGGTTTTTTAAGGAAATTTAGTAAAATGTTATATGTCAACTGGCATTTCAGTGAACTCTCACTACTTTTGATGAAAATTGCGCTAGAATTCAGTAAAAATTCACTGATATTCCGTGGCATCCTTTCGACCATAAATCCAGTGAAATTTCGATGGAAAATGGCAAGCCTCTATCATAACCAATTCGAGAAGGAACAACTCGGAGAACGCTGGTTACACCATGGATAGGTGGAAAGAGTCATTCCCAAATTTTAGTATTCGGGCCCGAACATAAACTACGCGACTCGCAGCTGGGACAAGATCAGAGTTTAAGGAGGTTTTTTTAGCTCCGAACATTCGGCCGTTCGCGATTCTATTTATTCTACCCACTTGTAAAATGACTAAAAACTGGATACGTAAATAGCAGATAGCCGGTCATAATCCTTGCACTCTCGGAAGGTTGCATATTACACCTTAATACCTTCCGTCACCAAGCGACTGAAATTATTTGAATTTCGAGTACGAATATTTAAATCAAAGTCGTTATGTATTAAATTAATAACGGAACTTTTGATAACTTATGTTAGAAAAAAAAAGAAGAAAACTTAAGCGTCATCTGCTGTTCAAGCTCTCCCCTCATCCGTCACGAATCCTACCATCAACATTGGCTGGACCTCTTCCTGAGACTACGGCATAGTTCAAGCCTCTAAGTTATCAGGGAGACCAACTTCAGCGGAGAGGGTTGGTGCTAATCTTTGCGAGCATAATAAGAAAAAAAATAATATTACGCAAAAGAAATTTAACTGTAGGCTGACAGGTAAGGACACCCCCGGTTGTTTAAAAAAATAATGCCTATGCTACCTAGACTGGAGCATCTAGGCGTTTGAAAGGTAGCCATGAGCCGAATTTCTTGATTTGAATGCAAGTCTCGGTGATAAGTATTTCCGCGAAGTTTAACAAGTTTCAAACGACTTAAATCGTACTCAAGCCGGAACCTTTAAACATGAAAAAAGTCCACTTTACTGTATCGTGTTTTCCAGCTTAAAAAAGAGCTAATATACGGATAAGTGATCTTGCGTACGTCGCAGGAAAATTTTCCGGCTTAGTGAGTTTTCCGTCTTGGAGGGGTTCTTTTTCAAAGGGGTTCCGGCTAGGGTTTTTTCTATAACAAACATTAACTTTCAACGGTTTCCTATTACTGAATACGATGACTCCCGGTCATTTTCATTGAACGAATAGTTTTGTTTTCCGTGGAGACTGTCTAAAATATCGTTCCAGCAAAAGATTTAAGGTAGTACATGTGATTGTTACGGCCAGCCTCCGCGTACGGCAGCACTGCGTAGAAATGTTGCGCTGAAGCGGAGAGTAGAGACGCGACAATACTCCGCTGTGTCGCTCAAGCCACCATTTCTGACGCTTGGAGTGCTTGAGTAGTGTTACAGGTTTGACTGGCATCCAAATGATTCACTGGAAATGCCGGAAGTTTGCACACTCGACTAAAATAATTTGAATTTGACTCCATTTGACACTGGAGGATGATCGTAAATGTACGTCTTCACCTTACACTGCAGCTGTTTGCACGATGAAGGTAGTAATATCAACACTGGGGTTTAACGCCCAATTTCAACTTCAAAACATTGTTGTATCCGCCCACAAAAGTATTACAATATTTTCCTACTTTTTAATTGGCTTCGAACTTTGGCAGCATTTTGACTAACCACCAAACTTTTTGGAAGTTCTAAAAGAACTTTTGGGGAAGGTAAGTGGTTGGAAGTTTTTAAGGATGTTTGATCAAACCATGAGAGGAATTCCTCTCATGATCAAACGATCGAGTCAAAGACAAAAGGTTAGAAAAATAATAAATTTGTACAAAATAACGGCCTCTATCGATCCCCACTAAAAAATCATACCCTCATCGAACTCATTTTGACACCACACAGCTTCAAAAGTGACGTTTTTTTTTTAGTCAAAATACATGCATTTAAATGGCACCGGAACCATCTAAAGCCAAATAATGGCCGGTGAGGATACATTTTTGAAATGGAAATCGAAACAGCATGCTAAATTGTACGTCCACTTAGTTTTTCAATTCACTGTTTTTGATTTTATTTTTTCCCCATAATAATACATTGTATACTCTAACATCCTTAAGGCAAAAACTTTTTGTATCAGACCTTTTTCGGGACAGAATTTTTTTCCCAATCAGAGCTCACTTTCTCGGGAGCGGGGAAATATTGTGTTACGTTATCGAAAATGTTGCTTAGACGGCGACCTTTCAGCAGCGCGATACGGTCGGCGAGAGCTGTTGGCGAAATTGTTCCCACAGAGCGTTAATTTTGCAACAAATTGTTATTGCATGTATTCGGATGAGTAAGACATTCAATGAAATAACACACAAATTTTCTTACAGAAGGAAGCCTATTTCTTGTCCATATCAGCACAGAAATATACGGCGCACCGCCCAGCTGATGCCCCGAGATCTATGGCTTTCCTCACCCGCTTTTTAACCGCGTCAGGGACGTATTCGTTGCTCAAGATTTCATTCGATACTCTGAAAAAAAGAACAAAATCACTTACAAGTTGAATTACTTACTTGAAGAACCGTGAGATCTGATTAACACAAGTGCTTTTTTAAACAGAACGCGACAATAGCTTTCTTGCAAGAGAACAAAAGAGACATTCTGAATACAGAATTTACAAGATTTCATTCAGTTGTCTAGAAAATAAAATACAGTTGTTGCCGTATCTTAATACCAATTTGTGCTCAGCACAAGCTAAAAACGTTTGTGTGGAAATACGGAGAGTTATCAACCCCGAACCCAACACCTTACAGGTTGCATTACAGCTCTTGTGTTCGACCTCACATCGCCAAGCCTGACCCAGCGATAGCCACACTGTAAATTTGAATCAGTGAGTCTCTGATATTCAGAGAAAATTCACATAATTTCAGTCAATATACCGGTAGCACCATTGAAAAAATTTAATGGTGCTATATTGAATGAAATTCGGTGAATTTTCACTGATTCTCAGAGCCTCTCACTGATTCAAATTTACAGTGCAAGATGACTAAGCAGAGCGGTGCGTTCGTCAGAATACATGAAGTCCGAATCGTTTCTTTTGTATTTAAATATGTTTGAGAGCAAAGTTACCTATAAATTTATAGAATTAGGTAAGATTGGGTTTAGGCTAGTTTAGGTTAGGTTATTTATAAAATAACAATTCTATAAATTTATAGGCAACTTTGCGTTCAACAATTTATAAACACGATTCGGACTTCATGCATTTGGACGAACGCAACGTTCCCGGCTATACGCACGCGCTTCTATGTCTGTCGCTACACAATGAAATACGACGTTGACAGACGGTAGAACGCAAAAGGTGGAAAAAACAACCTTGAAAACTTCGGTTGTGGTTGTAAGTTCGGCAATAATACTTACACTTTGACGACGTTCTTTTCTAAGGATGTGGCTCTGCTGGCAGGATGTGCGAGCTCGCAGCACATCCGCTCCAGGCACGTCGCCGACGATGAGGAGGACGTCGTATTGCTATTCGCCCCTGCGGTGATTCCAGTGCACGTTAAGTACGACGCCATGAGTCGCTTTTCTTGCAGGCGAGCTTCCTCATGGGGGATCTGAAAAGAATCGCATTTTTAGGTCTCTATTACACGAAATAAATTTTAGGGTGTTGCTGTTGACCCGACATGCATAAACTCACTAACACCCAGCGATACAGATCGGAAACGAAAAAAAAAATATTTTAGAGGATCTTTTCAGTTTAGTATTGTCACAATTTAAAAAATATTACCCCTCTGGAAACCTAAAATTAATTAATTTAGGCAATTTTTAAAGCTTAAAATTGCGTATTTCAATGGAAAAAATCCTCCCAATTTTTCTTAAGCTAAATTTCACCTCAAATGCTTTGGGTTGTTATGGGTTAATGTAGGGAGACTTGAACGTACGTAACCAGCTTGATGCATTTAAAATGGGAGGTGACTTGAACGCACGGAACCAAACCTAATACATCTTAAATGGGGCAGTCGGGTCAATAGACACTCCCTAAATTTTAAACACAGTGTTGAGACTTGGCGAATTTCAAGAAAAGAATACGGTTAAGATCACAGGATCCCCTCTTTTCAGCTGCTTTTCTTCCCTCCACACCTCTAAATCCTCCAAAACCAGAAATAGTGTGCTAAAACACATGTTGGCTATTTTTAACTTGAATTTCATTCTTTAAAAAAAAATAATGCATAACAGACCAAAGTATTTGGAGAGAAGTTTAGCTCAAGAGAATTTCGAAGCATTTTCCCCATTAAATTACGCAATTTCAAGCTTTGAAAAATGCGTAAATTAATAAATTTCAGGTTAGGCAATAGAGTGACGTCAAAGAGCCACAAAAGCTAGAGGGCGTGTCGAGACCAACGCGTCACTTTTGCGTCGCTTTGCGTCGCGTCGCGAGGGACGAGAAGCCAGCCGCGGCGGGCATCTTGCGTCCTTCCGGGCTTTGTTCCCTTGCGGTTGCGGCGGTGGCGGTGGGGTCACTCTGCATCTATGCGGCGGAATCGCGCCACCGACACTGTGGACCAAACGCCTCACGCGCAAGTACTCAAGCGGTCCCGCTTTCCGCGCAAGCACATCTTGGACAAACAAAGCCCACATTGTTCGTGTTTTTCTATTAATTATGTCACGGGACACGCGGCGCGACTTTCAAATCGGAAGTCAGCGAAAACAATGCGCGGAAACAGATCGTGTCACAATGTAGACCTTGAGTCATCCATGGAATTGTGTCTATGCTCATATTGGGGGGCATTCGATAGCGCCGAAAACCACAAGCGCCAACGCCGCAAGCGCCAGTCCGTAACCGCCAAACGATAAAAGTCGCAAACGCCAAAGTTCGTGTAGGTTAGGTTAGGTCAAGTTAGGTTAAGTTAGGTTAGGTTAAGTTAGGTTAGGCTAAGTTAGGTTAAGTTAGGTTAGGTAAGGTTAGTATTCCGGTTAAGACCTTTAGCGTTTGCGACGTTTCTCGTTTGGCGGTTACGGATTGGCGCTTGCGGCGTTGGCGCTTATGACAGCTACCCCTCATATTTACTCAATCTCCAACAGAAATGATTTCTGACGCCAATAAAATTTTCTGGATTCAGCGACAGAACTTTTTCAGAGCTCTTTTTTTTTCCTTTCAACAAGAATTTTTTCTACCTCAAGAAAAAAAATAGGCTAAGAAAAATTCTCTTGTGCCAAGAAACAAAATCTTGCGTTAAGAAAAAATTGTTTGTTACTACATCAAGAATTTTTTTCCTGGCATCAGAAAACCTTAAGAGAGAGGCTATTCTCCCGTCCGGTCCATTAAAAATACATTCAAGCCTTTGTTTGTGGGTGCGTTGAAGTCTCCCATATAACTGCGTTCTTGTCATTGGCCCGAGCGTCGAAGTCTCCAATTTAAACGCATGGCTGGGTCAATAGATGTAACCAAACCTTTGATGATTTCGTTTTCTTTGGAGGGGGGTGTTGCTATTGACCCGACATGCATTAATATAGGGAGACTTGAACGCACGCAACTAACCTAATGCATCTTAAGTAGGAGGTGACTTGAACGCACGGAAACCAACCTAATACATTTAAATGGGTCAATACACACTCCCACCTTTTTTTAGTATATGTATCCGTTTTGCTACACTAATTAGTAATTTATCATCTGTTTGACGAATCTCCATTACTTCTTCGAAGTGGCTATTCGCACGCCTGTCCCGTATAAAATGTATTTGGTTGGGTTCCGTACGTTCAAGTCAGCTCCCATTTCAAATACATTTGGTTGTTTTACGTGCGTTCAAGTCTCCCTACATTTGCAATGGCTTGTGAATAGCCACGACCTTAATTCAAATAAAACAGAATGGGTATGGAGTGTCACCTGGTGAATTTACAGTAAAGAACGACTCACGACAGGCATATAATCGAATTTTACGTTCTTGACTGCAAGATGGCACAAACCTGGGCCATGAACTGCTCCAGCAGGTGAATTTCGCCCAAGCGTTGTCTTATGTTGGAATCAACCGCGCGGCGTCGGCGTCCACCGGAAATCACCCCAAGTTGTAAGAGGATCGGATTTGTCACGAAGGCCGCAGCTGCTCCCAGCAGAGCCACACCTGCAATCACATCCGTTAGTTTACTTTCAAGAAAAGAAGACGTCTTACAGGTGCTTACCAACCAATTCATTTAAGAGTTAGTATTTTTAATTTAGAACTTAGTGTTTCCAACTTCCCGTGCTTTATATTTCGTCACCGAGCTGAGCGATGCGGTAGACCTAGGCACAAGACACCTAACCAAGCTTAGCCTACGTGGTCTCCTGACTGTTGCCAGATTCCGCGACTCTGTTTCTTTTAAACACGATTAACTTTTTAACCGATTGAGGTAACTTAATGATCAACCCTATTTTCGAACTTCTCAGCTCGAGAGCGATCCAAAACATACCGAATATGATCGGTTATCTTTAGTAGATTTTGAGTTAACCGAGGTTAAAGTTTGCAAAATCGCAAAATCTGGCAACATTGCAAAGCCGGAGCGAATCGACGGCGCACTGAAGCACAAGGCAGCCAACCTATTCTACATATTTGTAAGTCGTTATTCATCCTGCAGAGAAAAAGGAAGAACACCAGAGACGGAGAAAAAAATTTAGTAATCTCTACTAACTTGTTCCATTTCTCAATCCTTGATTTTCTACGTCGTCCTAGACTAGCCTAGTTAGTTTTGAAAGGTCTTGTCTACCGTCCACCCAATATCAAGGCAAGCTTTTGTGAAATCGCCAATCTCCGACGAGGTTCACTACACGTTGAAGATAACGTACTTCTCTCTAACCAACGAAGATAACCAACCACGTAAAGGAACTATTTTTAAGGCCTATTCATAAACGGAGGCTTTAACGCACGGCCCAAACCATCATCAATAAGAGTTTGGCAGACACTTTAATTTTTTTAGCCCACTACCGCCCAGCGATGCCGTTCGGATACAGCAAATATTAGTGTAGAGGATCTCTGTAGTTCAGTATCGTCAACATTTTTAAATATCACCCCTCTGGAAACCTGAAATTTTATATTTCAGGCATTTCCTTAAGCTTAAAACTGCGTAATTTTATGAGAAAAATCCTTCGAATTTCTCTTAAGATAAATTTCACTCCATTTGTACTGTTATGGGTTAACATTCGCTCAAGAATGTCAAAATTAATCTCTCGAAAAATTGTGTAGTTTTTCAGGTCAATCCTGTCGATTTCAGAGATAAATTCGAAGATTTCCAGGACAAAGAAACGATTTTGCACGAACTCGCAACACTGCCCAGAAATGATGTGTTGTTACCTGCCAAAGGCACTAGTAAACTCTTGAAGGCAATGGCTTTGTGGTGATACGGGTCTGATATGTGGATCGGATGATGGTAATCATCGTGGCCCGAGCCGAAGTGACCGGAGTTGAATTCGTGACCGTAGAGGGAGCCAGCGTAGCCACTGTCGCCGTAGCTCGAGCCCCCCGAGCCGTAGAAGCCCACCCCGCCGCCGCCTTCAAAACCGTGATGCCCGTAACCTACAAAAAATTACAAAACATCAGCATTATAAAAGCGATACCACAATACATCTGCATCCGTACAGGATTGATAAAAAGCGAAGAGAAGAACGAGGGGCTAATTGTAAGCGAAGGACCGAATGGGTTACGAGCCCCTTCCGGAAATAAAGATGCAACCCGCTCAACATCAGTGCCAAGCGTGTTGCATATTATGGGCTGAAGTCCACGCTTTTCAGCCCGTCGTAACTTTGAACTTTTTTTTTTGTTTTGCAATCCGCGCGACATGAGTGTCCTGCGGGTTGCACTGTCCTTCCCGAAAATCCTCTGGGGTTCGTAAATCGCTCACCACTGATTCGCTAAAAAAAAAGTTAAAACGGATCATTATTTTTTGACTTTATAAAGGCGGTTCCAGGTACGATAGGATACCAGTGATCAAAGGAAGAGCTCAGAGGAGAGTTTCAAAAATGGCAGCCCCGGCTTTAACCCACTACCGCCCAGCGGTGCCGTTCGGAAACACAAAAGATTTATTTTAGAGGATCTTTCCAGTTCAGTACTGTCACAATTTAAAAAATATCTCCCCTCTAGAAACCTAAAATGTAATAATTTAGGCATTTTTAAAGCTTAAAATTGCGTATTTTAGTAGGGAAAATTCTTCCAATTTTTCTCAAACTTAATTTCACTCCAAATACTTTCGGCTGTTATGGGTTAAGTGAGTCTTTTGTCACGATTACTGAAGAGGAAGACTGCACAGCTCGATTACCAGCCCTAGAAAGCTCCCATAGATTTTTTCCTTAGGCCAAAAAGAACCGAACAGAGGAAAACCTTTTCCTCCAGTTCAATGAAAAACGGTGGGAAAACCTATTCGAAAAACAGCCTTGAGCGCGGAGAAAAAGACGTTTCGCAACTTAAATCTGCGAAATATTGCAAAATTTCGTTTTGTTAGCCCAGTTTTCAGAAAGTTCGCGCTGACAGCGTCAAGTAGCCTAAATGAGGCACGATTTTTTCAAGGCAAGGCGTTCGACAGTAGTATAATATGATGAAAGCCCACAATGCACAAACAGCGTGGGGAGAGACTGGAAAGCACGGACCATCTGAAAATATTCCGAAGCGCTCTCAAAATATAAATATCATTCATAAGTTTTAAACATAAGAGCAAACTGGCCAACCGATCATCACTGTAAAAATGAAAGGACGAATTTTCCACCTCTTGTTTTTCACATCAACCGCAAACCCGAGCGGAGCGACAGCGGAACAAAGCACAAGACACTGACCTAACACGGTTAAATGTCGTCTACAAAATCACAATGTAATGAAAGATATTCTGAACTGGAGCGAGCACACAGAGGAAAATTAATTCTTAAATACTCAGGTCTAATAAAATCGATCAATTAAAACCGAAAAATCATTAAAATTTATCTATTAAAATAGATAAATCATAAAGCAAATCTATTAACACAGATCCCCCCCCCCAAAAAAAGAATTTTGATAACAAAAATGAGTTAACGAAGACGTCATCAACAGAAATATAAATATTCGATAATGAAAAATCGGCTGAATGAATTTTATTCGTAGTCCCTCATGGCGATTTCGGTGAAACGGTATCTAGAGGACACAATAGATATTTAAAGCCTTCCTCTTACTTATAGTGAAAATGCAGATTTACAAAAGAGGCAAATTAAACAGTTTTTTTTTAATGCTATCATCATCAAACTAGCGTTTGAGTCTCTTGATCGACAGAAACTCGCATTGGTTGCCAAACGAGGGCCCGACTTCGAACACTTATGTAGGTACAATTCGTCCTGAAGTAAAATTACGCGAAGGGAGACACAGATACTTAGCCTAATATAATTTCACTTAATCTACGTAGCTAAGTCGTAAATTATGGAGTGAACTATTGACCCTCTACCGCTCAGCGATGCCGCTCGGAAACAGAAAAAAAAATTACTTTAAAGGATGTTTCAGCTCAGTACTGTCACGATTAAAAAAATATCACCCCTCTGGAAACGTGAAATTAAATAATTTAGACATTTCCTAAAGATTAAAAATGTGTGTTTTAGTGGAAAAAATCGTTCCAATTCCTCTTAAGCTAAATTTCACACCAAATACTCTGGGCTATTATGGGTTAAACCAAGGTGGAACACTAGGTAGAAAACAGCCCTTTTCAAATTTAAAGGACTTGTCGCTCTCGCCATGAAGTAATAACTCACCTGGACTGTAGACTGAATTATGCACATGAGAAGCTTCACCGTGTGCCTCCACTTGCGAATCTTTCTCCTCAGGGTGTTCCACCTTGGCGGTGGAAGCCCTGGGCGACACGGAGGCCTCGACGGGCGCCTTGGTGGAGCCGCTGACGATGGCCGCCGCCGGCGCAGGACAACTTCCCATGGCCAGCGCCATGCATACAGTTGCAACCCACAGCATCTGCTCACAAGAATCTCCCTTAACACCACTTCACAATTCGCACTGATCGCTAACTTGATTCGCTGACCTTGTCGAGTTGCACTTGTTGCTTGAGTGTCGGTCCGCGCTTGACTATGGCCGGGCGACACGCCGCTGGGGAGTTTTATACGGCGCCGGCGCCGGTGCGAAACGCACAACAATGCAGGATTGCGCTCAAAGACACACGCTTCCGGCGCACTTTTTATTAACAAATGTTGCTACATCTGCTAGTTTAGCTACGAATCACTCTTTTCGAATTAACGTACTACAGCCCAGCGATGCCGTTTGGAATCAGAAAATTTTATTTTAGAGGATTTTTTCAGTAGAGTATCGTCACAATTTAAAAATATCACTCCTCTGGAAACCTAAAATTTAATAATTTAGGCATTTTTCAAAGCTTAAAATTTCGAATTTTAATGGGGAAAAAATTCCTCCAATTTCTCTGCCGCTCAATTTCACCCCGAACACTTTGGGCTGTTGCGGGTTAAGCTGGTATCGTGTCGGATTCACGTACCTGTTTTTTTAGCCCCCTCGAAAGGTAATATTTCAATCGATTTAAGTCCAAAGTTGATTGTCTTTTTAACCCCCTCCCCAAAGGTAATATTTCAATCGATTAAGTCCGAAGTTGATATTACCTTCTTTGGGTTGTTCTTGAATGGTTTCAAGAATGAGACGGGTATAAAACATGTTTTGCCTCCTTTTCTCGTTCGATGGAAACTCTTTCACGGTCCGATCTTCGCGCTCTTGAAAACCACGCATTTTTATTTGGGGAGACTTTAACGCACGTCAAACCCAATAAAGTAACAATAATGGGATTTTGCGTGCGAATAAACCAATTTTTGTAGTCGATATAGCTATTGATAAACCTGTCTTGAGACTGGATCAGAAGGCGTACATAATTTACCCGTCGTGACGTGTACGTTGTATGATGTTTTGATA
>Ga0058701_10003684_pt1 | contig 12209 bp, 8 predicted proteins | sample AgamicOrMae_FD_97039 | JGI IMG/M metagenome (GOLD analysis project Ga0058701, IMG submission 97039) | Agave microbial communities from Guanajuato, Mexico - Or.Ma.e | ecosystem: Host-associated > Plants > Phyllosphere > Phylloplane/Leaf | place: Guanajuato, Mexico | collected 2012-06-04
GAAACAACCACGAAAAAGGAGATGAAAGTAAATCGAACAAGTGCGAAGATGGCGCTTTGTAAATGCGGTATCTTTGATCCTCTTGATAATGCAACTGGTTTTGTGAAAACCATGAAATCGTGTTTGATGAAATACTGACTTTTCCTGTCTGCTTCGTTTTCCCTTGCCTTAGAGACATCTGTGAATTTGGCTGTATACCGTTGGAATACATTCGGTATTTTGGAGTAACACCGTGGCATAGGATGTCAGTGTAATTATTTTTTCGACGATTAGAAGTAGACGGCGTTCTAGGGGGGTGAGGTGTTCGAGACGTTTTTGAATGAAGCTTCGATTAAAAACTGTGCCTAGAGCATACATTCAACCAACCGACGCACTGATTGCTAATCTCCTAGTCAAAATGTACAGCTATCATGTTTGGTTACCTTTGATGCAGACATTCTCTCCGCAAAAGTAATATCAGTTCACGAACTGAATGGGAAGACTTCTAAAATTTGCCAGATACTTCCAAGTGTGACCTGCTCGGGACCAGAATTGCCTCTTTATAGAGGTTTACTTACTCAACGAATGAAGCAATTATCAATTAACTCACTAATCAGCGGCAATGCCCTGTGTCAATGTTTCCAGAATAAGTAGCAACTTAAACTAAAAATACACCAGACACTCTACTCTTATGGTTGTATGAACAAGATCGTTATGAGCTAAAGGACAAGTTTGCTTTAGGTATGTAAGGGTTGTATCTGCAGTTGCATTAATGAGTTGGGTTGTTTTTTTTTTGGCGAAACTTTCAAACGACTACAGCTCTTGTTTAGCTTTTTCAAAACCCCTCATTACGACCTTCTGTTAAGAGTTATGTATATCCACTCCTCCGTTTACCCGGTCGTCGGAAGAAAACTAGAAAAAGTCGGTCCAATCTTCAGGCAGCGTTGTCGTGCCGAAATTCTTTTCGTCTTCCAAACAAACTTCCCCTGTTATAAATCCATTCAATCCTCTCTAATAAGACGCATAAGCCTGAAAGTTTGACCCCAAAATAAGTGTTTACCAAACAGCCGCAGCTAGATCAGTTTTTATGCGATCAAAATCAATGCCCGCGGCTGAAAGCTGTACTTAACGGAGGAGGGAAGCAAGGCTCCAGCAGAAAATGGTGTGGTTTGCCAAAGGGAATCGCAAAGTAAACTTAAAGGAAGGGGCGACGAAAAATTGTAAGGATAAAAAATTAACAAGTTGCTTGCTGGGTAAAAAAGCCATTATATTAGCCGAGGTCATGAACCTAATTGTGTCAGTGGACCAATTTGCAGGAGAAAGTAAGCAGTGAGTCTTGGCAACCTCCTGAAGGAGGGGATGGGGTAATCATTATTTCCATGTTCCGACCGGTGATCCTCTTCCTGTTTTTAACGAGGGTAGGGGTGTGAGGTCGGAGTGGGGTCCTGTGGGTAAAACAGAGAAGGAGAATTAGAGGAAAGAATGTTTAGTAATGAGGGAGAAGGGGCAAGACTCCGAATCTTGGCTATTTGGCTCTTTGTTGTTCGTGGCCTCCATTGTTGGCAGGGTTATAGTGGACATGTTTGCTTAATTTGGTTATTGGGAATCATGATCTTTTATTGAGGGTTATGCCTCAATTCGCTTGGTGGGGCAGAGTCGTTTCAGTGACTCTCAGGACACGGTTAATACATCTATGTCAAAGGTAGCCGAGGGCGGATGACAAGTAGATTTTGTCGATTGGAAAATTAGCTTTTCAAAAAAATCATGTTAGTTTCCTGACGGAATAATACAACTTTCCACGGTGCTTTTTCTTGCCATCATTAAAGAGCGGCGGGTTGAACTAAACCTCTTCATAAGACAGACACTAGTTGAGAGTATCATAAAAATTGCGGATTAAAAGTAACTCGTACGAAGTTGAAAGCCTCAGTTTCAACAGATAACGGTAATGTTTTGCGTAAGCACCGTATTCCGGTCTGCTTTCTTAGAGAGCCATTTTTCGGGGGTAGTATTGTGGTCTCTTTTAGCTTCCAGCACTCGAAAGGTTTTACCTCTGTCAACACGGGAGATCAGTGGAGAGCAGAGTCGCAATTTTCATCCTTATCGTACATGAAGAATAAATAGTGGTCCTCCCCTCGCCGTAACGTCATTACATCAGATTGAACGTGTCTCCCAGATTTAACGTTACCTCCGTCTGCGTCAACAAGATGGCAGCACCCTTTTAAAGGATCTTCCGGCTCGCACCCCCCTTTATTCCAGTCATGTTTTCTTCTCTACCAATTTTCTGTCGCCTGGGAATGTGTATTGAAAAATCCATATCCACAGATATTTTGGCAACCGAGGGGCGGAGAGAAACGAATAAAAAAAATCCTCGCCCAATAAAAGGAGCAATCTTGGAGTGCAATATATTTTACCAAGAATGAGCATCGACTTGAGAACGGGTGGAGAAAAAGAAAGAAAAGGTGTTTTCTCGTCTTTCACTTGTTTGCATTCGAGAGGTGGCATGGCAGACATTTTGAAGGAAAATTCGTCTCTCTCTTGCTCTCCTTTCTCGACTATCGCTTTTTCTATTTACCCCATAGAGACGAATTCTCCATTTGGAGCAAATTACGAGGTCGGAGCGCCTGTAGGTTTGGGAAGCATATCAAGTGCCCGAGATCAGAAGCGACGCGAGGCGAGGCGGGTTTGACGACAATATAAGAGTACGGGCGGGAGCAGTCATCGCGCGGCGGCGGCAGCGTGCGAACAGATCTCGTTTTTTGCTCTCTTTGATTGGGGAAAGACCGTTCTGCGTTTCCGGCAGGCGTACGTTCCTGGTTGAGTGAATGCATTTTGTAGATTTGGTTTTTCTCTTTTTTTCTTCTCGGAGTGACTGATGAAATGACTGTTGATGGGTTCCTCTACCGGCGACATGGTTTCTCCGAACTGATGTTGAAATATTGCGTGTTTTAAATTTGATCGTCGTAGCGTACTAGCGACCTTTTCATCCTTATGGATTCTGCGATTCTTGGAAACTCGCCTGTTTCTTCTTTTTTGACATTTCCTCCAGATGTTGCTGACTGGGCTTTATCCCTCTCGGTTCAGTATATAAAAAGGACGGCGCGATTTCTTGACACTTGGGCACTTCTTCACTATGGCCTGACTATCAACTGACCTAGGTATGTAACAATATATGTCCGTGAAACAAAAAGGTGTAGGGGTAAAGTGCTTAAAATTTAGACGATCGGACCTCACCTTACGAGAGACGGATATTTTACGAGGACATGCTGGACGCATCATACCTTGAAACAAACCTCACATTACGAGAGAAAAACTCACGATGGACAGACAATAAACGGGGTTAACTGTAGGAACACATCTGCGGAGGCCATACTCTAATATGAGGTCTATAAAACATATGATGAAAACAGAGGCCAAGTCTAGACGTAGACGGGACTTAAATCGGACGAACTTGTCAAGGCTTTGATTTATTTGTACACACTGATTTGCGCTGGGAACAACACAAAATTGTGTTCCGGTTCTGCTCGGAGGTCGCCTATAAACGGGAAATGTTTTCCAGTTCACGGATAATGATCCGTTCAAAAACAGGACAGTTTACTTAAAGCACTTCTATGATACTTGCTAACATTTAATGTGTTTTCTTTCCGTGTAGTACAGCACCATCCAAAATAATCGAGCGCTCTCAAAAACTCATCGTATCGTAAAAGGCCCATAACCCATCCTCCTTCCCTTTGCGCTATCTACGTCTTCCAATATCGGCCAATCGCCGTCTTTGCGAATCACTGTGCGAATCGCTCTGCGCCCTCTGAAAGACTCGGAGAGAATAAAAATGGCGAAGTGTTCGCACATGCCACACACTCGGCCCAACCCCTCGCCCCTCCCCCACCTTATGTGCGAACCTTCCGCGCAACGCTTTTGCACAAGAGGGCTGTGTGATGGAGTGTGTTCCCATTTGGGGAGGGGGATGCTGGGCCGAGATGCAGAATGCCAGGCATTGATAGTTTTTGCAACAATGGAGAGAGTCTGTCGCGATTGAATGGCGTCCTGCCGCACAAAACTCAAACCATAGTCGATGTTTACTTTGCTGAACTACAGTCAAACTTCTTCACGCGATGTATAAAATAATCATAAAGCCATTGTGTGTGTAAAGTCAATACGATCCGCAGATTTTTTGCTTGTAATTGATGTAACTTTCAACGTTGTCCTTTTGTTTCTAAAACCTCAATCTTGAGTACAAAATCATTTTTTTTAATTTACGCAGGCAGTGGTATTTTTTTGGGGGAAAACAAGACCTCTAAGTGATACGAAACGGATGACCAACGCGAATGCTTATCACCAAAAAATTGTCATTTCTTTATCTTTACTGAACTTCCAGGAATTACAAAAAGGTCATAGTAATAGGTTTGTTGAGTAACTAAATAGTATTATAGAAATTTAATTTAATAGAGCACTGCAAAACTTCTCCACAGGGTCTTTTCGGTCGTCTAGAGTTGCGATTGGCACTGACTGTAATATTTAGAACAAGAATTATTGGGGTATTTTTAATTTAATTTTAAGCCCTTCCTCACGCAGGAAATTCCTCACGCTTGTTTTGATAACACTGACTTGTCTGTTGGGAATCACGGTCGTAATTAAATAGAAAAAAATACTATGTTAAAATTGTCACAGGAAACCGAATCAATACCGGTTCATGAAAACCACCTTCTTTTCTGAGGGAATGAATGGATGTCCTCGTTTCCTCAGTACTGCGTAATTAGCAGTGTTCTCGAATATGTGTTTTAAAAGGGGAGAGCTAAAATTGCTGAAATGCTGGACAAAATACTTGTTTGATTAAATGCACAGAAAATTGCGCAGCCTTTTGTCGCTATCACCCCAAAGTATATTTACTAAAAATTTCTGTGTTCAGTCTTGTGTTTCGGTGTAATTAGTGTTTAGCTTTATCAGCTTTGACATTATTTTCACGAAAGCTGCGATATTTACTGGTTCTAGCCTGACTGAAAGGTTGTTAGACCGCCATAAGTTACTTCCACGACGCATATCTGAGTTCAGCTCTAATCCTCCGTACCAGGAAATTCGATTCTTGTCACGCTTTTGAGGTTAAAGTACTTTGCATGATGCCTTATCATCGGTTTTACATTAAAACTGGAAGTTTATTTTCCCGGTTGGTCTCGTATTAATTCTTTCCCCGTCAGGTCGAAGGGCCTCGCCTGATTAATTTATCTTACTGTGGGTAAATATAGTAGCGGCTTTGTAATTTAGCGATAAGTATCAAAGTGCCTTTGCAAAACGGTCTATAGTGGCCCTTATTCTTCGATCTTACTGCCGCACGGTGGTGTACGTTTAGTGGCCTACCTTTTAGGAGTACTCGTCACACGCTACTGCGTGAGAAGTGCTTTACTGCACTCTAAATCTTGAATTTATCATGAAAAGGGTTACTGATTCTCAGCATTGCTGAAAGTCTGGTGATTCCATAGCTTTATTTCAAAGTTTTGTGGCTGAAAGCGTCTACTAATCGCCACTAAACCGCTCACAATAAAGTTTTAATCTCAAATTCTTGTGTCCGTCAATTTCTCTAACGTTAGCAATTAACTAAGCAACATATAACGTTTTCGTAAATGCTCGCGCTTAAACCCTCAAAAACATGTTTTTGAGAAGTCAAACACATCGTGAAAAAAAAGCATTACCTCATACAAGCTGTAAGAGTAGCCCTGGGAGAAAAAGGAAAAGAAGCGTTCATATTGTTTTCAACTCTGCAGCATTTTCAAAAAAGTGAAACCAGGTTACTTACAAGTTAATAATTTAGGTCATGATTCATTTAAGAGCACCGTCGTGAAAGTGAAAGGGCCAAACATTGGGCAAGATCAATTTCCGCACTCACCCACGAATACAAATTATACATAAGGCGTTTTAATGAGGATGTGGTGGCAAGTGTCTTGCACTGCACAGCTTCAACGATTGATTTTTGGCCGAAGGAAGAACTTTTAAACTCGGTCGAGCTTGAGACACGTGGCATTTTTCAAAATAGCAAGAAGCATTCCAGGAGCAAACATTACAAAGCGAGTAGCTTTCTACAGTAGCGGAAAAGGCGTTCCGAACTTTAACTTCGCAGGAAGTTGTCTCAGAGTAAGAGCTGCGTTGTGGTTTTCTTCAGGGGGTTTTGATAGCCGGGAGAATATACAATATACATGTGCGAATTGGGAAGAAGAGGGTATGCACTACCGATCAAACGGTGTACTACAGTTGAATCATAACATTCCGTAGCTGCTAAAGAGTACCGTGCGCAGGAGACGGTATAGTGTGGAATATTGAGTCTTATGAAAATCAATCGCGGCATTATCAGTGGCATTTTCAAGGGAACCCTAGCTCGCAGAGGATTCAGGATGGGAGATACTGACGGCGTGGAGACAGGTTATTATGACAGTTTACAAGGTGATGACAAGTCCATGCAGACATTGCGGTAGTATGGAAGATGTAGATTATGGCTTAGAGGCTGCTTGCGTGTCGTGGTATCTGTAGCATTTTTCGGGAGCGTTTCACAGAGGATGAAGTAGCAAGCAGTAACTACTAGGCAAGCGCTCGAAATCATCATTATAATCCGCAGCATTTCCTTGGTGACGGAGAGTACCTTGTCGAGGATGCAGGAACATTAAAGATGAGATTTCCTACCATAAAGCGAATGGTCTGCCTTAAACTGACTTGACTTTCAACACCTCAGTGGGCCTTAGGTGGCTAGGAGTGGAAAGTAGGTGCCCGACACCGGGACTGCGGTTCGGTGTAGTACGCCAATTTTGCGTTAGATCTTAATAGTAGTGTATTACCACTGACGAATGAAAACACGGCAGGAAGAGGAGGGGAGGCACGGGGAGGGGCGGTCACACAAACCGGAAACATTTACCCGAGGGACTTCCGGAGAGGACCCTGTGCTCGCGCTCGGACGCCCGCATCACTATGTTAGCGCTCAGGGCAACACACACATCCGGAAAAATCCGACGCCCCTTGCCAGATATTCAAAAATGCCGTTTTTTGTTCAGAATACAAAAACTGTAGTTGAGAACCTGTACAGTCTTCTCCAGAGGCTTCACGCCGAACCGACAGTTACATATAGCTAATGTAGAGGGAAAATATTCACTTACGCTATTTATTCTTGTGGGTGTTAGAAACTCTTTGTGTACCTGATTCCTTACAGCTAAAGCAGAAGAAAAAATATTCACTTACGCTTTTTGTGTTGTGGGTGTTAGAAACTCCTTGTGTACCTGATCCCATACAGCTGATGTACAAGAAAAAGTCACTTACGCTTTTTATTGTAGTGGATGTTGCGAACTGCTTGTGTACTGCACCTGATCACTGAGTAAGCTCGCATTTGTATGAAGGGAACTGTACCTTGAACTTATCGTAGTAAGAAATAAAGCCTAAATTTTTCGTTCTCCATAGACTACACGGTTTTTTTTTTGGCTTTGTTTTTCTTGGAGAGGATGTTTCGATAGAGACGCGTAGAATCGGTATCATATTTCCTGTTTTGTAAATAATTTTCGAAGAGAAAATTATTTACAAGATTGGAGTGTTTCTGTAATGAAAAATATCAATCTAACTTCTACAACGCGTGAAAAAAAGCGTTGTGTATCGAAAGAACCGTTTTTGGGAACACAGCGAGCTAATCAATGTCTTCGTTTCTGCGAGCGTCTGTTGGATCGAAATCAGTCAAACATGACATGACGCGCCGTTCTTTAGTTTACTATTCCTTTGGGAACTAAGGTCAATGTGCCTGCAAATTGCACTACAGTGCGCTTGTTCAAACACTTAAAAAACACTTTTATTGTATTTACAGCGCCCATATTCCCTTCCTTTAATCGACTGTAACCAACACAGCATCACGTTTGCCGAGGTGAGAATCAGATGCCAGTTTACAAGGTTTCGCCTCGTCCCTGATATTCTACGCCAAATGCCATGAACACGTCTTCGCTAGTTTTTGCAAAGTGCCTTACGGTGTCATTTTGCTAGCGAGGTGAAAGAAAAAGACTGAAAATAAAACTGGTGCCGTGGTACTGTATATGTGTCATAAAGGTAGCGTACTTACACCTATTCCTCACTTGGGATAACATTGTGGGATATTTCAACGATCCTGCCATTTAAATAAAAAATAAATCAGTTTATCAAGGGATATCTAATTCCTAATACCTGAAAGTTTGCTATTCAATGACACTGTGTTTCCGTCTTGCAATCGATAAGCACGGTAGCGTAGCGAGCGCGCTCAGTTTGGGAAAAGAAGGTCTGCGATTCGTACTCCATTAACGAGGAGACGCTATAAGATGTCGAGAGCTGTTGGGCGAGCAGGGACATTCTAATATTACTTAGGCAGGTGAAAATCCCGTTATTTATTATGTTTGCCCCGGCGAAAAAATTTCAAGGCAGGCAAATAAAAAAAAAACGTTGTAAACGACCATCTCGCATGATCTTGTTTCCGACGGTACTTCGTTTACGTCCAAATCTTCTGAAACATCAGCAGCGCTTGACATATGCCTATCAAGAACTTCAAAGCAGAATCCATTGGACTTAACCATCTAGATGCAATCATATACAGCCAACAAAGAAATCCATCCCAGCTAGAATGAATAATTTTGATCACCATTATCCAGGAGGAAGAAGTGACGTACCCTTCGCGCACTTGACGCTGAGAAGGAAGCCAAGGGCTGTTGCGACATGACGGGGGTGACATGGGCATGGCGCCTGCAAAGATTGAAGGGAGCTGTCGACGCCCCATGTTGTCATGACAACCAGCAGCGCCACGAGGACTACAAAGCGAAATATACAACAACAGAAGTCCCGCTCGAGTTGCAAGGCAAAACACTACAAGGCTATCACACGTTCTGCCAAGGACCCGTATACCTTTTTTCATGAAGGGCTCGTCATTTTTATTGTCGCCCCAATATTGGAATTCCTGTATGACCTCTTCATTGCATACGCGACTGCCAAACAATAACAGTATTGGATATAGCGTGGGGGAGTAAGTACCCCTTTTTTTGTCAAATAATCTGTTGGATGAGTCGATTGAAGTAATGAAAATCCAGTGCATGTAAAGCATTTAATTTGGTGCATACCTTCCTTTTTATTGGTATTTATGGTCCCTCCAATAACGGAGGTCTATTCGAGGTCCTATTTTCTTCCTGTGTATATGTATTGGCTCAAAATGTCACTATCTAAAGTGTTGATTCATTATACTGCCGAAACCATGTTTAAGTAATTTTTAGGAAGTTTTACTGATCCTCTGGTGATGGACGAATTTGTCGAAAAATCGTACACTTTCGTTGCGTCCACCCCGTAAATTTGAACCGTTCAATATTTTTCATGATGAGTTCAAACTATGGTCTCGTCGCCAAGCGGAGTGAGGCTTAAGGCTACTAAGGCAATCGAACGATCGCCAAGTTCCATGCCGTTTATTTTTCAGCGGTAGCAGCTTAAGAAGAAGCGGCATCACGCACGGCCCCTGCTGATTGTGAGCGGAACAGTGGCGAAGAGGGACACTTCGCATTTTTCAGTCGGACGAGGTTGTGGAAATGAAACAAGAAAGAGTCTGTTCTTTACACTTTCCTCGACGTTTTCTTCAGCAATCTCCGCCCTCTCTCGGATCTATTGCGATGAAGCCAGCACGAGGTCGATCCGCCAGCACTGGTCTGAACAATCAACCAAGTGAAAGCATCCTATCCTAGGAATCGACCAATACTATGCCATGTTATGGCAGTTCGTCGTTTGTTGAAACGTAAATTGATCAAATGAATATTTTCGCTCGGTTGGTTTTAATTCGGCAAGATTGAGATACAGTTAGACTGTCGCAGTCGGTGCTCTTCGAAAACTGAAGCCCAGACCACGAAAAAGGAGTGAAATGATTTCGACAACGTCAGTCATTGTGGCTGGCCGGCCATGAAATATTGGTGGTCTTGCTTTTGTGCTATAAGGGCGTTTCAGCTAGACTATGGAGGGTGTGGACATAAAGCTCCTCTGTTTATGGAGGGGCTGGCCATAAATGAGGAAGTAGTAACGTGGGCGTTAGAACGGCGCGAACCGCGATTCGGTCGTATAAGAGGCGTCAATCGTTTTTGGATTTTGGTGGGGATCAGTGTTTATGACGGACCCAGTCGGAAATCTTGGTCACGCTAATGTTTTATGTACCGTTTCTTCGTGACATTTTAGAGGTAGGGGGTGACTGCTCGAGGGGAAAAGATATTTCCTTTCGGAGAGGAATTATTTTGCTTTAAACTTTCCGCCGCAAAAGGATGCATGTTATAGGTTCAAGTTTGTTCTTACTAGAGAAATACAGACTTTCGCCATCGATAGTTCGCCTAAATGATTTTCTCCTGAGATTTATCAGACGAGATAAATTTGATTGCGTATACAGTTAAAACTCTATAATGAATTGCAAACGCTCGTAATAGAATCAGTGCTTTGGTAACGATCACGTGCTATTCGCATCGATTCCGGCTTGTGATATGTTGTTGCGGCATTCCGTCCGGTAGGCTGCAAACTTTGATTTCCTTAGGAAAGTTCTACAGCTTCACCTCGACTTGGCTGTGCGGCTGAACGGCAAAGTTTTCTGGCGACCTAGCGTGACATCAAAGTATCGTGTTACACTAAACTCTTTGCAGGTACCCTATACTTATGTCAAAAATGTCTTACGTGGCACATAGAGTATCAAATATCTTTACAAACAACCCAGGGAAGGATGATATGTCATACCAACGCCTGGAAGTACCACTTAAACTTGGCTGACATTGTGAGTTTTGCGTAAAGATAATTATTAAAAGTGCTTGTTCAGCACCTCATTCTAATTATCCTTACATATAAACATACATCTTTTATGCACTGGACACTGAAAATTTCATGATGAGAAGATGAGTTGCCGCTCGTCATAACTCTTAAGAAAATTGAAGAAAAAAGGATGAAGGACCGCAATGCAGACTGTTCATAAGTTCACTATTTATTTCACGTCCAATAACATTTTTGTCGTTTTCTTTCAAAACTTCTTATTCTGAGTAATAGTTATATGCCCATTTAAAATTGTTTCCTACCGCAAAATACTTTTAAGGAAAAATCCCTGACAGGCGTCTTGTGAAAGTTTTTATAAGTTCTTTTATGGACAGACATTGCCAGCTCAAATATGTCTGATCGAGGTTATTACCTTTGCAGTGGAAGGCGTTGTTAAATAATTAATTTTTTGTTACAGGTATGTAGCAGTCGTGTTCAACTGCCGACGCGGAACGTGTAAGTCCATCCTTGCTAATATCTTCTCAGCGTATGTTTTTCCTGTGTAGCAACTTTTTAGGAAGAAAGCTGGTGGTATATATTGAGAAAGTAAATTGATATTGCGAGGAAATCCACAACCACGTTTTAGTCGTAAGCAGAGGAAAGAGGGAAGCGAGACCAAAGAAATGTAATAAATTAGTTTGTAACTTCATCTTGATGAAATTAAAAATTAATAAGAAGAAAGTTGTGAGTGCTTTTGGGCCCACATACGGGCCTTTCAGGATATTGTCCCGCTCTTTCAGGGGCGCATTATGAATTTTCGGACAGGATGACTTCAGAGCGTTAAAATGCTATGAGAAGCAAAGGATTTCTATCAGCGCTAGTAGAAACAGGGAAAGTAGTATTAATCAGGGAAATGAACCGTCAGAGTGCCCTTTTAAAGGTTTATCTATTTAATCGATACAACTTGGACCAATCACTTTGTTTACAATTCGAGATGACTTATGAAGTTGCAGACTGCATGCTACTCAAAAACCGTTGAGTTTAAACGATCATTTCGAACACTCATTTTCTCAGTAAAATCATTTTGATGAGAGATTCAATTTGCGTACGGGTACGTTAGAAAACACTTTCGTGGAGAGGGAAAATGCCAAAAAAAATGACAATTAAACATAGGTAGAAAAAGTGAAATAAAGATTTTGTCTTGGAAAAAATTTCTGTCGAAGGTCCATCTGTCAGGAAGACTTGTAGCGGATAAAGCTTCGGTACCTCAAGAAGCTGTGTTGAATGGAAAAATTTCCCCAAAAAAGGTTACGCCCGTCGTGGGTCTAGTTAACATGCAAATACTAGCATTATTATGGGCGCAGCACCTGGAAAAGGTGGAAAGATTAGATGAATAACTCCTTACCTTATTAACACCTCAGCTTGTCCGGTAGATCAAAGATATGAGAACGAACAGTGTCTCGTTTGAAAATTTTGATCTGAATGAGTGACCACCA
>Ga0058701_10003685_pt1 | contig 12209 bp, 9 predicted proteins | sample AgamicOrMae_FD_97039 | JGI IMG/M metagenome (GOLD analysis project Ga0058701, IMG submission 97039) | Agave microbial communities from Guanajuato, Mexico - Or.Ma.e | ecosystem: Host-associated > Plants > Phyllosphere > Phylloplane/Leaf | place: Guanajuato, Mexico | collected 2012-06-04
AAATCAATGGATGTCCAAATGAATATTTAAATACTAATATCCATGAAAACATGAATATCCATTCGTGGATATTCATGTACTGTATTACGGACATCCATTGTAGAGTGTCCTTGCATGGATATCCCTGCTTGGATATCAATGTGTTTATCCACACTTGCATGGATAATTATTGAAGACTGACATCCAAAAATCATGGATATCCAAAGGATAACCGTGGATTTTTAGAAATCTATGTATGGATATGCTATGGGTGCATCAAGTTAAGGAAGTCGGTCTTTGGATGTCATGGCCCGGTTGATTCATCCATATTTTGACGTAATTGTTTGAATAAATTAGTTTTACGAAATAAAATTTATTTTTCAAGGTTGATATAATTTGTTGATTGAAGCTCTTAAACGTCATAAACATGTCAAAATTTACAGAGCCGTGACCGCCAAAAACCACGACCGACGCGACTGTCCTTAACTTGATGCTTCCTGTGGATTCGCGGACCAGGGGTAGGTAAAACCAAAGCGCTCCTCTCACGGTAAAACGTACTTGCTGTGAAAAAAATGCAAATCCAAAATTAACATCGAGTTAATTTTCGGCAGATGAAGAGCATTATCCAGGCACGAACGTCTTTTTTTATTGAAGAAACTGCGGCCAAGGTCGGAGGCCAAAACCGCGAAGCCGGTCGGCGGTGGTTGCTCCTCCACCCGTCCGGCGCGGCTGTCCCGTCCCGCGCGACGGTCCTGCAGACGGGACGGTCTCGCAGACGGGACGGTCTCGCAGACGGGACGGGACAACTACGTCCGATCCGACCTAAAGAGCTAGCCGTCATGGCCGTCAAGTTGCAGCAGTAGCAACACTAGCTCCTCCACCACCTGCTGCTCCCCGCCCCGCTCCTCGGCGCGGCGCGGCGCCGAGCCGGACAGTGCTCGCGTCGCGGGCGCCGGCGGACTTGAAGTCCAGCACAGTCCGTGGAGGCGCGCGGTCCTCCTCTCTCTCTGTCTCTCTCGGTGCTGTGTAATCAGTGCGGTCCGCCCAGTCCAGTCAGTGACTCAATCATGATCCGATTAGTGTGTTTGCAACTCGCCCTCCTCGCCTGCTCCTCCGCGCTAAAGCTCCGTAAGTTTTATAATCAAGACTACAAATCTTAGACAACCTCGCTACTTTTGTGGTCTAACTTGCATACGAATATGCAACAGGATTTGGAGAACACAGCTGTTGGGGTACATTTTAACCACGATTAACTCAAGCCTAGCTAGATAACCTAGTATGTCAAACATGTTTTGGATCACTAAGGAATTTAAAAATGGATTCATCAAAAGATTATCTGCAACGGTTTAAAAGTTAATTCGTTTTTAAAAAAGAACGAAAAGACAAAATTTGGGGAAAAAATAATCGGAAAAAATTGCCCAAATTGATAAGCCGGGATGTGCCGTCGGAGCTTCTCAGATTTGAGCGATATTTTCACTCGTTTTAACCTAGTGCTTTTATTGGAAGCAAATCTGACAGCAGCGTTAGAGAATAGCTGAAAAGAGCTATCTTCACTGGCTATTGGAAAGAGAGCTGTCCACTAAGGGACAGAGCCCCTGTCATTGAGGTTCAATAATTGATCACCATACCAACGCCCAAAGTAGAGTACGATTTTTTCTTCAATTAAGAAAGGTTGCTAATTATTTTGTCTCAGGATAAATCGGTGGGTGGGTCTCTTGTCCTCAGTAGTGCGTCACAAGTCACATTTCAAGTAGTCAATGACCGCCACTTTGCAGTTCTCATGAAAACAATACCGAACCGGTTTGGGTAGTCTTGTACCTGTTTTGGATTGTGAGGTTAAAATGGGTATGTCAAACAACGTTCTGTAAGTTACTTTTCAAGATCGATTAATCAAGTAATGGAACGCAGCACGCGCAAAGTCAAAGGAAGCGGCTTTTTTTTACTGATATACAAACAAACCGACAGCGGAGCGAGGCATCGGGCACCAAACCAAACAAGATCCGACGTAATAAGCTCTTATGCCGTTCAACTCTTTCAATGTAATGATTGTAGAAAAGCCTTTGAAACTACTTTCCGTGAATTTACATGCGCTCTTATAACTTTAGGCGTACCAAAAAGAAGTTTGAAAGACACATCAATTTTTGACGTTCATTTCCGACATATAACTATTTTGCGTGTTTTTCGGTACCTCATTTTTGACTTTAGTTCCATCGTGGATACGATACGATTCTCCCACAAGAATGAACGTCAGAGAACAATTACTTCCATTTTTGTTCTCACAGCCTAATTCCAGTACAGCTTAGTTAAAAAGTTAAATCGCTCAGAAATCGCAATAGTTTGGAACGATATAAACTATGAATTAAGTCTAACATTGTCCATCGCACTTGACACAGATATGTCTAGTGGGCCTTTCACGTTGATACACTTCCCAAAAGCAACTGGGCTATAAATTCAGTGCCAAGAGCTCGCGATTTTATTTATGGATGGGAATGGAACTACGACGCTGCTTCGTAGCCTTCCGGATTTACAAAGTAGACTCAACGACTCGTCCGTCACCTGCGTTAGTCGAACGTTTCAACGCACTCGTCCAGCGCGATTTCTGTATTCCTGACTGGTTTCATCGGCGTTTTATCCAAAAGCCGTTCGCTATGATGTCAAGTTTCTTGGGAGTGCGTCAACCTTGCAATTTCAGTATTGCGCTGTAAGTTTTGTTTGAAGCGATGTCATCCTAACGAGGGATGGGCACATTCCCCAGTTTATTAAGGTTAACTGTTAAAACACAACACCCTTTATAGGGAATGCTACACCTGTTTCGGGTGTGAAACTAAAACGGGGGTAGACGTATTTTGGTTATTCTTCAAGATAGGCTTATGTTCAGCCATATCATTCAAAAGGTCTCGGCGAGAGCTTTCCATTGGTGTGGCTGAACATAGGTCTACCTTGAAAAATAAGGGAGTAGTGAGTATTATGGGTATTTGTCAAGGTAGACCTGTGTTCAGCCATATCATTCAAAAGGTCTCGGCGAGAGCTTTTCATTGATGTGGCTAAACGTAGGTCTCACGCCCATTTTAGCTACCCAAAACAGATGTAGGTCCCTGAAACGGGTGTTTTGGTTTTACTGTGTAGCATTCCGCGTTCTACCATGGTTTTTCCTTTCATCACATTATCTTTGGGGTAGAAAGAGGTAGAAAACGGAAGCTCCTAAAAGCGAAATAACGTAAAATTTTGGATCGTGCGGGTGACCATACTTCGGCCACATCATAATGAGACGTGCGAGACAAATGCGCAAAAATAAGCTGTTTTGCATGCAACGATAGACACGAAAACGTCTTCGTCCTGACTCTGCTTAATTAAAGTAAACATCACGATTTGACTGTCGGTTCGGTCCAGCCACTCACCCGATCATCCTAAATCGCTCAATTTCATCAGACATTTGATTTAGCTAGCACAGCCGCCTAAAAGACAATGGTGAAAAAAAGAAGATACAAATATTTCAAAAAAAAATTCTTGTAGAGGAAACCGGACTAACTCAGAATGCGCATTTCTCTGAAATTTTGAAAGCGAATTTACGGCAGTCCTCACAAGCGCAACATTTTCAAGGTCACGATAAATGTATATATTTTACGTATTTAAAATATTGAAGCCAGCGCGGTTTTCAAACATACAAATTATTGTAAACTACCAATCGCTAAATTGCAGACAAAAAAAGGCTGTTTGAGGTGCATTTGAAGATATGACTTTCTCCTTATAAAACAACGCTGCCCCTCGCAACCTAACACCTGCTGAATTCTTTATTAGTCCAAAGATTTAAATCTAGTCAATACTAGGTCGCAAACAGAGTACCTACTTTTGCAAAAACGCTAATTCTGAGCACCTCTGACAAGGAGATGAACTGCTTGTTCTTGACCTCGAGGAACAACTGCTACGAGCTACTGACTTCGCAAATTATCAACGTTTCTTTTTTTTCTTTTCTTTTTTTCTTTCTTTTTTTTTGACCATCAAATTTTTTACTGGCCAATTCGCGTATCCCGCAGTAATTAAATGAACGAGTGATGAGTGTTATCTGAGAAAAACAAGGAAAAAAAGAAAGAAAAATCCCTGTACACTATAATTGGAGCATATTCAACATACTGTCAATCCATAGTTTCTTGTTCAGAAAATGAGAAATCTAGGCTGAATTAGTGCTGTAAAAAGCCTGTAAAAAGCTGTATATGCTTATTTTATATTTTGAAATAAAAAAAATAGCGAAAATAAAAATGAATTTATAAAATGTCAAGAGTTTTTAAATATTGAGTATAATACTTCACAGCTACTACGTTTGTGTTCATTATCGTTTTAAAACTTAACACATACCAATGATAACCTAGTTCCGTTTTTGTCATAGCAATGTTTGCACACAGAAAAAGTGAGGCAGTTGCGATAAATCGATCTCTTCATATTCCATTCACTTCATGATCTTGTAAATTACGGCACCGGTAAACTTCTTCATGAGAATAAAATAAATTTTAAAAAAATCTTGAATTATTATCCTTATTTTAAAAAATGTTTTGTAATTGATTAATATCGCTCAGCACGTTACCGAGTATATGCCGAAGTTCAGCAAAAAACAACAAACTTACTTCTTATTATTACTTTTTTAACAATCCTCTAGCACGCTCTATAACTCATACCGTTCTTACACAACACTATTGGTTGGTTCTGATTGTTTATGCGACGTGATCTGCTACTTAGATTAAGAATCTGCGTTCCTATCGAGTGAGTAAACCGAGTAGCGTATCGATAAATGCTCGAATTTATCGATATTCCAATCATCTCAAGATTTCAGTACCCGCATACAAAAGATGTCGATTACCGTTTGCGAAATAGCGATATCTCAATAAGTCAAGCCTTCATCGCCCATCGCTACTACCTCAGCTCAGCCATACGAAAATATGTTCAAACACATGGGGGGCATTCGCCAAAAACCATAAGGACCAACGCCGCAAGCGCCAGTCCGTAACCGCCAAACGAGAAAAGTCGCAAACGCCAAAGTTCGTATAGGTTAGGTTAGGTCAAGTTAGGTTAAGTTAGGTTAAATTAGGTTAGGTTAAGTAAGGTTAGGTAAGGTTAGTATTGCGGTTAAGACCTTTGGCGTTTGCGACTTTTCTCGTTTGGCGGTTACGGATTGGCGCTTGCGGCGTTGGCGATTGTGGTTTTTGGCACTTATGACAGCTACCCCAAACATATCACAGCGTAAGACGAAAGGCAGGCTTTTTTCAATCAATCTCAAAACGAGACGTGAAGCCGTCAGAGGGTAGGCAACTAGGTACACTTCCCTGTGAGGGCGGTTGCCCACCGTTGCATTACCGTCGCACCGTTTTGATGAAAAATAACTGACGGACGTCTCTGGGATTGCTACACCAAAACTATAGAATCACGAATATTCAGATTTGAATTGTAACCACTAGTAAAGAAGTTAAAAGAAATCGAAGTCCATGCTTTGTGAAATTCCGCACAAAGTGTAAGAAAGCATTAAGATACATATCAACTAACAGTGTCTATTGACCCGACTGTCCCATTTAAATCCCATTAGGTTGGTTTCCGTGCGTTCAATTCAACCCCCGTTTAGAATGCATTCGGTTGGTTTCCGTGCGGTCAAATCACCTCCCCTTGAGAATACATCAGGTTGGTTTCCGTGCGTTCTAGTCTCCCTTGTATTAACCCACTACCGTCCAGCGATGCCGTTCGGTAACAGAAAATTTTATTGTAGAGGGTCTTTTTAGTTTATTATTGTCAAAATTTAAAAAATATCACATCTCTGGAAACCTGAAATTTAATAATTTAGGTATTTTCCGAAGCTTGAAATTGCGTATTTTAACGGAGAAATTCCTTCCAATTTCTTTTAAGCTAAATTTCACTCCAAATACTTTGGGATGTTATGGGTTAAGATAGGCGTGCGAATAGAACTGACCATATATCTATACGTAGACAAGTAAATAGAGCGTGTCCTCAGTAAAAATGCAGTCAACCAATAAAATACTAGTTAAAGTTGACGCTAGAGAAAGATGAATTATGATAAGAACATTAGGTAACCAATCTGCTCACACTTAAAGATAATTAAAGCGTCGTTTACGGTAATGGTTGAGCGTCACTTGATTTTGATATTTTGTGTTAACAGGAGCGTTAACGACCGTGAAGTAACACATTTTTACAAAAACATCATTAGCATGATGTAACATTAGTCATATGCCTTAAACTAATCGTTTACAATCGCCATAAAAAATAAGACTTTTCACTGTACCTACACTGTAAATTTAACAGCTCAAGTTTCCTAATATAGGAGTTTCGCCGTCAGTTGCCTGAGCGGAGCGAGGCACAAGGCACACAAGGATAAACATAAAAAATGGGGATGATTTGAAACTTAAAAAGCTGATATTTTTTCTCGGGTACCAAAAACGAGTGATTTTTGGTAGTGTCTCCCCCGTCCTGTAAGTTTGCAGGCTAAAGGAGGAATTGAAAGTTATGAATCCCATAAATTGCAAAAATTTCCCCCTCAAAAAAAAGAAGAAAAAAGAAAAATCCTCGGTCATTCAAGGTTTAAACATCCAAAAATCGTGTTTTTTTTTTTCAACGACAATAGGTCTTATTTCCAAACACGTCAAATGAGATATGGAGAACTTCTTGTGGGGAGTAGTAAGCACAGATCGCCTTGACTCAAATTTTAAGGAGTTGCCTTGACCTCTATCGACGTCGTTACCGCGGATTTCGATGCAGTTCGCTGCTCAGCCAAAAGCTATCAGCACTTCCACCAGCTGAGTTTGGCACGTGCGTTTCTGACTAAGCCAGATGCACACCAGCGGGGGGCATTCGATAGCGCCAAAAACCATAAGCGCCAACGCCGCAAGCGCCAGTCCGTAACCGCCAAACGAGAAAAGTTGCAAACGCCAATGTATAGGTTAGGTCAAGTTAGGTTAGGTTAGGTAAGGTTAGTATTGCGGTTAAGACCTTTGGTGTTTGCGACTTTTCTCGTTTGGCGGTTACGAAGGGATTGGCGCTTGCGGCGTTCGCGCTTGTGGTTTTTGGCGCTTATGACAGCTACCCAGGCTCTCCCGTGCGCCTCATTCTTCGCAATGGTGGTCGGAGAACTTAAAGATCGGTTGTTTTCGTCTTACAATTAGCAAATTTTGATTGATCGCACATCAAGCCACACACAAAAGTACATCGAATAATTTATGTATTGTACATGCAGTGGTTGATTTAATAATGCTTCATTTATGTTTCAGCTTCTTATATCACGCCATGCCACAGAGACGAGCCGAACCTAAACGCATGTGTGGTAAAGGCAGGAAGAGCAGCCATTCCACACTTCATTCATGGTGAGTAGTTGGCAACATTGTCAAATTCAAAGATTGCGTTGCCATCTCCAGAGTTCCACCTTTCTTTCATTGCCACGCCAAGCAGAGCGACATAAAAGTCACTTCCCAGACAGCAAATAGACGTCTATACTAGACGATCTGCAGATGGGCTAAGTGGCCGCAAATCTGATGTCTATTACATGTCTATTAGACATCAATTAGACGTCTAGTCCGTAGACGTATTAGACGTCTATTAGTCGTAGACGTAGACATCTAATAGATGTCTAATAGACATGATCTATTAGACTACCATTCATAGATCGTCTAGTATAGACGTCTACTTGCTGTCTGGGTTAACCTATACTCTGAAGACAAATCAGTAGAAATTTACTGAAACTTGATTTTCAGTCAAAACCGAACCACTGAAGTGAATCGGTGGTTCGGTTGGTGAACATTTGATAGCGCCAAAAACCATAAGCGCCAACGCCGCAAGCGCCAGTCCGTAACTGCCAAACTAGAAAAGTCGCAAACGCCAAAGTTCGCGTATAAGTTAGGTTAGGTTAAGTTAGTTTAGGCTAAGTTAGGTTAGGTTAAGTTAGGTTTGGTAAGGTTAGTATTGCGGTTAAGACCTTTGGCATTTGCGACTTTTCTCGTTTGGCGGATACGGATTGGCGCTTGCGGCGTTGGCGCTTGTGGTTTTTGACACTTATGACAGCTACCCGTTCGGTTTTGATTGAAAATTAGTTGATATCTAATGAGAATCAGTAGATTTCTACTCATTTAAGACCAGAGAGTAACCTAGGTTAACCTAGCCTACGCATATCATAAATCCGCATGTCGTGATAACCTTGGCGGGGTGCATAGCGGAGCAGACGGGAAGCACCCAACCTTTAAAACTTGAAGTGCAGTGCATCATCGGATCTGCACAGCCATTGGTCACCTCATGAAAAATTCAGCTCGCGTTTATCTTTCAATGTGTTCATCCTTGAAAGAAAATACTTCCCTTTAAGAATAACTCAAAATAAATTGCGCGATACAGTTAGAGACCTGAAAATTTTTGATGATAATACCGTATATTTGAATTGGTAATTGAATCCGAAGTAATTGACGACGATTTCCGTAACCGCAAAAGTACTTCCTGGCATTTCATTACTATGTCTAATTAAAGCACACCGACAAAGATATGGGCAAGTCTTTAATAAGAGTACTTGAGCCGAATAACCGTTGATTAGAGTTAGATTTTCTGTGATTTTGTGCGAGACTCAAGTTGTTTTATTTAGTTATCACACTTTATAGCGGTCGCTTACTCGAGTTTTATTTGAATAGGCGTATCAAAGGCCTATAAAATAATGAAAAGAATATCATAAATTAAATTTAAAAAGAATTACTGTTTAGCGAACCAGAAGTATTAGTTAAGGAAACCAAATTTAAAATTTTCACTGTTTTCTTTCTAACAAAGCGTCATTTTTCTTGATCAGGTGATTAAACACTTTTCTTTTCTACAATAAAAAAATTAATTGCAAGAAAACTTTTTTTAATCAGAAAATCATTTATGTGGGAACAAACATAACTACTCACGGACTCGCTCTCCCGGAGAAATCATTAACATAATCAGCGATTCCTGCATTCTATTATTTTAGACTGTACCGACGAAGACGCAGTATACTGAACGAGTAAAAAGTAAGCTTTTTTTAATCAAGCACAGCAGTACAGACGTAAATGACGGACTGGCGCGGTACGAAGATCAAGAAGAACTTGTATCACGTGATCAGCTGTTATGAGGAGATAAACTAGCTTTCCTTGCAACCTAAACGTAGTACCTTTAACTCGTTCTCGCCTGTTCTACTAACCTAATAGGTAACGCAAAATTTACTTAACGAAGTGACTATTCACACGCTGCTCCATTTAAAATGCATTAGGTTGGTTTCCGCGCGTTCAGGCCTCCCTTGTATCGGCGTGCGAATATAACTGACCTATAACTACACACAACATACTAATTCTAATCCCATCATTGCAATACACCCAGCCTCCTAGGGGTTATGCGCTAATCAGGTAACGAGGCCACTTTTTGAACGCTCTCCCGATTGTAAAGCTTTTTCCTATCGAAGTGGCTATTCGCTGGGTAGCTGTCATAAGCGCCAAAAACCACAAGCGCCAACGCCGCAAGCGCCAATCCGTAACCGCCAAACGAGAAAAGTCGCAAATGCCAGAGGTCTTAACCACAATACTATCCTTACCTAACCTAACCTTGACCTAACCTATACGAACTTTGGCGGTTACGGACTGGCGCTTGCGGCGTTGGCGCTTGTGGTTTTTGGCGCTATCGAATGCCCCCCCCCCTATTCGCTCACCTGCCCCATATAAAATATATTAGGTTGGGTTCCGTGCGTTCAAGTCACCTCCCATTTAAAATGCATTACGTGCGTTCAAGTCTCCATGTATTTGCGCCGGGATGCATTCGATAGCGCCAAAAAACGCAAGCGCCAACGCCGCAATCGCCAAAGTTCGTAACCGCCAAATGATGGTAGACCTATGATTACATAGGTTAGGTTAGTATAGCGTTCACGAACATTGGCGCTTGCGACTTTTCTCGTTTGGCGGTTACGGATGGGCGCTTGCAACGTTGGCGCTTGTGGTTTTTTGGCGCTTATGACAGCTACGCTTTGCGCCGAGATGGGATGGGAACCTTCCTTGCCCCTTAAGAGCGTAACGTAATACGTGCACGACCCTGGATCAAGTTTACCCTAACCTAGCTTGAGCTAACCCAGATTGGGGATACCTGATGGACATTGTTCCGAAGGGGGAAATCGATTGAGGCTTAGCGCTGTCTTCCTGCTTCCTCTTCTCTCCCCCAACGCTTGCTATCTGAATCGGGATCTCAAGGAGGAAGGAGAAAAAAGCGGATTGCCTCCAAGAGGACGTGACACCCTGTCGGCGGAGCTGGTCACCCCCCCCCCTTCACCCCCCCTTCTTCCCTCCGCAACTCTTTTCTTTTCCTCCGGATAATCCGGCGAAAGAAATGTCGGCCATTGCCGCAGGCGCTTGAACTAGGCCTACATCCCAATTTAGAGCGGTTTTTGGCGGACGGTCTGATAGATTGCGATAACGACCTCACTGATACACACAAGCAATGTCAAAGCTTTCTTTTTCGATTTCCTGTGTTCCACGTTTCGTCGCTAACCTGGACAAGGCGAGACACAAAGCAACTAACCTCAAGGGGCAAACTACTTTTGAAATCCGGTGTGCAAATGTCCTGCAAATCCGACCTCAATTCTCCAAAATCCGGGCTGAAAATCCTGTACTCCCCGAAAACTCTGTACTCCTTGAAATTATTGTAATCCTTGAAATCCGATCTAAAATATCTAAAATCCGGCATAAAATTGCTGAAATCCTTGAAGGCCGACATGAAATCCCTGGAATCTGCCCTGAAAACCTTGAAATCCGAGACCTGAAATTCTTAATATTTGGCCTGGAATCCACGAAACCCGACTCGAATGCCTTGGAATACGGCCTAAAACCCTAAGAACACTTTACATTTTTAAAATCCCTGGTTCCCTGAAGTCCGTCCTGAAATCCATAAAATCCCTAAAGTCCGACCTGAAATCCGGTGTACAAGCCCCAAAAGAGAAATTGGCCCTTCGACTAACAAAGCTATCATCTGGGCTGACACCGCTTACTTGGCGGCACTTCGTTTCGTCAAAATAAAGTTATCAGTTTGAATTTCACTGGCTATAGCAGTTCATACAAGGTTAAAAATTAAATAACAAATCCAAGATATATTCATCTTCAGTGGAGGGGGTTATAAATAAACTTCCGGTTTATAAACATGACCTGCAAGCCCCACAAATAAAGGAGACTCGAACGCAAGGGAGCGCTGATTCAATTCAAAATGAAATAGAAGGGTCTATAAGCGGAATTTCTGAGGTATAAATAACTACACTGGTAAAGTTAGCCACGAGTGGCAAGATATATTAACGAAGCAAAGCTGCAGCAGATATTTTCTGTGAATAGGCTATACTTGACAAGGTTATCAGCTGTAGTGTTGGCGATGATTCAGCGCGCAAGATCAGGTTTTGTTTAAAGTATGACTGGGTCTTCTCTGTGCGAGAAAAGTTGATTTGAGAGCTCGATGTTGTTGAGTTTAAGTTAACAATGCCTGTGTGCCATCGGGCGTTAACATACAGGCGCCGGTACTAAACCATGCATATTCAAGTTGCCCCAAGGCCGCATTTCTCAAGGTTCTTCTAAGTCGACCACTTTTCTGAATTGATCCACAAAAAAAAAGATCTGATTGTAAAGACAGAACGGCAAAAACGGACCTGATGATTTGCGGGCACATTTTAGATCGATTCGATAACGTTCGGATTTCGTTTAAAAAAGATTCAAGAAATAAAAAGAATAAATATTATAAACGCTGAACGAATGTTTTATGAATGTATTCTGAGACTACTTGTCTCAAGAAATAGTTTATACGTATGTGATGGTTCTTGTTGCAGGCGATCGAAAATATAAAATTCCGAACTTGGATCCACTTACCGTGTTCAATTTCGAGGTGGAGCAGGGAACCAAACAAGTGGGACTTGCCATCCAGATGAAGGAAGCGCAGGTGTACGGACTCCCAGACGCCAAATTCGAAGCTGCAAGGTAACAAAAATAGCCAATAATAACAAATTACTGTCATCCCATTTTTTATTCTTTTTTTTTCGTCTCTTGCGTTTTCCTTTTCTTGGAGTTCGACCTCTCGTCGCTCCGAGAGGGCGGAGCGGGTAGCTGTAATAAGCGCCAAAAACTGCAAGCGCCAACGCCGCAAGCGTCAATCCGTAACCGCCAAACGAGAAAAGTCGCAAACGCCAAAGGTCTTAACCGCAATACTAACCTTACCTAACCTAACTTAAC
>Ga0058701_10003686_pt1 | contig 12208 bp, 4 predicted proteins | sample AgamicOrMae_FD_97039 | JGI IMG/M metagenome (GOLD analysis project Ga0058701, IMG submission 97039) | Agave microbial communities from Guanajuato, Mexico - Or.Ma.e | ecosystem: Host-associated > Plants > Phyllosphere > Phylloplane/Leaf | place: Guanajuato, Mexico | collected 2012-06-04
ATACAACTATCTTTAGATCCTAAAAGTTTCCAGAAAATCGGGAGCGGCCAAGTTATTTTGTGTCTTGGATCTCTCAAAAACGAATCGTCTCACCTGTTCCAATATCCCCTACGTATACTTGTCGGGGGCATTCGATAGCGCCAGAAATCACAAGCGCCAACGCCGCAAGCGTCAGTCCGTAACCGCCAAACGAGAAAAGTCGCAAACGCCAAAGTTCGTATAAGTTAGGTTAGGTCAAGTTAGGTTAAGTTAGGTTAAGTTAAGTTAGGTTAGGTAAGGTTAGTATTGCGGTTAAGAACTTTGGCGTTTGCGACTTTTCTCGTTTGGCGGTAACGGATTGGCGCTTGCGGCGTTGGCGCTTGTGGTTTTTGGCGCTTAAGACAGCTACCCTACTTATCCACAAATCTCGTTAAAAAAAGATATAGGCAACATGTGAGCTAACCTCACTTTGAACTCAATTACTGCATAATGTATCCAAGATTTGCGGTATTCGGGATCCAACTATCGCCAATGTTATTGGCGATGAGGTCTCCTCCATCGCTGACCTCCGCGCATCGTCTGGCGTCACAAAACGTAACGGGTTCTCCCAAGGAGGGCATGACCCCCACGGCCGTGACCGGGCCGTGACCGGGCCCAGGTGAAGCCACTTGTCCACACGCCCGGCCCGGCCCGAGACCTCTTCACAAACATTCGGACGAAACATGGGTTGAGCACACTTGAAAGATCAACATGGATGGACTTTTCCCCCATAGGAAACTTTCCAGACAAGGACAATGGCGAGTAAACATTCGCACAGATGTTTTGAATTTCTCTCGCAACCTCAAGTAGCCTAAAATGAACTTGTTCCATTCTCACCCATTGATTCAGTACATTCAGTGCATCATTCCATTCAGTTCCATTGATCAGATCAGGGTCCAAATGTATCATACTCGAAGATATGACGTGATGGAATCAACCTCAAATTGATATTTTACAGGCAACAAAATTTGCTGATACGTTATGGAATAGTAGCAAAATTTTTCTCTAGAGTTTCATTTATTTGATTTTTTCGGATTATTTTAATATAATCTGAAAACCAAAAAAAAGGAAAACAAGAAGGAAAAAAATGTTCTGGATCTATGTTTTACGAATATATAAGGCGAGCACTTTTGATTCTTACACAAAAGCCCCAACAAAATTTGGCTGGTTTTGAGATAAAAAAAAAGAAAGAAAAATCATTTTTCAAATGGTTGAATTCTTGTTTTCAAAGCTGTAAAATTTGCTAAGTCGGCCACTAAAAATCAAAAAGCCAAATATAAATCAGCGTAATAACAATAAATCTATACTTAAGCGCAAGATACGTAAAAATATGGGTGTAGTGGAGCTCTCAACCAATCAGAGCACGGCAAAATGATACGTCTAAAGAATAACCAATCACGTGTGTAATCGAAGCCACGTGATTGATTTAAAATGAGACAGCTTGATTAGTTCGGTTACAAGGCTCCGAGCCAACGTTTTCAATCCGGACTGTTCTGCCATGACAGTCTGAATTCCAAGCAACATTGTTCGCTGCTACTAAAAACCTAAAGGAATTCAACTAGAATCAAATTTAACCTACATACTCGGATTTCAGACGAGATTTCGGGCAGAGAAAGTACAGTAGTATCTCACGAGAAAGCCCGTCGTTTTATTTATTGCTACTTTTCTATTAATGTCGTCGATTCCAAAGGAGCTTACCGTTCTGAAGCTTACAGTTAGTTTCTGGATCCTGCAACAAAACACAAAATATTCAAGCTACATATAAGAGAGCCGGTATTCACTCAGAATCCAGAGGTATATTTTATTAGAGTGCAAGTTGTTTGAGCTAGGCAACACACAAAACATCGGTGCACTGCAAGTTGCCTAAAGTAACCAGTGCTTAAGATATAAAGTTTATGTTATAACCGTTTAATGTATTTGAGAAAATTGCAGTTTTCCGGATTGAAATTATATGAAATGATGAATCAAATTTCCAACTCTAGGCTAAGTTTGGGCCGTCTTTTCAACACCCTTTAATTCTTTCGCAACAAAGTTTCATCTATATCTTAACTAGCTGAAGTGGACCCTAATGAAATATTCAGTGAATACATCAAAAATAGCGAAAATCTCACACTGGCTCCGAAATATAGACAACTCTGATTCGAATAAACCGAGTTTTCAAAATAGCCGGATTACGAAACAATGTGCTCTTAATTATTGTTCCTATTATTTTAAAGTGATCCTTTTTGTGGGCATTTAACGCTCTAATTTGGCGAAAAACATTTCCCCCCCCCAAAAAAAAAGAAATGCAAATTTAAATCAGTTATAGCAGCAAAAATTAACTGAATTCAGTCAATACAGCATCACTAAAAAAAATCGGTGATGCTATATTGACTGAAATTCAATGAAGTTTCACTAAATCTCATACATTTTTACTTATTTCTTAGTGAAGGTTTCTAAAAAAAAAAAACACCCAATTATGTTTCCACCTAACAAATTATGGAATAGTATAAGACGACAATGACATTGGTGAAAAAAAAGGGGGGCATTCGATAGCGCCAAAAACCACAAGCGCCAGTCCGTAACCGCCAAACGAGAAAAGTCGCAAACGCCAAAGTTCGTATAGGTTAGGTCAAGTTAGGTTAAGTTAGGTTAGGCTAATTTAGGTTAGGTTAAGCTAGGTTAAGTTAGGTTAGGTAAGGTTAGTATTGCGGTTAAGACCTTTGGCGTTTGCGACTTTCCTCGTTAGGCGGTTACGGATTGGCGCTTGCGGCGTTGGCGCTTGTGGTTTTTTGCGCTTATGACAGCTACCCAAAAAAAGAAAAAGAAAAAAGCACCTCACTGCAAATATCAAGTTTGTTATTTTTTAAGTGAAGAGAGGAGGATAATTCAAGTCAGGTATCAGAATACTGCACTCGGCAGAAATAACAGTTAACAGTCACGATAATGCCATTAAATCGACTCAAGAAAAACTGGTTGCTATTTTTTCATTGAGTGTTCATGAATCGAGTGTTTGGCGGAAGGCGTGCTTGGAATGTGGAGCGGTGTTGATTCGATGTCAGTAACGGTAATGTGTGTGTGTTTCCATGTAGGCTGCGCAGGTGAAGCAGGTGTCGCTACGCAGCCACGACTTCGCCGGCCTTGGCTTCAGCATCTGCGGCAACATGAGAGACGGTATCTACGTCAAGGACATGCTGCACAGGGGGCCCGCTTCCGAGTCGGGATCCATCGCACCAGGTCAGTAACTCCTCACTGATCGCATATCAAATCCCTCAAATACCACCAGTAATTTTACAAAAGCGGCTCAGTGTTACCAGTAACTCTTCGCCAGAAACGTAAACTGACATCAGTGAATATTCAAAAAATTTCACTGATGGTTTTTTGACATCAGTAACGCTTCAGAAAATTTTCACTGGTCAACTAATAAAAGTGACGCTTAGAAAATATTCACTGATCAATTACTGATAAAAGTAACTTTTGAGGTAATCTTCACTGATCGTTTACGGACAACAGTAAATCGTCAGGAAATCTTCAATTATCGTTTACTGCCATCAGTAACACTTCAGTAAATCTTCCCTAACATCAGTAACTTTTCAAATAATCTTCACTGATCGTTTTCTGACATCAGGAACGCTTCAGAAAATCTTTACTGATCTACCTACTGATGAAACTAACTCTCTAGGATATGTTCACTGATCGTTTATAGACAGCAGTAACTTAAGTTACTGTTTATTAGCATCAGTAAATTTTAAATGATCGTTTCCTGTTACATGTAATTTACCCGTTGTCCAATGACGTACTTGACTCTTGATCGTTTCATCAGTGACTTATAAGTGATCGATGATAAAACTAATTTTTATTTTACTGATATTTCTCTGGCTTAGATTACCTTACAGTTGCGAATAAACCCAGATAGAGCCACAGAGGTTTACTACAGTTATCCCAAAGCTCCTTAAAGGTCATACGTTACGAATTACAATCAAGACCATTTTTGAGGTTTGGTAAGGACAGGTTAAGTTGGAGAACACATTTTGCTAATGCAGTTAAAACGGAGTCCGTTAACGATATGGGTATGGCTGTGGTAACAGAGACACAGGATCATTAAAAAAACGGCAAGATGCATTTTTTCATGGTTGAGTAAAAACGAAGTGGGCTGACGCATCCAGAGGAGGAAGGGAAGTGTTATGTGAACGGATGGGATAGAACAATAGTTAAACGAGTATATTACTCGATCTCACGTCTCGTCTTAGCTATTCAAGGTCTCACCTTGCCGACACTAATTCTCAAAACACGCCTCCTAGATTCTTTTGTTGCCCAAGGGGAAGGTCTAAAACATTTTGTTCAAATATTTTGATACAAACAAAAAGTCAAACTACGAGAGAAGATAAAACAACGTCATCCTTTGTTGACAATTCATCGTAGAAAAACATGCAATACTCTCGTTACTTGTATAGAGGAAATCAAAAGACGCATTTGAATTTAGTGACTTTTTATTTCTTAAAGTGTGTGGTGGCGACTCCGTTAAAATGACCTGGCCGAGCGCAAAGTCCTCCGTATCTAAATGCATTTACATTACCAACACAATTTTCGAGAAAAAAATAATTAGATTTGAATGCGGCACGACTTATGAACTTAGCTGTATAGATAGAAAATGCTGTTTTAAGTGGTTTATCACACGTAAATTCTCTAAAAATATATATTATATATCGAGAGAGAATACAATCGTGGCAGATTCTTGACGTCATTAATTTGCGTAGTGTTGGCAGCACCTACTGTAAATTCCTTTTTTATTTTTTGGGAGGCTCTTACTGAATAATAACTGTACAAATAATTGATTATTATCTGATAATGTTATCGATGAGTCATATGGGTACGACATGCTAAAAGCTACACGAGTTATTCAGTCCGTCCAGATGTACTCTTCCAACAAAAGTATGCAAAAATATACGAGTAAACCCTATTTTAGGCAAGCAGAAAAAAATTATCCATCAGCATTTAAAGAAAGGTGGTGAGAAATAGTTAAAAGCCTTGTTAAAGCTAAAAAGCTTTTTTTTTCAAAGAAAAGGTTTTTTTTTTGTCTCTCGCACAGGGCAAAGACACCTTTTACGATAACGTCACGTCCACCAACGAGAGTCAATGCCGTTCTTAAAGCAAGCTTAATAGGGTGCATAATGCCTGAATTCCCAAGGCCACGTGACCTCCAAGACAAACCACCCAGGGTTAACCCTTACAGAGCGATTTCGGACCACTTCACAAAAAAGCCACCGGTTCAAATGCCTACGAGATATGATCATGATATAAAACTAATTATGGTCTTCGCCAAGATGGGTTTTTATGTGGGACATTCGAGGGATGTGGGCTTAGATATGGACAAGAAGATAACGCGTCATAGAATTTCTTTGGCGGTTTCGCTATACGGGCTAAAAACACGCAAACATGCTACTGTGCGTTACATATTTTATTAGATGATTTTCAAGGTTATTAACTACGACTTCGGTTGACCCTTTGAGGAAACAATTATTCTTCTTTACCAACGGAGATATAAAAAAGGAAAATAAGAAATTTAAAAAAAAGAGAGAAAGGAAGCACCTTTTGCTGCTTTAATAAAAAGATTTTCTCCTTTTTGCGAATTGCGGAATTTATCTCCGCAATCCAGTTTGATTAAAATTAAAAGTGTAAAAATCCGGTGAAAACACTTCGAGGCTAGTGCGGAATAGATCGATTAAAATTCAAGGGGGCATTCACGAATTCTTACAGATTACCTCCTATCGAAGTCCTATCAAGAGGCTGACCGGAATTCGGTGACTGATTGTGAGCAATAGTTTTGGTTGCGGAAGGTAGGCAACCCACTCAGCAGACATGTGATGAGGGTTGCCTATCACAACACCCAGCCGCCGGTTAGTCGAATAGGCAGAATAATATGCAAATAATTATGATTTACAGCAAGCTCACAGATAATCCACGTATATACCGCAATTAAAATACACTTCCATGAAAACGTTCAATAAAATATTGTCAACGTAGGAAAGACGGGAATAGTCATCATCACTATGCTATCTGAGAAAAATCGTTTGTCAACTTAATTTGATACGGATATTTTGTTGATTTCCGCGAATCTGCAGGCATACTAGATTAACTCCGAGTTTTGATGTTTTCGCTAACTTGTACGCAATAGACATTGTCGATTGGCCTTACGTACTTAAAAGACAAATGCGACTTAACTTGAGCGAAAAACACAAGCTAAACAATCGATTTTCACCAAATGCTTAGTTAGATTTATTACCAATGTTCCGTCTGCAACAATCCATTGGGATATTCTTGGCCCACTGAAAATTTCCACTCAACCACAGACTTTACTAAAATTGTTCATATTTAACAAAACTTTCACAACTTCGACTTAGAATTCAATCAACTCTTCTATACCGTACGTTTAAACGAATAACTAGATTAAGTTAATTTAACGTTTAATTTAAAGTTATTACTATAATAGCTTAATAAACTAGTAAAAGTATAATAAACTAGTTTAATTTAAAGTTATTTACTTTAAATAAAAAAATTACATGAATTTAACTTTGCTTAATGAGAGCTTTCCTAATAACGAAACACCGCTATCTAAAGTTTTAGCCAAACACAATAGCTATTTTAAAAATAATTAATTATTAAATATTATTAAATTAATTAGTAATAACTAAAAATAGAGACGTGCGAGACGCTGCCTTTGCCTAAACCGAGAATTTCTTCAGTTCCAAAATACCCTTTCTAAAAAATTTGGTTTAAAACAATTATCTATTTCCTTTCACCCTAGACGGTACTCTGTTTCCCCTCCTGTTTTTACCAGCCATGGGCGCTGATTGAAATCTTGCTCTTATTCTAGGTGACCGAATCCACAGCATCCGGATCAACCTCCAGCACATCGTCCTGGAGGACGCCCTGACGATCCTGAGCTACGCGTCGCCCTACGAAGTGACCCTGGAGGTGGAGAGCGCGTCGCCGGCGGCGGCGGGCGGGGCGCCGTCGGCGACGTCCCGGGGCGGCTCGAGCCCCGCCGCCGCCACGGCCGCCGCCGCCGCAACCTCCACGTCGTCGCTCCTGCGGCGGGAGCGCGAGCGCCTCAACGCCACCTCCGCAGACCGAATTTGTCATCCCTTTTATCGGAGCCAGTCCATCGCCGATCTCGCGCAGGTCAGTATGAAAAATTCATGCCTTCTTAAAAAAGGAAGAAGCTCTTTATCAAAGCAAGATCAGTATCGTGTGGCGTTCAACAGAAAATTTTAAAAACACGTTTTATTTTTTTTTCATTTTTATTTTTTTTACGTGGGTGTATTTTTTTGATATAATCTTGATGTATTGAAGCAGGAAATATTTGAGACGAATATATGTCACTGAAAACCTGTTTTCCAATCTTTCCTTAAAACTAACATACTTGACCCATAACAGCCCAAAGTATTTGGAAGGAAATTTAGCTGAAGATGATTGAAAGGATTTTCCCCTATAAAATACGCAATTTTTAAGGTTTGGAAAGTGCCTAAAAAATTTCATTTCTGGTTTCCCGAGGGATGATATTCTTTAAAATTGTGACAATATTGAACTGAAAATATCCTCTAAAATATTTTTTTCCGTTGCCGAACGGCATCGCTGGGCGGTAGTGATTAATGTTTCGTTAGTTTTTCGCTTGAAGAAAGTGGTAAAGTACTAGCAAGTTACGTCGAACATTCTGAATTTCATATTGAGAACTGCCTTTTAAAATTACATCATAAATCATGTAAGTTGCATTTTCTACCTTTTAAACTCTTATTCGTTGCTTAGCCGATCGATAGTGCAGCAATGCATCCAACCGAAATTTGCCTAACGTCATGCTAGAAATGATATTGGCCATGTCTTGAGCTGACAAGAACTTGTATAGGGAGACTTAAACGCACATGAACGAACGCCCCACAACGTAAAACACACAGTCGAAGAAAACGCTTTAGGCATCTGACTTAAGTTGAGGATTGCTTCTGTTTCCAGATTGGCAAAGCAACTTCGAAGAGGCCGCACCAGCTGGACATCTCATCGTGTTCATTGTCGAGCCGAGATGGTGTGCACGACCACCCGACACTCAAGCTCCAGTCTTCAAATGCCTCCAAGGAGAACTCTTTAACTACCGTCGCCAGTTTCTCCAAGGATAAGATGCCATATAAAGGTGCCGTATTGTCTCCGTCCAGTGTCGTCATGGTGAAGCCCGAACGCGCCAAGAAAACCACCAGCCACGAGAAGGAAGCTTCGAGTCCCGAAGCTCACCTCGACCATGTCCACAAGTTCGGTGTTCGCGTTCTGCCCGTTATGGAGAGGAAGAACGACGAGTCTGGAACGCCCGAGCGGATGTCGAAGCCCGGGTCGACACCAGAGAGGCACCAGAACGAGCACAACACGTATCTGGAACGAGGAATCGATGTCCCAGATAACTACTCGCCATACACTTCGACACCTGCCAAACCAGACAGCCATCCTGATTTCCATGAGATAGACTTAGGAGAGAGTGCCATAGAGAAGCAGGAAGAGGCAGAGCCCCATAAACATAAGGAGACTAACGTCAAGACGATATTGACCAAGGGTCTGCAGAACATCAAAGATAAGTTGCATTCGTTGGAGCGGAAGAAGAGTCCTGCAAATGTCCAGAGGATGTCTCAGGAAGCGCCTAAGCCAGTGAACATCGAGGATGCTTCGACTGAAGTGCCTGAAGAGAAGGTAGAGACGGTACCGCAAGAGAGTGTCATGATGCGGCAGCCGAGTGGAAGAGGAATTCCGTCGGAAATTCCCGAAGAGGTACGGATGGCCGCGATGGCGGCGAGGAGCAACCGAAAGTCTGTTGGGCCGCTGACGGTTGAGGCTGAAGAGGAGCGAACGGCATCAAGGAACAGTGACAGCGACAGTAACCAGGACAGTGCACCGTGCACTGCGCCTAAGAGAGGAAATAAGAGGAAGGCACCGAAACCTCCTGACGAGGAATCGCCCAAGGACATCAAGGTGGACATCGAGATGATGGAAGAGATTCCTCCTTCTGACTCTGAGTCGGAAGACGGTCGCAAGAGTGTCCCGATTGTTGTGGAGGACGTCAAGGAGAAAGCGAGGAAGGCAGCATCGCTGGTGGACCTGTCCCGTATCGACAATACCGTTCCTGTGGGGACCCTCGAGAGAGCGGTTTCACTGGACCTCGTTGACGGCATTCCTCAGGGAAAGAAGCGGAAAGCGCCGCCGGTGCCGTCTTGCGTCGACGACAATGTCCTGTCCATCGATGTTGATGGTGAAGTCATCTCGAGGAAAGAAGCCAGATTGGAAGGGACCCTAAGCACTTTCGAGACGGGTCGCCTGAAGAAGTCGTCCGACTGGGGAACTCTGGAAGAAGCTCTCAAGGACTCACCGTCCCCTGATTCCACGACGAAAGACTGTCAAGACTCGTCAACGTCCAGTGAAAACGACCAAGTCGTTGTTCTCTCATCGCCGCCTATGTCGGATGTCATCTCCACTAATGATTCAGAGGAAGCGTTGAGCCATACGTGGAATCGTTCTGAACCTTACGATTCGATTCCGGAGGTCGGTCACTACAGTTTCGAGACCTACTCCTCCACAACCGAGCCATTGAGTATAGAGATCAAGGGCGACTCGCAGCCGCAGGAGAAGTCGGAGAATAATCGAGCCAAATTCCTGTGGGCGGTACCATCGGAGCCTGCAGAGAATCGCATGGTGTTCAGCGTCACGCCCGATCCGGCAACGACCCAGGTGAGCATAAGCGGCCCTCCTTCAGGACCAACTTCTCTCACTATGGTGAGTTCAACTCCAGTGAACTTCGGTCGGATTTCGCCGGACTCGACGCAGCCCACGCAGATTTCCTTGTCGGGTGTTCACGTTACGACGATGCAACTCAACTCGCTCGAAGACTCGAACGCTTATATCACTGCCGGTGAAACGCTGCTCCAAGACGAGGAAGAGCCATCGATGACGCCACCCGCGCTGCCCACTTCCCCGATCCCTGTCTCCCATCCCAGCTCCCTGACGTACATAACCGAGATCCAGGTGAAAGCTCAGGACAAGGACTCTCCTCCACGCACCAACGGGGTGGACGTAACAGTCGAAGACAACCATAAACACGAGGTGGAAAACGCTCAGCACGACACAAACGGAAAGTGCGATGATGAGGAAGAAGAGAATCGTCTCAAATCGCCTGAAGACACACCGACGACCGACAATACCGTCATAACTCATCACTCCAGTCCCGAGACCACGCCAACGACCGTGAGGCCCACAGCGAAATCCACCCCGACAAAGGCCAGCCGAAATGTTTCGGTGACCGCGATCCAAGGGTCGAGGATTCCGGTCAGATCAACGAGTCTGACTCCGGATGACCGGAGTTCTCGGTCCCCGATCCGGCCTCCAGTGCCGGCCCGGAGGTTTTCTGACCATGGACTGAATACCTCGGTATCAGTCGAGTCTCCGAAACGGACGATTCCTCGGCCTAAAGAAGGGAAAGTGACGAACACGGCGTTAAATAATGGTACAAGCGCTACGCCACCGACGGCTGGTTCTGGAACTGGGGTGACAGTCAAGTTTGGAACGAGGGGTAATTCGGAGGTGCGTGTACTCAATGCCAGTGCAAAGAATGATTCGGAGTGAAACTGAAATTTTCAAGGTCGTATTTTCTACCTCTTGAGTTCTACCATTCGTCGTTGAGTCGAGCGGAGCAAAGCACAAAGCAGTTTTTACAGCTCACTTAACCTCTCCATCCCTTAGCTCGTGGGATGTGCTCTGCTGTCGCAATGTGAACTGCAGGACACAAGAAGTTCGACATTTCGAACGCAAATTGCGGACGTATAGACTTGCACGGACCGATGACCAACAAATATATGATCGCTAATTCGCTACCTGCACAGGTAGGAACACAAGAGGTAGAAAATACAACTTGGAACGTAGAGTGTGAGGTGATATTGCGAACTAGTCCTCGCAAAAAATGACCGGGTCAAACCAGTGCGGAACATAGCATTGAAAAGTGTACCTGAAGGGCGTTTATGTATAAAGCTCTCCAAAATAGTATTTCCTTTCTCACAGTAATAAGTTATTATTGTACTCAGCCCCTGCTGTAAGCTTCTTGTGGCCGATCTTTATTTTTTTTTTCTACACTGACTTATTTAAATGTTACTTGATCGGGCCGGTCAGTGATACACCAAATAATGTGACACTTATTACAAAATTGAATTTTAACATTGTGCCTTTTGCTGACCACTTAACATTTGTATAGTTATCACAAAGTGTACATAGATGGGTAGCTCAATCAGTGACTGTTAGTGGGAACTCGTTTTCGAAAGTACTTAATACTATGTAACCCGCTTGGATTATTTAAAGCATTTCGTAATTATAAATAAGTCTTTATGAATTGTTATGTAGCTATGCTTAATTTAAAAAGAAGTATTTTAATTTTAGGTGCATAAAAATGATCATGTGCCAATACGTAGGCTAAGCCAAAAGTGATCGGTTGGTCACATTGTTTTTAACATTTGAATGCGGAAGATGACGTGTGATTTCTTTCTTAACGAAAGATGAGTTTGTGATGTTGTATTTTTTTGTTTTTCTTTTTTTGTCAGGAACGCTCAATTTATGAATTGCTATTCAGACACTTGTGAGATATGTACTTAAAGTGGGAGAAATAAAAACAGGTTTTCTCCTTGAACTCAGTACCCATTATTCCTTTTAATACCCACAACTTTCTTAAAATCATCGTTACCTTAGAGACGGTACGACACAGAGAAATTAGTGTGATAAGAGACAAACTTTCTTCACAACTCCTCATTCTCATTTTTTTAATATTTTTTTTCAAGCTAGCAGATTTTTTTAATAATTTTAAAACATTAATACGGACGTTTTTTTGTTGTTGTTTTTTGCCACTTTGAATGATTGAGGTTTGAGGAGACAGCGAAAAACTTAGACAACATCAAGGTAAGACATAGAAAACACACAAAAAAAATGTTATCTCAATTCATAACTTTCCTAGGAAAGGTTACTAGGCCAGTATTCGAAAAAAAGGCATGAAATGGATCTTTGAATAAAACGCTGTCTAACAAGGGAAGGTACTTTGATGTGACACGAGGATTCCCTCCATTTTGGCACTAATCGGTAGGACTCGATGCCAAAGGATTACCCGAGGCCGGAAAAACCCTCGATCTCAAGCGTTCGGGAGATA
>Ga0058701_10003687_pt1 | contig 12207 bp, 9 predicted proteins | sample AgamicOrMae_FD_97039 | JGI IMG/M metagenome (GOLD analysis project Ga0058701, IMG submission 97039) | Agave microbial communities from Guanajuato, Mexico - Or.Ma.e | ecosystem: Host-associated > Plants > Phyllosphere > Phylloplane/Leaf | place: Guanajuato, Mexico | collected 2012-06-04
AACGGATGTTAAAAATCCGAAAATTGAGAAAATTATGGCTCTTGACAAGAATTACCCGAGCAATTCCTCGTATTTTATTTTTCACAATAGAAGTTCATTTCTTAGATTTTGAAGTTTCTAAAAATAACGAAACATTGATCGACGTCAAACCTAATTTGTTTATAAAACTTCAACCGTTTCTGGAAATATTTTTTTTCGCTCCCTATCTAATCTCAATCAGACACTTTCAATCATAATTCACCAGACTGAGCGCCATTTTTCGGAGCCGAAATAAAAGTCCGCGCATTTTTCGTGTTTGCGATAGTAACACACATTTTGAACTAATCCTGAAAATTTCAAGTCCTTATGTAATTTTAGCCCATTACGCTGGAATGCCCTTAATCTATTTTCAAGCAAGATTTTAAAAGTAAATGCTATCTTCAAGAAAGGAACTTCGGTTCACGTGGCGGTGTTCCCCATCCTAATCTTAACGATCTTATGCCGGATCGTTAAATCAAATCTTCTATTTTGGATTCTGTCGGATTTTTTTTCCACCTCTGACGTATTGTGAAATGTAAATTTTTAGTACTCTGACCCATCTAAATAAGTCTTTAGGATTTTATCCAGTGTCCAGAGATGTATTCTTTGCATTTTGAGATCAGTTCCTTTCCTTTGTATTACGTCTCTGAGTAGCACCCTTGAGACCTCTTTATTTTCCGAGTACATTTTCTCCTTGTGTCCAGCATTTTCCATTCACTGTGTAAGCGGTTCAGCTAATCCATGAAGCAAATTTTACAATCTTTCTCCTCCCAGCATAAACATTCTGAACCAGCCAAATTTAATCACTTTTTTTTACATAATCCATTGAAATATCGACTTCTCGGAGACTTCAGACTATTCCGTCGAGCGTTTAGGTCGCATAAGGAAGAAAGGATAGAAAGGTCCGCGTAGCTACTTTCGTATATTTGAAAAGGTTGGTGGAATTGTTTTGTCTTATGTTCCACCTTAGTTTAGTCTTTTGTTACTTTTGGGGGATTAAGGACATATAACCGCGCACGGCGTTGTTTAGGTTAGATGAACCCAACGTACCCATTGGCTTAATACACGTGGCTCATGCCTCGCTTCGCTTCCGCCCTGCTCGGATATGGCCAAGCTTGATGCCGCTTACTTCTCGGCGGTACTTTCTGCCGATGAGAAGTAATAAGCGGTTTCACGCTTGCCGACTGATAGGTTTGGGTTTCCTTTGTAAGCAGTTTAATTAGGTATTGTGCTCTGTGAGCCTAAGTGCATTTTTCCTCGCTGCGCCATCAGCTCGGCGATGACAAGTAGATTACCACAGGAGGAAAATTCTTCCTGAACTGTGTATAACGGCGAATTCAGGGCATCATCATTTTTGTTGCAGGATTTTTTAGAGATCGAATTTTGACTCGTTTTACAAAGAGCTGTTATGCCTTGTGAAAAGTTTGCGTTTTTTTAAACTGAAAAAGTAATTCGTAAATCCATGAAATCCGCTATTTTTTTTAGGAATTAATTGTTAAAAACAGGTAAGTTATTTTGAAGGAAAAAAAAGGTAAATTAATCTCTAGTGACATTTTCTTCCTTAACGCGTCACACCAGTACGGCGTATCTTAAAATTACTGTAAATTGTTTGTTGAAATCAACATCCCAAATATTGTGGTATAAAAAATATCCTTTGAGACTTCCTGAGAATTTGAATTCCTGCGCTCACGTGAAAGATAGGATACAAAATCTTTTAAAAATATTTTGCATTCCCAAGAATCGGATTGACAGACGTTGAAATGTGGTCCCCTCCCCACCCCCAACAAACAAAAGTGGCATGAAGCTCCTCCCCCTGGCATCTTGCCTGGGTCCCTCCCCAAGTGGGCCCCACCCTCCCCCGCCCTCCCCCTCACCACCCCCGCCTCCCCTAAACGTTTGGTTTCGTTAATTGCCCACCAAACAAATCGGGAGCAAGTCAGTGAAGTGCGGAACCGATTAGTCGAAGTGTCAACCCCGCACGCGCAGCGACGCCTAGCCCAGTGACTAAGTGTTCGTGACGGATTAGTGCGTGTGCCTCGGGAAAAGGATGACAAGTTGACGAATTTGCGTAAATTTTGTGGAGAGGATATGTGAAGTGATGCCTCGGGTTCGGCGATCCGATCATTCGGCAAAGAAGACCTGCATCGTGTCCTCCAATGACGAAGACCCTGGCACGCCGCCGCCGCAACAGCGCAACGCCGCCAACGCTAGAGAGAGGGCGAGAATGCGAGTGCTCAGCAGGGCGTTTTGCCGATTAAAGGTTTGTTTAATTTCCTTCATCTATGTTGAAGGTTACCACCAGGGACAATCAGGCGTTTGCAGGGAGCGATTTCGACGCACGTTTATACCCAGAACGTTTTAAAGGTAGCATTTTCGGGGGGCATTCGATATCGCCAAAAACCACATGCGCCAACGCCGCAAGCGCCAGTCCGTAACCGCGAAACGAGAAAAGTCGCAAACGCCAAATTTCGTATAGGTTAGGTTAGGTCAAGTTAGGTTAGGCTAAGTTAGGTTAGGCTAAGTTAGGTTATGTAAGGTTAGTATTGCGGTTAAGACCTTTGGCGTTTGCGACTTTTCTCGTTTGGCGGTCACGGATTGGCGCTTGCTGCGTTGGCGCTTGTGTTTTTTGGCACTTATGACAGCTACCTGCATTTTCTACCTCTTGTGTTCGACACGATGTCACCAAGCTGAGCAGAGCGTTAGCAAAACAAGGCGGAGGGTACCTTACCTCATTGAATATAATGTCATCTAACCTACGCGGTTGTTAAGTCGTTAGGCTACTCTGCATACCATTTGATAAAATGTTGAACGTGGGTAGAGCACAAAAGGAGGAAGAAAATGTTCTTTTTAAAAGTAAAAGTGACTGTATTTTAAATTAAGGAACTTCTGCGAGAGTGGGCAGTTTGTATCCCTGGACATTGTAATCCTTAAAATATCGTAATCTTGTAACACAGCTTTTTTATTCGGAAGTCCACCCGTTTAAAATCTGCTTTCCGAAGTAAAATAAAACATCTGAAAAAACAAAAACAAAAAACAGCACTATTTTTAAAAAATAAGCTTTATATTTTGTGTAAAACTATTAATTTTCAAATAGTTTTAGTCGGTATATTTTCTCATTTAGGTTTTTTTAAAAGTATTTTTGTAGTTTCAAAAGTGGGTCCTTCATTGGCTAGTGAAATGTTGTAATGAATAAGTGTACGCAATTGAAAATGGGTTTATAAACATATTGCGGTCGGTCAAATAACAATGATTATCAAAGTCTTAATAAACAGATAAAAATTATCAAATCAAAGAACTGAAATAACTCTTAATTGTACTGTTACGATACGAAGAAATGATTATTTTAGATGCGGAATGCACGATAAAAAAGGTCATTCGGGAAACATTTATCAAAAAAATGTATTGCTTTTTGACATGAAAACATCATGTTTAACATGAGTATCTATTCAGGAAACGCAACATAAAGCTTTTAAAGTCTGGACCTTTTTCTTTTAAAAAAGTGCTTTTACCCAGCTTATCAATTAATCTTGACCAGATATTATATTTAAAAAGGTGGACTGAAAATACTCCTCCCGTATAAGTTAAAAATATCTGCTAGCTGTCCTTTTATCTCTTAAATGAATAGTAATGCTAGTCACGAAATTCATCCATCCAATCCATTGTTGAAGGTAGTTTTTCGATTCAAACCACCGGAAGTTTATTCCACGGATGTATATCTACCCTTAATACTTAAAGCGTATTCTATCCCTGGATCGAGAATCCATAGCAAGTCAATATGCATGGATATCCATAGAAATCCACGGATATTCAAATGAATATCCATAAAAGCATGCATGGGTAATCGAAGACTGATATCCATAAAACATGGATATCCATTTATGGATATTTATTGTTTACGGTTATCCATCGCGGAATGTCCTTGCATGGATATCCGTGCTTGGATATGAATGAGGATATCCACGCTTGTATGGATAATCGAAGACTGACATCCAAAAACCATGGATATCCATGTTGATATTCGTGGATTTTTGGAAATTGAAGCATTGCTATGGATTCTCGGACCAGGGTTTACAAAACTAGTTATTTATCATTTTAAATTAACTCCGCTTTTTCTGTTTCTGTGTCAGACTACACTACCGTGGGTTCCCGCCGACACTAAACTGAGCAAACTGGACACTCTCCGATTGGCCACATCCTACATTGCTCATCTCAGAGACTCGCTTTTGACACCTGCAGCTGCAGCCGCAGCCGCCGCAGCTGCCGCGGTGACAACGCGCCAGACAATCGGACCACAGTCTCCACCAGTCCCGCTCACAAATGGAACTGTTAGTTTCTGTTTTATTGATTCCCCAGCTTCTCTACATTTTCAGCACTAACAAATACAATGCTTTTCAGGTTTGGCCCCTTAACTTTCAGCCCAAGTTACCGGAGCCCTGGCTCAGCAGAAGAACTAATGTCAATGGAACAATAACTTCCAACCCGAATCTTGGACCTATGCGGGGACCTCCGTGTTCGGGAACGTCTTTGGATCTGCCTCCGGAACATTGTCCTCATGGCGTTCCCCCATCGCCGCCATCCTCTTCTGGAGAAGAGGACACCGACTCCGAAATGCCCCTTGATCAGCCGTGGCAGATGATGCGGTTATGTTCACGAAATTGCGAATAAACTAGCGGTCGAGATATTCGCAGCCAGTGCCTTTTCATCAGTGTCTTCCTCAAGTGACGCGAAGGTGTTCCTCGATCGAACCAAGTTATCTGGTGTATTTAAGTGAAGTGCCTTTAGTGAATTAAGAAATGAGATTGGATTTTGCATTATTCATTTTTGTGCCATATTGGAATGTTCACCAGTTGCAAACACTGCTCCTTTATGTATTCTGGACCCATTGGCGTACACACCAAGAACAATGTATGTTAAGAATACTAATGAAGTTTTTTTAGTTATAGTTGTAACTGTTATAATTTATTAAATTAAGTGTGTTGTAGTCAGTAAAATGTTTCAGACTTTACTGTTGCAGACTCATGCAAAAAGTACTTCTATTTATACATTAAGGGTGTTGCAATTGATCCGACATGCATTGATGTTGGGAGACTTGAACGCTCGTAACCAACCTAATGCATTTTAAATGGGAGGTGACTTGAAGGCACGGAACCCAACCTAATACATTTTGTATGGGGCAGTCGGGTCAATAGACCCTCCCATATTTTAAAGGGTCGAGTGTTTTTATTCGCGAGGTAAACGCTTTGTGTAAGGTGTGCTAAGATTACAAAGTACATAAACAATGCAATCGATTATCAATCTCGAAAATCGACTTGTCCCGGAGCATTGGAGCCTCTCTCGACCTGACGTTTCCGCATAGCCCAATCTTGGGTTGGGTCAACTATAGACCCTTTTCTGCTTGAGGTAAAACAAAACAAAATTGCAACTCGCGAGTTACCATAACGGTCCGAGCACGCTCGTCGTATTAACTAATTTACTTGAGGAGAGTTACGTCAGCTTCTGGGCGCCGGGGACCTGGGGGAGGGGGGAAGGTACACGACGACGCCCTGGTACGTCGAAACGCCTTCACAGTTGTGATCATTCAGCTTCATCCCGCCGCCATAGACGTAAGGTGAGTTCTCCGCCAAATTCTCGCACCATAGACAGAGTCTTAGACTTCGTGCGCTTCTATGCTAATCGACCGCTTGGAAGTTCGGATTTCTCTTATCGAGACACTTTTCGGCTGTGGCACCGTTTTCGCTTTCTTGTGCGGGAGCATCGGCTCACGTAACCGGATAACACTTACGGAAATCCAAGCTAGGATTTTTTTAGATTCTTTGTTCAACTTTAGGGCAGGAGTCCTATTTCTACACATGTATATACGGGACATGCGCTTAGATGGGTTATTCAAAAGGAACCCGAACTCAATCGTGTTATTTTTAAATGTCTTCCACTTGATAACTCGCGGAATAAAGTAACTTGTCGACCTCTTTGGAAAAGAAAGATTTCCTGGCGTGACCTACACTTGTACTGACCTTGAATTTTAATCAACGGAAAATGGATTAAAGTTGTTATTGTTTGATCAAGTCTAGTTAATCAAACGTCGGAATCTCCAATGTTCTTTTGTGAGAAAAACCAATGAGCATGATTCAAATTGCTACTCATATTTTTCGAAATTTGCGCATACATGTCCGAAAAAACATCGACCATTGAATTTTAAAAGTCGGAATTTTCACGAGAAAATCAATGCGACAGGGTATTTTTACGTTCTTGATGAGAACTCGTTCAGGTATTGTTAGTTCTTTAATTGAACCCTTTCTTGAGGAGGTCAATCGCTTCGACTACACAATACAACTCACTCCCTTAAGTTACGAACTGCAAGGAAAGGAGTGCGAAGTAACGGGTATATCGACCACTTTTTATCTTCTCATAATTTATCACTTGCAGGCATTTTATTTTGAGTAACACTTGTGAGCTATCCCATTTAGAAGGAAAATTGCCTTCATTTGGAAAATTGCGCTTATTGAATAAATGAAAAGGCCTAAAGAATCAAGGAATCATTTCTATTATAGAGCAGCGGAACAGATTAAAGTGCAGAGCGAGGTCTACTGACTTTGGAATATCTCTGTAGTGTACAACCACTATCAATTTGCTCAATAAACTCTTCTTCATCTTTTAGCGATAATTATATGCTCTTACTTGTTCAAAACGGAAGACGTTGACTGGACAGCAACAAATTAAAAGGAATTTTCTTTGTTCTTATTTAGCCCAAGTCCACGCTAGCGAAATTCGACTATCCCCTGAAAATTGCAGAAAAGATACCCCCATAGAAGTTCTGCCACATAGTTCAAATTTCTCGTTTTGGTTGATTACTTTAAATATAGAAATACATGTCAAATAGGCAACAATACAATTACAGTCTTCATCTGTATAGACGGAAAGGGCCTGCCGGAGTGCAAGGTGTCATTCCATGGCGAATAGCAAGATTCCGACATTTTTGATGAGATGAAGATGATTTATCTAAACACACGTATGAGAGGGTTTGAAAGGTATCTTTTCAGAGAATCGTTATGGTGCCTTATAAAAAACTCTTAGGTCACCAGATATTTCGTCCCAAAAGTGACCACGGCGCTTTTTATATCAAGATCACCATGATTTTTTGGGAAACACCATGGTGACTGAAACCGCCATGGTGCTGTTGTCAATAGCGCCATGGTATTTACTTTCAAAAGTGACCAATGGTGACTCTACAAGCAAGGGTGGCATCTCGCTTGAGTTAGTTCGGTATGGGTTAAAAGCTGCCGCTAAGTTGAAGGACTAATCTCCCCTCGAACCCAGCCAAAGAGAGGAAATAGCTAATTCAAATTAGAAAGGAACAGAATGAAATCACTGCCAAACGGAAAAGTATTCTCTCCTTAGAATTAATTCACGTGCATGGCATTGCAGATATGAAAGATTCCCAAAGAAGTAACTCTGTTATCTTAGGACGCTTTCCTAAATTAATCGTCTTTTAAAAACCGGTTTTTAGTGGTGATGATTCCACCCCGTTTAACTTATGCTTACATCGCAAGCAGTGTTTTCCCTCTAGATGTAATCTGTGATCTTCTTATTCATGAGCTCCCCTTGAAAAAAGATATTCTTTTGGTGTGAGGTCTGAAATGGAGCACGTCGGAACGTTGTCCATTGCGTTCAAATTTACGAAAAGCTTTAATTATACGAAAAAATGTGAATGTCTTTCGTAACGGTATTGTCTTTAGGTTACGGATTTTGGCGTGAGCATTCATGAGGTTGCTGTTTCTTAGCACCCACATATCTCAAAATATCTACTGTCGGATATAATCTAAGGGCCGAAAGGAATGATGATTTTTGTCGTCAAAGTTTATTTTATTTATGATTCTTCTAATCGTCTAAATACTTAGCTTTAAAAATTGATGCTGCTTTTAAATGAATTCAACGTGTATCACTCAATTTGTAGCACCTAATAAGTGCTTACCTTCTCCAAGAACTTGCAGTATGATACCGCAGAACAATCCGTGACCTAGAGCAAGAAACCACAGTTATTCTCTGATACCGTATTATACAACGCCAAATAAATTAAATAGAGGTTAATGTAGCGCCGCAAAACCACCAGTTGTCACGTCCAATTCATTTGTAAGGGCGTAATTATCCGGCCTCTATTAAGAGCTAGTATGACATCTAGAGCTCAAGAGCATTGGGAAAGCCGGCGTGGCGCTAGTGAACCCAGAGACCAATTATTCCTCGGCTCGCGGCGCCTCGCCACCCCACCCTCCGCTGCTCCGCTCGGCGCTTCTGCCTTAAATGAATCTTAAGCGTCGGTGTCGCGGCGGCGGTGGTAGGAACGCGTCGCGTTTAGATCAACCCATTTCTGACGTTCCGTATTGCGGCACCGCAAGGCGTCGCTACTGTCGCGTCATAGCGCGCAATCCGGTATAACACGACCTGTGGCTTGGCTTGCACTGCGCAATGCCTGGCTTACTTTGTGCTCTTTGAATTCCGGATTAGTGTTTGTTATTTGTTTATTAATTCAAGGTCAAGCAGATCTACCGCATCTGAGGTATCCTTATGCGACAAAGGTTGACCTCAAGCCGACATGAAGTAAATGAGTCTTATTTTCATCTAAAACAGTGTCTTGATTTTGGGTTTCCAGAAAATGCATGAACTTGCAAGCTCACATTGTTGCACAGCCTAAAAAAAGGAACTGGGCTATTTATTCTTAAATTTGGGAAAACAAAAATGGGAGATCAAAACACTGTAAAAACTAAACCCTGTTTTAGGTTTGAAGGTATAACAGCAGAAAAGCGTATTTAAAAAAAATTAAGATGCCTCTATGAATAACCGTAATGGAAAGCTCTCGACGAGACGGTCTTTTCATTGAAATGATTGATAAGTTTATCTTCAAATATAACCGAATTTCGCCCTTCACCTGTTTTGCCTTCATATAAAAAATAATAACAATAAAAATAATGATAAAACAAATAGTGGGGGACTACGTAAGGCTGGGGTGAGTTTTTACTGTGAAGACAAATCTTTGAAAATATATGTTTAAATGGCCTATTTTACCTAGTAGGAATATTCGAAACGTACCGGGCGAGTTGAGAGCCTTTGAGGGTTTTCTGAAATGATGATGCAACGTGCTCGACACGAGTGCTGTGCGTGTTGCCCAGAACGGGCTGAATACCTATATTTTAGGCTGTAGTAGGCGACACGCAAGTCAATCGTCTCGTGCGGGCTGCATTATCATTTCCAAAACTTCTCAGGTGCTCGTAGCTCCCTTGGTATTTATACAGAATTTCAACGCAGGTTTTGATGGAGTCTTTTGAATTGGTTTATGAGTACGTGGCAATAATTGTACAACCAGCTCAAAGGATAAGTTTCCTTGATTGGCCTCTATCTAGCAGACGACTCTACTTGACGACTTGAATAGCATCTTTTTGTGTCGACTCAATAAGAAAAAAGCTGCCAATAATTGTGTTCCAGAATGAATTCCATCATGAGCAATGCTAACATTTCTTGATCGAAATGTTAAAACTTTATAAAGTGACGGAAATGTCAAGGTGTTAGATGCTACGGGTCTGCGAACAAAATCGTTCTCTTATTTCAACATATTCTTCGTGAAAGTACTTTCTGTCGGTTGGTTATTCAAATTTCGTTTTCTATTTTCAAGCTGGGCAGATTTTACAGTTTTTCAGGCCTCTCTTTGTCACTGACACTCCTGTCAAATTTATCAATTTGCATACATGTATTTCAATGATGAAAAATTACATGACCATTCTGTAAGTCTTCCTCGGCATTATAGTAAGATTATTTTTTTTTTCAAAGTTGGAGTGATTGTCGCTCCAATTTACACAGATAATCGGAGTTTTTTTCATCAGGGGCGTTGTAACGGTTTGCGCGATTTTGCAACGCAGAACCGTTTTTACGTGTTTGTTTTCGTGGTACTAACTGAAGTTGTTTGGCGTTTTGCAGTTGAACCAGCGTTACGATGACGTCATTGGCGCGGAGGGTGCTCGCCCCAGCACTCGTTTTTCTATTCGTCGGATTAAACGTGATTTCCGCCAATCCCAGATCAACCTGTGCTTGTACCCCACTATGGCACTGCCTTGCCAGGTAATTCACAATACGTCCTAGAGTTAAAGAAAAGTTTGTCAAAATGTTCGCCTGAAGCACCAGTTTACATCGGAATCATTTTTTTTGGAGATGCAAAATTGCTCGGCACGGACCATGAGAAATTTTCTACATTCCCGGTGGACGGAGCATTTGGTATTCACGTGAAAGTTAGGCTGCTTCTTAGCTTAAATTACCACATGAATTGATTGAGTTGAGAAATATGAAGAAATTAACTTGTCCTGGTTGCGAGGGAACAAAATATAGAATCTTATCGTTTCATTCTTTTTATTTCTCGTTTTCAGGAACGCTGTCCCTACCGGGTCCTGCAGTCACCCGCCAGCCGCGGCTGTTCCTCAGACTTACATTCATTGCTGTCCCCGTACACCGTCAACTCCCGCTGAAATAAGCGTTACTCCATCATCAGCCTCAATCAAAACCGAACATTTTGTACGTATCCCTTTTATCTAGTACTCTGCATATTGAGCGCTATGGTTTATGCTATTTTTTGTGATGTTCAGGAGGAGGGCCCAACTAGGAGCCCTAATAACTCTCAAGAGGTTTCAAATTCAAGTGAAAGAAAGGAAGATGATAACAGCTGGGCTCAATGTGGGCGTCGAGGCGAATCTTCTGGGGTCACCGGAGTAGCAGCTCCTCATGAATGGCCTTGGCATGTAAGTTTTTCAAACAAGGAACAGAAATAGAAGCTTTTTTTTATCTTTTTTATTGGAAAGAAAAAAATGCTTGCCTTTTTTGTGTTACTACTTCAGTCTTTCGTTCATGAAAGATAATGATTCTAAGCTTGCTTATGAAAATAAATTTTCGTTTTTCACATTATGAATAGGCCGCCATTTTGGAAGAGCCAGAGGATCGGTATGTCTGTGGCGCTACTCTCATCAGTGCGACTTGGCTGCTCAGCGCTGCTCATTGCGTTGTGGACTAGTAAGTTGATTTCTTTTTCCATTTCTGAAGTTACAAATCGGAGAATCGGCCATTCGTCACGTGACGCCGTTCATGGCTGCGAATATTCTGCTGTATTACCGGAAAGGTTTGCGACTCGCTTCCGTGAGGGTCTCTATTTTATCGCTTAATAAGTCCCATTTTTGTTTTCAGCCTCGGAGGCACTACTTTGGCCCCTCTGAAAGCGCGACTCGGTGAGCTGGATGTCCGCACGGACAGTGAGTCGCCCTTCCCCACACAAGAACGGCGCATCGCCCAGATGTTGCCGCACCCGGGCTTCGACGCCCGCACTCTCCGCCACGACGCCGCGCTTCTCCGCCTCGCCGCTCCAGCCGTCGCAGCCCCGAACGTCGGCGCCGTCTGCCTGCCGTCGCCGCCCACCGACGCAGACTCGTCGTCTGCCGAGATTCCCGAAGACGAGGACCAGGAGGCGGAGTGCTATGTTACAGGATGGGGAAGGAAAGACGAAGGTAAGTGACAAAACCATGTTCTTGAGAAACGCAGCATAAAGTCGGGCAACAACCATGGCATCAATGCAATGTGGGTTGCCTACCCAATAAAGTCTAATCGCTCGTTCGAGTTCCTTTCACACAAATTCTGTGCTTTGGTCATATATGTCATCGTCAGTGTTGGGCCAGAAACTGCTTTTTAAGCCCGCCTCCTTCGGAGCAGGGCTTTATAGTTTTTTTTATATAGGCCTACAGATAAGATACTCGTTCAATATCTTTATCTAGATACTGACTTAAGATACTCAGCGAGCAAAGTATCTAGATGCAAGATACTTTTCGAAAGTACCTGAGATACTTCGAGATACTTTTCAGATACTCGGCATTCTTAGCTTAGATCGGTTTGTATATCCCGTAACGTAAAAAGACTTCCCCTACCCAGAATTTATGAATGATTAATCTCTCTTGTAAGCTAGAAAAGGAGTGGCTCTAATGACCTCTAAAGTAAAGAGGAGGGTGAGTGGGGAAAGCCGTGCGATTATGCCCGCTCGTATTAGGGAAGCGCGGTACGCTAGGAAAGAGAAAAAAGGCGATACTCAAAATTCTCTCTCACCCCCCGGATTAGGGTGTATCGAAAAAAAATAATTTTGCATTTTGATGACGCATTAGGCAAAAAAGGTTG
>Ga0058701_10003688_pt1 | contig 12206 bp, 8 predicted proteins | sample AgamicOrMae_FD_97039 | JGI IMG/M metagenome (GOLD analysis project Ga0058701, IMG submission 97039) | Agave microbial communities from Guanajuato, Mexico - Or.Ma.e | ecosystem: Host-associated > Plants > Phyllosphere > Phylloplane/Leaf | place: Guanajuato, Mexico | collected 2012-06-04
ATATTATGCTACCTTATGTCAACCCTAGGTTTGGCTACCATAGGTTGGGCTACCTTAGGTTAGGTTACATTAGATTTAGTTACCTTAGGTTAGGTTACCTCAGGCTCGTTATGGTTTTATTATTTTGTACCTTACGCTCGGAAACATAAGGTTAGGTTACCTTAGGTATGGAAGCAATACCTTCTGAAACATTGTGTTCAGTTACCTTGGGTTAGGTTATATTGTCGATCCCGTTATTATGAAGGCATTTGCTCTGTGTGTTCCCACTATCCAAGGATATCTGCCGCCTTTCGACCACCGCTCTGGTTGAAGCACAGCGCACCTAAATGAAAGGTCCCCGATCAAACGTTCTTGTTTTATGGGATCGACTCACTTAAGCTTAAATTTAACTCATAAGCTTAGAAGGGCATTTTTGTTTTCCCTGTTAGAGTCCTTTTTTATGTATTTTATGCGAAATTGGCTGCAGAGGAAATAAATTTCGTTGGACGATTTCCGAGATTGTCAATTCCAACACCTGAGGTGTGCCACCTACCCACGCCGAACTCCATCACCCTGTCACCAGCGACACGGCCCCTGTATAATTCAACACTTTTTCAGTTCTGCTTGCCGCCGTAAAGCTCGAAACATCGCTTGTTCGTAGGTCAGGGAACTGTGCATGGTGTGGCCCGCGAGTCCGTGACAGATACTGTATATTCAAAACGAGGCGAACGAAGTGCTACCTCGTCGCTGGTAAATTTTAAGTCTGGATACAAAACTCTTGAGGAGATTCCGCCTGTGAATGAGGTTGAAATTTATCAGGTTAACGTCGGCATAAGTTAAAAGGATGATAATATTTTTAGCAAAATTTTATTTAGGTGAGTTCGTGTGTTCGCCGCTATTTTCTGCTCGGTAGAGCAAGGTATAGCGAGCTGAAAATTTAATAATCAAGAGCCAATAGTACTTGAAATATATGTAATAAAAAAAGAGTAAGATTAATTTAAAACGAAAAAAAGTGTAGCTAAAGCTACACGTAAAAGTATATGTTCGATTCCAGCACAAGAGCCAAGACCCTTAACCCTTTACCGCCCAGCGATGCCGTTCGGCAACAGAAAAAAAATATTTTTGAGGATCTTTTCAGCTCAGTAGGCTATTGTCTCAATTTTAAAAATATTACCCCTCTATAAACCTTAAATTTTGTAACTTAAGCATTTTAAAAAGCTTAAAATTGCATATTTTAGTGAAAAAATTCTCCTAAGCTAAATTTTACTCCAAATACTTTGGGCTGTAAAGGCTTATGGATATAAGTTCATCTATGCTGAAATGAATTATAATATGCTTGAATCAAGCCTACCGTATGTTATATTCAAGCATTCGCATGCTCAAGTAATACGTATGCTTATGTTGTTGAGAACTTCTTGTGAACATTGTCGAAGCCTTGAAAAGAAGCGAATCTCCGAAGACATAAAAGTTGAACGAAGTAAAGGAGCGTGACAGCGTCAGCAGATATAAAAGGGAGGGAATCAAAAGAGGAGCTAAATAAAGGACTGATCCGCAAATGATTTAAGAGCAGCTCCCGTGCGCTGCGGGTTGTGTGTTCTGCAAAGACGTACGCAAATATTCGCGGCGACGCAGTCTCAAGTGCGTGAGTGCCCTTCAACACAAGAGTGCGTTCACCAAGTGAAGGTATTTACCTCGGTTTTCGAACTTCGCTTCGAAATGCTTAATTTAGTCCCAAGTGACTTTCTCCAGGAACATTGATTAGAAAGTTTTGAAACGCAGCGTATTATAGACACTAGCCGTTCGCCACAAGAGCACACACCCTCGCAGGTATGTTTTCTGATGCCTAGAAAATGTTTTTCGATGTAGTGAGAAAACGATCTTTTTTCTTGCCGAAAGATTTGTTTTTTCTTATCACAAGAATTTTTTTCTTGTATTAAGAAACTAATTCTTGTTGCAAGGAGAAAAAAATCTTGCGGCAAGAAATAAATTGTTCTGTCACTAATTTCAAGAGAAATTTTCTTGGCATCAGAAATCATGTCTTTCGCTGTTTTAGATTATGTAATTAATTTATAATAAGAGTTAGGAGGAAATCCATATTCATTGGAAATCCAGGATTTTTATTGGTTCACCTGTTCGATCTACCTCGGTGTGTCCAAACGAGCGGAGAATTTTTTCTGGAGATTCTTTTATGCATTCGATTGTGTATGCAAGGATTTCGCGAAGGTCGCTGACGGGCTGAATCTAAATGTATACAGAGCTTGCGGATCCACGAAAAAACTCTCGCTTCTGGAGAAATTACTCTCACCGCAAGATAAACTTCCGCGCAGAGGAAGCAGTGGATTCAGGAAAGCACGCACTTCATATGGTATGCGGATACTGCGTATTGTATCAACAATTGCCGTCGGCAACGTTTGGTTTCTTACGGCAACCTATGGGTACGTTCGGCAACGTTCGGTTTCTTACGGCAACCTATGGGTACGTTCGGCTATGTTCGGTTTCTTACGGCAATCTATGGGTACGTTATTCGGCGACGTCCGCACTGATCGACACCGTTCGTGTGGGTTCGTTCGGCAACGTTCGTGTGGGTTCGTTCGGCAACGTCCGCACTGATCGACAACGTTCGTATGGGTACGTTCGGTAACGTCCGCACTGATCGACAACGTTCGTATGAATACGCTCGGCAACGATCGTGTCAAAAATATCCAAATGCCTGGTTCATCCCCTCGACTTTGTGCTGTCGACACTGTTCGGCCAAGTTCGCTGAACTCTGTCTGAGGTCGCTGAATTCCTTTCAAGTTCGCAGAATTTCGTCTAAGTGAAGGCCTCTCCGCTGAAGTTCTTTCTGTTGTGGGCTTAAGCAATTGCGTTAGTGCGCTCAAGCGCACGTTCTGAGAATTTTAACTTAATATCAAAGGAAGTAAGAAAGGCTTTTGAGTGGACGTTTATATTTAAGCTTTGTCTCTTTGGCGTACGACGTCACTTCCAAGGAACTCTGCTTTTGAACCAAATGAAATTATTATTAATAACGCAACCCAACTTAAAAAGCCTTCTCTTCGTTTGTAAAGTTCAGTAATCCTGCGATGGTTTATGAAAATCTACAATCTTTTTCATATCTGTATTTCTACTATCTGGTTTATCTATTTTTTTCCTGTGGTTTCAAACATGATGTCTAAACTCGTGCCTTAACCAGTTATGCCAAAGCCAATTTTTAAAAATATTTTATCAAAATAATTTTAGTATAACTAAAATGTTTGTATTTAGCCCTGTGCAATTAGCCCTACAGCTCCCCTTTTTAAAAACTCAAAGATTTTAGTGTATATGTTTCATAACTATTTTAAAAAAAAGTATAATTTATTCGTTGAGCTGGTGATATTGCCTATTTACAGTCCAAGGTTGCGTTCTTGTAACAAATAATAATTCAATGTTCGCTATTTGGAATATTATATAAAAAAACGTAACTTTTATTTGAGCCCGCAAATATTATGAAACGAGGAATTACTTGATGTATTATTTTCAAATCCCTATTCTTAAAGTGACAAATAATTTAATAAGCTGTTTTGTTGGCGCTAATTTTGAACACCAAAGTACCAACACTAACTGTAAAATAAAAGCCACTCGACTCCATAGCCTCACTCTTGATTTCCCATTTGCTATCATTGTTAAGAACCCTTAAAGTGCGATTGCCCATTTCCTTTTTCCTTGCTTGTTCCCAACCTTCACTACATTGTGAAAACTGACGTCATAAAACCACGCAGCAATCTATACCGGTATTAGGTTAACTTAGGTTGCGTGGTTTCGCTACCGAACGGCTTAGCCGTCGTCAACCGAATGCCTCTTTCTTCTCGAGCCCTATGCGTCGCTCCACTCGTCCTTACGATGAAAAGTAGAATACAAGTAGAAAAATGCAGTGCTGAGACGTTGCAGCGATGTAGAAACACCGTCCGTTGTTACCAAATCGTTCGAATTCTTATGAATGCAGGACGTCTGCGTTGCACGATGCCCATAAATCAAAAAGTTATCAAAAACACTTCCTCTTCGTCACGCGCAGGAACATTTTCTAGTTTATTTTTACATGGGCAGCGCTCGCACGGCGAATTGCCTATTACAGCAACACGCCGCGCATTATTTGGTCAGCAGCAGTCTTAAAAAAAGTTCTCATATTGACTGGAAATTTAATTTCCGTTGGTTCATAATGAAACTGGCGCAAAAAGGATCTCTCTAAAAAAAGATTTACTGACCAGAGTTAGCCTGCAAAATTTTGCGTTCAAAAGTTAATCGCAACTTCGGTCGGTGCCCTGTGTCTCGCTCCGCTGTCGTTCCGCTCGGCGTGGGCGACGAAAGGTGAAACAAAAGACGTGGAAAATGGAAATTTACAAATGTTAAGTACAGGACAATGCCGTGCGTAATTAAAGAGCGTATTGAACTTTGGCCTCTGTCGCAACTGCGCAGCTACGGCTACGTTACCGCTGCGTTACCGCTGCATTACCGCTGTAACCGGAGACAGATGTATCAGCGAAATTTGAACCTTCGCTCTTTCGTACTCTGACTGTGGGAAGAGACTTTACTCGACGGGAAGCTAACTTATATTTTGTTGCTCGAACCCATTTCTTAATTAAATTAGGAATTCTAGGAATTATTAGCGGGAAAGGAGAAACAAACATGTTCGAAAACACCTTATAATTTTCAAACCAATTAAGACCCAGTGTTAATTATTATTTCAAGCAGGCCCGCTGTTTGTTTTTTTAAATTATATTTTTATTATTTTTTTTACTGGGCTTTTAACTTTAATCTCTCTACAGGCAATGCTGATGATTCGGGACTTGGTTAGCTTTTTTTTTATTTATGTTTTTTTTTAAATTTTAGTCTGTGTGAAATTTTGTTTGGGACTTTACAAACACTAAACTGCTACTTGGGACGAAATTGGGTAGGTGCTTTACTCAAACTCTGTAAATGAGGCCAGATTTTCATAACTACTCACTACCCTAGTCAATAAGTAAAACAAACCTTTGTTTTTGTGATGCGCCAAATGGTTGTAGATGATCATGTTTGTACACTTTTTTACACGTATTTTTAGTGCTTTTACGAATCTTTCTCTTCGAAGAATCAAGTTTTAATTCTGTTAAAATTGTTTCGAGTTGTTATTTCGGCATGATGACCTTTCAGCGACAAGCGGATTCCGCCCAAAACTTTCTGGTGATCGTATTTTTTACTCTCTCTTGGTGGTACCTCAAACCACATCAAGACATAAGTTGATGGCGCCAATCACATTTACGACATGTGTTTACTTTTGCGCTTCCTCAACCTTTTTTGATACTCTGCCTCGGAATTTACCACGTCGACTTTTATCGAGATTTGTCTTCCCGAGGTCGTTACCGGAAATGTTGATGGAAGGTAGAACTTAAGAGGTATAAAACCTAACCTTTGCAATTATTCAGAGTGCTGATCAGTTTAATTATCTCTGTGATAAAGATCCAAAAGTCCTCGTCTTAAGTTTAACTGTGACGTAGGTTCAAGTACTCAAATTTTCAGAGTTGTTTTCATCTGCACACGAAATGTTTTCCGCCTCCGGTGTGTACTTCAACTGTCACGTACTTCTTAAACTGTCCCAGCAATTATGCTCCGCGGCTGCAAAGTTCACCAGGCTTTTACCTGAAGTTCCTGTAAATCGTTAATTAAACTTTGCCCGGGTAAAAAGTACTCTTTTTTGGAGTTTGTTAGTGTGAACGCCAAAGTGCAAGCGCGCATAAACTTGGCCAAGAATTTATTTGTTTTTAATTAAGCCAAGATATTTGAGCAGACTCTCCACGGGTCACCCCTCTGAACCAACTAGTTTTGAAACAGCACGCTAAAAAGTAAAAGCGAGTGTAAACTTGTCTATGAAATCGTTCGATTTCAATGTAGAAAGTAGAATTTTCCACCTCGTATGTTCCACCTTTGTCAAGCCTTTGAGCAAGGTATTTGTCTCGTAACCTTAGTTGCCCTGTGCCTTGCTTCCACCCAGCTCTATGCTGCTCGCCTCTGAGCGGCTGTCACGGTCCCTAAGAATTATGTGGTATTAACTTCGGTGTCTGCAGGTTTAATTGAAACTAGGTACAAGGTGTTCTTCACTCTTATTTTGGCGATGAAGGGTTCAGGATAGATCACAAGAGGATACAACCCTTTTAAAATAACAGCGCATATATGCCTAGATAGATCCCTCGCAAAGTCTCCGTTGCACAAGCAGAACGAAGGCAGCTTGTTATGGCATACTAATGTGCCTGTATGGGTCTTAACCGCGGGTGCATGAAAACTAACCGATATCGGTGGGGCTTCACAAACCCTCAATGACCTATATATCTTCCTCTGAGGTGAAAAAAGATTTACTAGGTCTTGCACCTTTCAAGTAGGTGAGATAGACACTATTTCATCGTGCGTAGTTGAATTATAAAGAAAGCGCTCGCACACATATTTTTTAGCCGTGGCTATAAATCAACAGTTATCGATTTCTAAGACCCTAGATAGACTTTTTTCAATGAAATAACTTGCATTGAAAAATAACTGTAAAATTATACCTATTATAATCTACTTTCCAAGGACTCTTTGCCTAAAAAGATATGTTTTTTTTCTTGGCGTATTTGGCGTTTTAAACTGCCTTCTTTTTTCCCTTTTTTTTAAATGTTTGGTCTATGTTAATCTTTAAAGCGAGTTATTTAGCAATTCGGAATGAACAGTAAAGGGATGCAGAATAAATGGAGATTGGTCTTTTTTGTGGTTATCATTTTGTCAGCTAGTTTTTTAAAGTTTATTTTTACTTTGTTTCCCCCTTAAAGCGAAAAATGTTCGGATTGTTCTTTTCGGTGCGAACTTTGAAGATTTGATCGATATTCCGTGAAGTGACACCGACGTACTGCGCGTCTCACATTTCTGACTCGAGTGTTGGTGGATGGGGAGAAACTTTCTTTTTCTCTCCACCGAATCGGACCAGTAACTTTGTTCATTCTCTCTCGCTTGCTCTCTTGGTACTCTGACATCAAAATTGCCTGCCACTATTCCCAGATTATGCTCTTAAAATACCCCTTAAAAAAAGAAAAACGTATTGTCTTTTGTGCGTGTCACTGAATTTACGAGTGCAACTAAAAATTTGCGTTGAATTTTAAGGTTTGGCATTTTCTTTGCCAAAATGTTGGCTACTTTTGCCCTCATTTATAGAGGCAGGCGCCCCTAACGTCATCGGCACAGCCCGCATATGCAGATGCAAATTAATTTTTCGCTCAGAAATGCTTGGCTTATAGCAGTTAAGATCAAAAGTTATGTATTGAACCCCAAATAGAATAACTTAACGCGATTTTTACTTCTTTACAGTCGTTCACAACAGTCATGACCCCTTCTTCTATAAGAAATGCATGGAAGCAGGGATCATGACTTTTTTGGCCCGCTGTACTTCTCCTGTCCCCCACTGGCTCATTGCGTGTCACCTGCCTTGATGTCGTAGATAACGCTGCTTAGCTTTTGGTTTCGTCAAGTATTCCTCGGTCTGATCACAGCCTGTCACCTCCTCATCATACTTTGTGGTTGGTAAAAACTCTACATGTTCATCACGATGTCTACGTTATTTCTACCCCTAAATTTTCACCATGAGACTAAGTCTCATGTTTTCACCACCATCTTAGAATAGCTTCCAAAAATTTCACCAAAAAAAAATTAAATACTTCAGGCTTAAAAAAATGTTCAATGGTTTTGCGGAGGAGCTTCAGTTTTCTAGTATTCCGTAAAATTACGTCTAAGAATAATTTTTGAAAGATTTCTTTGAGATTAATAGAGTCTAGTAACTTTTATCCAAGGTACTGAACCTTTGGCACTTTTGGATCAAAAATTTCGGACATAGCGAATACACATTAACACTAAAATGGTTTAAGAACACGGCGTCCATCTTTCATAAAATAGAAATACTTTTAGTGATACGCAGTTAAAAGTTAATTTCAATAATTTTTCAAACTCTTGTCCCACTGTCTACATTATGGAAGAGGTAAAATATCCCATCAGGCCCTTCCTTAGTGAGGCGCTACCCTGAAGTAGCTACTTGATTGCACACTTCCGCCGCAAACAGTCTTCCAGGTTTGCTTTATCTTTCATACTGACCGCCGAGTTTCCTGCTACTTTGGCCGCCCCTTATGTTGCACAAATCTCACAAGAAACTGCGGTCATGAGACAAATGTCTCTTAATTATAGAGGCTTTCGCCGTCTCTTTTCGGAAACTTTTAAAAGACTTCCGCACATTCTTATACCAAAAGGAGATCGTGCTAGTCACGGCTATAAGGCTAGAGAAAAAGTACAGCATGCTTACTCGCTTTATTGCGAATGAAATTCTCGCTTAACCATGAGAACAAATTAAAAAATATGATTATCAATGAAAACCCAAATTAGTTATGAGAAAACAACACTATGATTTTTCATTAACGCTAAAAGTCAGTAGCCACATAATATAGCGATAATTTTTGGGTGTTGCAATAGACCCGACATGCATTAGTAACGGGAGACTTGAACGCACGAAACGCAACGTAATACATTTTGGATAAGACAGTCGAGTCAATAGACACTCCTTTTTTATTTTTTTTATTTGTAGCTGGGAATCAGCCAAAACTCTTCTGGTTGACAATCAGAAAGACATGCGTCCCAGTGATCTATTTTTATTTTTCTCCTTGTGTAAGTCTTGCATATATTTTTATTATGGACCTTGATAATCCACAATCCCTTCAAACTCGTTGAATTTCGGATGTGGTCCTCCCAATACATTTTTCACCTCTGCGGGTGATGTAAGGACTGAACACTTTACACCAAACATTTTCGGGCGCAATTTGAGCGAGAGAAGCTTTCAGTGCAAATAAAAGCAAACGGTATAGTTTACAATACGCCCTCTGGTGGCGGTCGGACGACACAATTCACACGCAAACGGGGACAAAGGGAATTTGGAGTTTGACAAGGACGGGGCCCTTGGAAAGGGCGCGCCGGCGCCGTCACCGCCGCCGCCACGGTCCCTACTTACTTTTATTTCGACGCGAAGAGAAGTCCAAGTGAATAGTGCAGTGGATACAGACACGTGACCTTATTCAAATTCACGTTTGTTCGGACGACAGTCTGACAGAAAAACCACCGAGGCTATCCTCGTTTTGAATAATTTATTTCAGTATCTGCGAAAGCATCGCAGACGTCCACGTGCGAACAGAGATTACCTCTCTCCTCGGTCCAGCTTATCAGCCTCCATAGTCAGTTTGGCGGCTACGCCCGCCAGGTCACGTGATTCGGACCGTAAGTAAGACCGCAAGAGCCATCGTTAAACTACTCTGAAAATATGTCCAAAAATAACCGAGAAATTAATATTTATATTTTTTTTAAATTTATTATAATAATATTTAATTCTAAAATATTATTGCGCAGGAGACATTGTTCATAGCTAGGTTTAGGCTCTCTTTGAACCCTCAGACTTAGATACCGTCCTCTCCATTGTCCGTGGTTTAAACAAGATTAAATTCATCGTCTGTGGTACCGGTACACAGTAAAAACTGGCCCCTATTTTAGGTAGTCGTACACCTGTTTTAGGTATGAAGGTGAAACAGGGGAGAGTGTTACTTGGTTATATTTGAAGATAAACCCATCAACAACCATATCAATGAAAAGTTCTCGTCGAGAGCTCTCCATTGATATGGGTATTCATAGGGTTATCTTTAAAAATAATTACATTACGCCTTTCCCCTGTTTTAGGTATGAAGGTAAAACAGGGGAGATTATCACTTGGTTATATTTGAAGATAAACTTATCAACAACCATATCAATCAAAAGGTCTCGTCGAGAGCTCTCCATTGATATGGTTATTCATAGGGTTATCTTTAAAAATAACCAAATTACGCATTTTCCCTGTTTTACCTTCATACCTAAAACAGGGGTTAGTTTTTACTGTGTAAGAAGGAGAAAGACCAATTAATTGATGGTTTGGACGAGTTTCTTCATAGCCACTCGAGGTATTTTGTGAAAAACTACTAACGTCGAGTGGACTTACTTTTGGTGCTATTCCAATATTGACCGCAGATCTCGAGGGGAATAAAGCATTGATTATAATTGGCCGTTGAGGGACGCCCACAGAGCTTTCGTCCAAGGAAAGCCTGCTGGCGGTAAAAGCTTTCGAGAATCGTTATAGACTTTTGTATAGACGCGTTTTTCTTCGGCGAGGAATAAAGAGCTAGTCACGCGGAATTGATTAAAATGATGAACTACTTAAGTCTGTTTTCGGACGACTTTAAGTAGGATTGCTTTTCGATTCTTATTCAAGAGGTCTCACAAAGGTTGCAATAGAAAGTAACCTCGCCTAGTTAACCTTTCACCTTAGTAGATTTCCTTCGACAAAGTCGCGTACTTGTTTTGGGCATGAAGCTAAAACAGGAGAAGAGCCCGACTAGGTTATTTTTAAAGATGAGCGAACAATTGAAAAAAAAAAGGTCTCGTCAAAAGCTATCAATGAATATGGTTATTGATAGGTTTATCTTTGAAAATAACTACGCTCTTTCCCTATTTTACGTTCATTCTCAAGACAGGTACATGGGACGACGTACAACAGGAATAACCTTATTACGGTGGATGAGGTATTAATGATTGAACTTACCTCGTTACTCCATTCTCGTAAATGACATTTGAATGAAAGTTGAAAGGAAAAGCGCAGAAAATAGGTTATATTTTACGACGAGGTTGGAGTTCGTAATTAAGCTTTGGTGAAGAAAGGTCAAGGTATGATTAGAGAAGGGACTACCTTTGACCAATATCCTCAGTGTCCGGAAATCTCTCTACCGTAACAGGGAACATTGCAGAAGTTACCGTAACAGAAGATTTACGTATAGAGAACTTCCTTAAAGGGAAAACCTTCGTGTAAAAGAACCCCCTTAAAAGTGATCCTCAGTAAAAGAGAACTATGAAGTTCCATAATGAAGAACTTTCATTATCAAGAACTTTCGTAGCCGCAAGAACTTTCATAGACCAAAACATTCGTACATGAAAACTTCCGTGACCAAGAACTTCGCAAGGATGAATTCTGAGAAGAGCTTCTTAAACGTAAGAACTTCCTCAGCAGAGAAATATGATCAGAAAGGACTTTCGTTTCAAGGACCTTTCCTATCAGAGAACTTCCTGCATCGCCAGTAGAACCATTCAGTGAAAGACGACAATAAATACAGTAGCCGAATGTCAAAGGCCCGAGAGTCCTTTTATTTCTAATTACTACCTAATTATCTCCAACAGAGAAGTTGCGGCCTTCATTCGTAAGCAACTCTTCGCGGGAAACAAGCGGTTTGGAAAAAAGCGAAGAGACGATGTGATCCGATTTCCAGAATTTACTGGAGAAATGAGGCACGTTGGTTTCTTTGACCGTGCACCGCAGCCGCCGCACTGCGACAATTTCTTAACAAAACGGCTACAACAGCCCTTAGCTATCTGGTTGCAAGATAAATTAGCGAACAAAAATTCTTTCCTGGAAAAATTATACGGCTCCCCATTTCTCGACTAAAAATCGATATCAACAAAATTTTGTTTCCTGAGGATGATTTGACTAGCATTTTTCTAGTCCCCTAACCTCCCCTTAAACCTAGTATTAAAGTCCTCCCCTAAAAATGACGATGCCAAAACCTAAGGTAAAATGGAAAAATAAAGATCAATTAATCCCTTCCACATCGCAACAAAATGCTGCGGTCGTGCTACTTGAGATGCGAATTCCATGGATGTGTCACGGATTCGGAACCAGTTAAAGGAACCCAAGACTCTATTTTCTAAGCACAATCCGTGGTAAAGAGTACGTGACTGCCGTTCAAACTTGGCATGCATAAACAAACCACGTTCGGATGTTGCCGCGCGGCGGATATGCGTGAAGTGTGAGAGGCTTCCGGAGAGGAATAACTTCGCGAGCGAGTGTCGAACAACATGTCGAACAAGGCTTTAATAGCTGCAAGGAACAACCTCGGACTAATAATCGCCCAGCAGGCGTCTTTCGCACCAATTGCTTCCACTTACTAGATACGAGAGTTGACCACCTAACCCTTTTACGCCTCGGGCCCAGCGTATAATGCTTCAGAAATTATGAACTTATTTTGGCTTTTTATTTTTTGCGCATTAACCCGTAACTGCCCACAGTATTTAGAGTGAAATTTAGCTTAATAGATATTGGGAGTATTTTTTCCCATTAAAATACGCAATTTCAAGTTTTGGAAAAT
>Ga0058701_10003689_pt1 | contig 12206 bp, 9 predicted proteins | sample AgamicOrMae_FD_97039 | JGI IMG/M metagenome (GOLD analysis project Ga0058701, IMG submission 97039) | Agave microbial communities from Guanajuato, Mexico - Or.Ma.e | ecosystem: Host-associated > Plants > Phyllosphere > Phylloplane/Leaf | place: Guanajuato, Mexico | collected 2012-06-04
CCTAATACCAGTAAAAAAGTAAAAAAGATACAATGCGCTTCATCGGAGGGAGACCGTCGTCCGCTCACGCGCTGTTGCCAGACGTCCTCGCGCCAACCTATAACGGGGAAACGTCCATTGGGTTACATTCTAAATTTTTCAAATAAGTGCGCGTTCAGGAAGAGGCATTAGTAAGGCCCTTATGTTTCACATAAATTCACTTTGTGTAGCAAAAAAAAAAATAAACAGTCACATTGGAGCAAATTAAAACATGTAGTCTGTACGATTGTGGGAAATTCTCACATGGACGCGGCAAGAATAACCTTACGTCCTCTCGCGACCCGCTTAGAAAACAGAAAAACTCAGTTTATTGTGTTATTTTATTTTACTGTGAGCGAGATTGCAACTTCATAGACTGCGGAAACGTTGATTTCAGATGTGTACCGTTATCGTAATAAACTGACAATGAGTTAAACTTTCAAGACAGGCACATAATAAACAAAAGTAGGTTGTCTAGGTGCAGTATATTATAGGCGTTTGAATCAATCGAAAAGATAATTGAAAGACAAAATGAAGTGTTACGTCATACGCCTGAACAATGGTTCTCGCAAGTTTGGGTATCAACCTAGTTAAACCTTTTACCTGTATCGTAAAGTACGGGTGGATTTGAATACACGAGGTGAATCAAAAGACCTGTTTAGCAGTAGAATTTCAATGTTTACAAGCCATTTAACAAAACCAAAGAGCTGCAAAACATTGTTTTCGATAACTGCAGTAGTATGGTATTAAGAAAGTGCATCGTTGAGATAGGGGGAAAAACGAGACAAGATTCGCTCCATGTGTCCGAATGCGCCCCACTTTACTGTATTCGTTAAGTGCAGGGTCAGCACACTTTGAACTGTGCCATTACAAGTAAACGGTTTTAATTTTCTGATTGAAATTGAGAAATTTCTTATAAATTATGGATTTGAATCCACATTATGAATATATTCTCTAAACATTGTTCTTCATAAGTTGAAATTATTTTTAAACGTTCCGTGTCGGTTTTCCCTCTTTGTAAAGCGTTTAATTACAATCAAGAATTAACCGCAACTTGTCTCAGTCTCCAAGTCGTGACTCAAACTTCCTGTTTCATTTCGCGAAGAATCTTTGGAAGGATGCGACGATCGCTTTAAACTTATCGATTCTATCAAGTAATCTAGTCGATCTGCGGTCGGGACGAGCCCAGGGGGCCACGGGGGCCGGGGCCACGGGGGCCGGGGCCGACCCACGGGGTTTCCCGCCCAGCTGGTGCCGCCTTTGTTTACACACACTACTTCGGAAACGTCCGAAAGAAGTACAATTTTCCTTGGATCCTTCCTCGATTTATTTACTATTCCAAGACGTTGACCCCTCCGACTTTTTTCCACCTAGTTCTGTGCCTTTGATGGAATCATGTTCAAGGACCGTAAAGGCCGCGTCTCGACTCTTCATTATAAAGTTTTTTTGTTGTTTTTTTTTTCCTTTGCTTTGTCGAGAAGTCGGCGGCTTTATCTTTTTTTTTTAATAATATACAAATAAAATGGTGACAGGACGCTCGCTCACGAATGTTTCGCAGTACAAGCAGCCGACACCAAGGTATTCAAATAAGGGAGTGTCTATTAACCCGACTGTCCTATTTAAAATGTATTAGCTTGGGTTCCGTGCGTTAAAGTCACCTCCCATTTAAATTGCATTAGCTTGGTATACGTGCGTTCAGGTCTCCCTATATTAATGCATGGGTCATTAGCAAACATCCTTCAAAGAAAGAGGGAAAAATTGAGTACCAATATGAAGCTCTAAAAAAATAAAGACTCGCTGAAACATGGATTTTGTATAGCTGTACCCTCAATACGAGCGATTTGGACTGTATACTTCTCGAGAAAACAAAGGCTTAAAATCCACGGAGTATATATATCTTATGTATATAAATTATATCTTAACAGCACTTTTTTTTGGATGCTAGTTGAAGCGACGAAACTCGGTAGCTTGGTGTTATGTTTTTATTAACTTTCTCCCGGTATTGCTTCTCAAGGGCCTGAGGGCTGATTCGGCGGTCGGAATCGGGTCGGGACCGGGTCGGACCGGGTCGGTGACCGCCAATGGCGAGGTGTGACCTTGAGTCGCGGAGCTTAGCGGCGACGCCGCGCGCGGTAAAGGCGATGCCGAGCTTTCGAGTTTGTCCGCCAGAGGTACTTAAATCTCCCGCGGTAGAGGCAGCCTCCAGCAGTCGGGCTTTAGTTGAGTGTTGGCAGTCGACAGTGCTGGATCTCGTAGGTGAGTCAGTGAACAGTGAGTGATTGTCAGTTAATCAGTGCCAGGAAAATCGATCGCGAATCGGAACTCGTGAGCTGCAATCGTCTCGAGTGCGTACATCACCTTGCGTTTGAGTCTCCACGAAGCGGTTGCGGCGCCGCGCCGCGACCTTCTACGGGGACAACTCCGTCAAACCGTAACCCTCCGCTCAGCAGTCTCCCCGAGAGTCTCCCAACCAAACCGAAAGACACCTTTTAAGCTACCTAAACCAATGTTAAGTTAACTAAGGTTTGGTGCCTTTTGCCTTGCTCCGCTAATGTTCCGTTGGCCAATGAAACGTACTACACAAGAGGAAGTAAAGGTATCCTTCCGAATTTGGATCGTGTCTTTACTGCGTATTACGAGGAAGGGTTTTTGATGACTCATGCCGAATCGCCCGTTATGTTATTACCTTGCTCAGGGAAGGAAGAAATGTAGTAATAAAGCGGGCGCGGTGCTGAGCGACGTTGCGTCGGTTGCGAGCATTTAGGACCTTGGAGATTACCTTCCTTACTCTATAGTTAATCTCTGGAGAAAAAAAAATCCCGTATCACTAGGCCATCGGGTACTTACAGCATCACATTTCCCTTGGAAGATGTTTTCCATGAGAGGCCAATTACTCTTTTGGGACTTGTACACCGGCTTTAAGGGATTTCAGGAGGTATTTTAGGGATTTCTATGATTTTAGGCTGGCGTTCAGGGATTCCAGGAATTTTCAATTTTTAGACATTTCAAGGATATTAGGCCGGATTTCAATGACTTTAGGTCGGGTTTCAGGGTTTTCAGGTATTTCAAGTCGCGTTCATGGGTTTCTGGTTAGAATTTAAGGGATTTCACGGCGGATGTGAGGGATTTCAAGAACTTTAGGCTAGACTTCAAAGATTTCACATATTTTTATAAATTTCAAGAGTTTAAGGCTGGCTTTCAATGAATTCATGTCCGTTTCCACTGAATTCAGGGATTGTAGGTCGCGTTTCATGGGTTCCAGGTTAGATTTTAGGGATATCAAGGCGGATCCCAGGGATTTTCGGCCGGATATCAGGAATTTCTGGCCGGATTTCTGGGATATCAGATCGGAATTTTGGACAATCGTACACTGGATTTCAGGGAATAGTTAGCTTTTCGGTTCTCCAAGCGGCTGTTAAAAAAAATCCATAAAAGATCATTAAAATTTTGCTCAATTAAGACAAATTCAAATTTAAGTTGATCGCAGGCATCATCTTAAAAAGTATTTTTTTTATTGAGAAATAAATTCAAAATAATCGCATAACAAACACGAATCTCGGTGTGCCCGCACCTGTATTGGGTAAAAGAACGTAAAAGAGGAGAGGAGCGTAATTTGAATATTTTGGGAAGGCTTATCAATAACCATATCAACCGAAAGCTCTCGTTGAAACTTTTTCATTAATATCGCTGTGATAGGTTCATATTCAAAAATAACAAAATTACGCTCCTGTTTTACCGGTACCTCAACATCGTAAACAGGTAGGGAAATACCTGGAACCGGGTTTGGTCTAGTGTTAATACCGGTAATGCGTTTTTGTCCAAAATTGAGGTTTCTATCCATGTTTGTAAGTAACTTAGCTAAACCAAGCTCAGTCTATGCGGTAGTTAAGGCTAATCTAGCTCGAAATCAGTATTTCAGCTTGTTCTAAACGAATAAGTAGCAAGAATGTTACTCGTACAGTGGAAATCAAAAGTCGTATCTCACGGGCTTTTCCATCTGCACAAGCGACGGGATTTTTCTATCATGAACTGTACGTGAGTTGTTTTGAGCTAGTTTTGCGTCCCGGTAAGTTATGAGCTGACCGCCCGGGCTGATCTTAACATAAGTTAATTCAAAGAAAGTTGTTTTCGAGCTTTAGAGCAGCTATGGGGCCTCCAATCGTTGCGCTAATGAAACAAGTAACATGTTTACCTCGTCTCGTATTTTTACCTCATGCATTTTTTTCGAGGCACGTGTAATGGCACAAGCAGGGCATGCATGCTTTCCGGAGACTTTAACGCTCGTTGAGGCTCTCATTTTTGCACACTTTAATTGGAAAATAACCTAACCAAATTCATTCTGACCTAAACTAACTTCACCTTACCTCTCCTAACATAAACTTAACCTAAACTAACCTGAAACAACCTTACTTAACCTAAACTTACATAACCTTACCTAACTTAATCTAACATACACTAACCAAACCTATTCATATATTTACTTAAAGGTACCCGGCAAGACACGTGCGTGGAAGTATTCGTACAGTTGACATCATAAGTCGTGTCGTATTCAAATGTAGGTATTTTTTTATTTTACCTTTTTTTTGCAATTTGTGTTGGTAATGCTAATGCATTAAAATGCGAGGACGTCGCGCTCGGTCAGGTCACTTCAGTAGTATTGCCAGTATAAATTTTCTCGAAACAGTAAGTCCCTAGATTTAAATGCGACATGACTTAGGATTTCCACTGTGCTTTATAGTGCTGGCATATAGGTTTGGAAAAGATGGATCGATCAATCCTTTTGCGAGACTGCTAGTACACCTTATGATACACGTACCTTAAGATCGGTTTAAAATAGTAACGTCTTAGATTCCACTGTGACAACAGCTTTGGGCGCGAGTTAGCGACCGGTTTTAAATGACGACAAAAACTTCCAGCACATTAGTTTTTTCGCGGAAATCTGCGGGGACAAAATTTAGATCATACGGAGTGCGGTTGGCAAATGCTATGCGGGAAATAACGAAATCTTGTGGGTAAGTCCAGGGGGGGGGGCTGTCCAGGTCGTCGCCCCCCCCCCCTACTTCTCGTCTCCGCGGTCCGGGGAATCCCCCAATGAGATGCAGTTAGCATTTTAACATTAAAGGGACAAATTCTTGGTACCTTAAATGGTGCTTTTGGAAGCTTTCCAGTTGTCTGCTCTGAATACCGTATTATAGGGGAAAAAAGACTGTACATCTACGGTAAGATATACCTAAAGGTTTTTATGATAACCTAAAAACCTAAAACCTTTGGATTTGTTGGGCAATTAATTCCTTAGAGCAAAATAATATAACTTGCTGAAAAAAAAACAAAAAAAACAGAAGAAATTATTCGCGCCCGCTGTGTTTGCCCTAGCGTGTGAACCGTGGGAACTTCGCTTAACTGTTCCCAAGGGGAATGCAAGACCCTTCCCGCAGGCCATAACCAAGTTCATTTTGCCAATAACTTTTGAGTTTGCAGTAAGCGCGCAACGCTTATTTGACGAAAATGGCACGATATGACGACGGCGCAGCCGTTCTCCTGGTGGAAGGATTGCGTCATTGTGACGGCGGGCGCTGCGGACTGGCATGCCGCCCTGACAAACCGGACGTCGCGTTTTGACCTAGATCACCACTTCTTACGGATTGTCAACTTGTGTGTTTTTTTTCTTCTCTTTCAAGGGCATTTTGTTTTGCTATAGCGTTGGATTCTTCTCGGGTTTTACGTTATCCTCTTTCAATTTCTGCTATGAATCTGTAAGCATCCGTAAAAAGTTCTCTTGTTTTGAGAAAAGCATTTCTCTTGAGAGGAATTCTTTCTAGATTAAAGAATAAATTATCTTTATCCTCGAGGTGACATGAGGACATTGTCCATGATGCTAACAATACGTGGCTTTTCCTTAATCATGATGAGATCTTACCACACGCGTGCTGAGACAAAAATGTGTGAAAATATACTCCGCAGTATACAAATAAGGTCCAGAGCAGGTATGAAAAATTTCAATGAACTCGCTTAAACTGTTTCCGAGCTGCAGTTAATAACCTTTGTTTGATTTCGTTTCGCGCTTCGATGTTAAAAACACACAAGACGAAAAGCAGGAAGTTTGTTCCTCCTTTTCGCGGAGGAAAAACAACTTTAAAACGCAGCTACTGAAATAAGTGTGACGTCTGAAAATATGCGTCGTTATATGGAAACACAATAAAAGTGCACTTTAATTTGCGGTTTTTCGCGACTTTAATTTTCCTATACATCGCGCGGTTACAGAGTTATTCGCGCGATTTCTCTGCATTCTTTTACTGTTAATTTGGGAGGCTGCATTTTCTTTTTCCTAGGCTTTCGTCACAAGACGAACGAAGTGATAGCGGGGTAAGGCGCATGACCTAACCAAGGTCAACCGAACATATGCTGTCCTAATCTAGGTTAACCTATCTTATGCTTCCTTAACCATTGGGTGTACGCCGTTAATCCTCCTAATTTGAGAAAATTTCATACGTCTCTACGGGACACAGAGACGAAAAATACTCCTTTAAAATTTATATTATATCTAACTTACAATTAGTAGTAGTGACGAGTCAACGAACAGTTGGGCATAAAGTATTAGACTTTGTTAGTCTAATGAGTACTCAATAAACAGAAATTTCGAGGTATAACTACTTTGGTAATACCTTGTGTTAGCACATCTCGGTAAACTAAAATACAACGACGAGATTTAAATATTGTCGCAACGTAGTGTATGGCGTGTAAATAGTGTTTGTCTTGTAATAAGCATGTGTGTTTGCTGTTAGCGTAACAAACATGCGTTCGCTTTTGTTCGTGTTTGACACAATACTCGGACCCTATAGCTATTATGACGTCACTGCAGCAATTTTTTTGTTGGCGATGATTTGAGATGCGATGTATTGGTGCGCCGTTTTTATTGAGCGGTGACAAGAGTTATTAGAAATACTCTACGTGTTTATTTGCGACTTAAATCATTTCTATCGAGCTGATAATAGTCGCTTCGGTCGCGACTCGTGTATATATTGAATGATGATAGTGAAAGCGACAGGGACGCGGCTATGGGGCAACTCGTTAGCATAAGCTTTCTGCAGTATTGCCAACTTTGAATAAACTTTCAACTTTGAGGCTTACCTGGAATCATTGTGCTTATGATCACGGATGATTTTCAATTTCTGACAGAGATGAACAGTGTAGATAAAAATAAATGAATTCTTATCCTCTTTAAAATATTAGGTCTGTTTTACCGCTAGAGGACCACCATAAAAACTGCCTCTGATAGTTGAATCAATATTGTTTGGCGCTTAACCTACTTTATCCTACAACCCATTTGAACGTTTTGGACAGCTGAAAATATTTTCAAAAGATCGATTTTTTTTCCTTATTGGGCATGAAAACGTCGGGTTTTATATTAAAAAATGTGACATTTACTGTGCTTAAACTAAAAATGTAAGCATTTTCTAAAAAGTAATTTCACAAATTTTCCAGAAAAAATTATAAATAAATGAATGCATAAAAAATTAATATTCAAAACCAAAATAAAATACTGTTTTTAATCTTGCTATTCATTTTAAAAAATGATTACAAAATTTTGTAGGCTCAAATCACATGAAACTGTAAGAAAAAGATGGTAAAAAAAGTTTAAAAGTAAGAAAAAGTGTAAATTTATATCTAAATTAACACGATGTTATTTTGATTTTTTAAACATATTTTTAGGTGCGCAAAAACATGCGCAAAAATCAATTGTTTTGAATTAGTCAAGCCGTGACGGGCTTGGTGGCTCAGGAGACTTGAGCGCAAGACACTGCTTAATGTTCGCGAATAGTGTAGATGTCCGACGATTTTAAAATCTGTTATTTTCGATTTGAATGCAATCAAAGAGGTTTGCTGGAACCGCGGAAACCTGCTCAGAAAAATTCCAAGACAGACATAAATTTGGCGGAAATGAGTCATAATGTTACCACGCGAGTCGCGGCTCTTCCTGACGTGTAAAAATTGGTCGTTTTTACACGGCCCAAATTGTATTCCTGTCTGAAGAGTTTACAACTTTGCCTTTTTCCAGGTGACGCAAAAATGGTATCAACGCAAAAAAGTGTGGTGGTGTTTGCGGCGCTGTTCGCGATTGCTTTGGGCCGGCCCGGAGCGCCCAGCGCGCCCAGCGTCCCCTCCGAAGACGAAAACACCATTCCGGATTACGCCTATGATGCCGAAGATGATGTGAGTACCTCACGCAGTTACACGACTCTGTATTTCATTGGTCGCATTTATGCCACTCAGGAAACTGAGATTAAAGTGCACAACATAATTGCAGACGGACACTTAAGACGAAGGTTTACTTTCGGATGCACGTGGTTTGTTAGTTTGCGTGACCCAGATGACCGCGCGCGGTTAAGGAAATTTTTATAATGACATGATTCTCAATGCCATTGTGTTTTGGTCTTTAAGTCGAATGTTTGTCATTATAAAGCTGTGGGCATTCGTCCATAATATGACCCTCAGCAATAACACGAACTTTTGAATGGAGCAAAAATCCTGTCTAACAGACCTTCCTTCTTTTGATCAACCCTCATTAATTTTCAGCCCCCTTTATACAAGCACGTTTCAACGTAATGTACAGACTAAAATTTTAGAAGATTTTTTTTGTTGATATTTTTATTTTGACGGAGCATTTTGATCGGTTTAAGAGAACTTTATTCATCTTTAAAAAAAATATATCAATTTTTTTAAGAACCGGAACTTTTTGAAAACCATAAAGTACAAAGTTTTACATTTAAAAGTCAATTTCACTTTTTTCTTATTACCCTTTTTTTCATTTTGGAGTAAACAAAATCTTTCGTTATAGATTTTTTTTTAAAATTCTTAAATCAGTTTTAAAATGGATGCGGGCTAAAAACGAGTACTCGTTCGAATTAAACACGGTATAGATACTTGAATATGAAAAATTGGACGTTTTTAAACGTAATTTTGATTGGCAGGCAAAAGCGGATCCAGCATACGTGGGGGGCTGGAAATCCGTCCCTGTGAGCAACCCAGACAAGCTGTACGACGAGGTCAAGTCCGACGACCGGTCAGAGGAGGCCCCGGCGATGAACCCCGCCCCCGCCGAGCCCACGGTCATGGCTGCCCCCGACGTGAAGGCCAGCGAGGTGGTGGACGTGGTGCGCGCCGTGGACGCGGCGGGCAGCGCCGGCGCCGTGGGCGCCGTCGCCGCCGTGCAGGCCGTCGAGGCCGTCAAGGCGGCCCTGGACTCCACCAGAAGCCCCGACACAACGACGCCGTACCCCACGACGACCGTCCTGGCGTCCGGACGCTCCCTCGATGACGACAGGGCCCAAGATGACGCCCCCAACACCGAGCAAACCCTCTACGGATTCTCGCGGTTCCTCCATGACCTTCTGCAGGTAAGCACCCCGTTGTTTTTGTTTTTTGTTGTTTTTTTCTTAATACAGTCGAGTGTTGATAGTAAGTAGTCCAGGGACCGAGTAAAAATTACGTACTATCGAGATTCGTTGTATAGAGACTCGATAGTAATTGATTGGTTTTGACTGGGTTGATTTTTTTTGGACTACTATAAATAATGCACGTAAGAAGGTGTTTCTTCGTCTAAGGCGCGTTTCCTTGCACTGGACTAGGAGAAAAGTTTTCTGATGCCAAGAAAAAAATGCTTAATATAAATTTAGTAGCCAAACCATTTTTTTCTTTTTTTGCCGCAAGATTTTCTGTTCTTTGCACAAGAATTTTTTCTTGCTGTGAGAAATAATAAATGCAAAAAATAAATAAAAATAATTCTTTGGTCATTATATCAAGAAAATATTTCTGGGCATTTCAATTTTTCTAGGTCATTTTAAAATAACATTCAATAATTTCAATCAAATATTTCAACAAGAGTTAGCCTATATACACTTATAATACGGTACAAAATATGTGACATCATAAATAGCATATCCTCCTTATATCACGGACGGGCGATTTGTTTGGTTTTATCGATGTTTTATGTGGTAATGTTTGTATTCCCGTTTATCTGTTTGGGTGGTGGTCTATATTTTCGTGTTTTTTTTTCTTGTATGTCTATGTGTATACAAGAGTATCTCCACACAACCTCTCAGTAGCACAGAGGGTAAAAAGATTATAAGAAGGTAGCTAATAAAAATTTTGAGTCTTCGAAGTTGCAGTTTGGAAAAAAAGAATCGTAAACTATTCATGAGCGAGAACCTTGATTCAACTAACGGGATACTCAACTTTTCGAGTTTTATTATGACATTTAACGACATTCGATACAGCCATGGTGATTTGTGCGATACCCATTTTTATGATCAACCGGTTTAAGACTAGGTGTTTTGACCTTAGCGCGTAGTTTCGCAAACTCTAATATCGGAAGTGGAGATAAAAAGGAGTCTTTTCTTCTGTTGTGTATAGGTACCCGTTCAGGTTATGCGCTCCGTGAGTTCTTACCTAACTGACGCGTTCAACGCCCGCCAGGAGTCCCCCGTTGAGTCTGCGTCGTCAGCTGAGCAACGAGCTGCCCTCAACTCCGCGATGCTTTCGCAAAGCTTCTAAAGTCTGATTTTGCTCAAACGTCGCGCATCTTTTTGTTCTAGTATTAATTATTTTAACTAAAAACGTTCAGCTTGAATTATGTGGCTAAAAGTAACTACACTCTCATCAAGTTTCAGTAAAATTTTACGAGATTAAGAAACCACCAAAAAAAGGTGAACATTTTATAGAATTCAGTGAAATTTTATTGGAATCCAGTGTTAATTTACTGGAATTTAGTTGAATTTTACTGGAATGAGGTGAAAAATTCAATTAGACCGATGCGGTTTCACTAGGAAACAAGCTGAGACAAAACGTATCAGTGGTTGTCGAGAAAGATTTCACTGGATTCCCGTTTCCACAGATTTTCTCCTGTTTTGCTCTGTTTGACTATCGATATAGTGTGACTGGAAGTGTCTAAGAGTGTGTTGAAGAGGACTAAAGCAAATAGCTTTATTAAAAACGTACTTGAGTTGTTTTGGAAGGCACACGGTTCTTGTGCAGCTTTAAGTTAAATTATTTTAGAATGTAACCGAGGATTGTCGCCTTTGTCTTGAGAATAAGACAAGAGGTGCAATTTTTTCACTAGAGAACAGATTGGATGTGGCTAGCATCATTGTGATATTGTACATATAGTTTAGGATTCGTCTGGTGAACTAATAAAATTATTTTACCCCACTGAAGCTCACTCCGTTTGATCATCCCAAGACACCGAAATTTTAGTTTCTGTGCATGAAATCAGTATTCTTCACAATCAAGTGTTGCCTCAACTATGTGCGAGGACTATTTCGTGAGGTTATAAGTATCCTTATAATGCTGCTGCAATTTAGTGTACAAGAGTTTCTGTATGTACCGTTATACGTGAACCAAGTAAAAATTTAGCTTTGCGTTGATCTTGCTGATACACGAATCGCTATTTGACTTTAACTTATACTGACACATATACAATCGTTCGGAATTGCTTTGAGATAGTTGTTTAGGTGGGTGTTTGGTAAATTTTGAACGCTTGCGGGCTTGGGAAGCCTTGATTTCTTCTTGATCTCTTTCTAGGTAGGCAACCCACTCGACGAGCAGGTAGGGCGTGTTGTCTACTCTCTGCTGATCATGCATTTCGATTCTGGTGTCTAAAATGTTATTGAAGTAATTAACAGGGCAATACGTGCGGTAGATGGTACTTATTAAGCAAGAGTTGCAGCAATCTGTCCGTGTGGGCAGTTTGGCATCTTTTCAGGTTACGTTGCTGGTGCCAGGCCGCATGGCGGCGACACAGCCAAACACCTTAGAGAAAGCGACAGGTTATACCAGCTGGAAGTTTAAACTATTCATTTTGAGACATGCGGGTTTCAACAGAGTTTCAACTGTTGAATCTCTGAAGTAACGTTACTTTTATTTGGTGATGTGACCTTGATCCGGCGTTCGGTTTTCTTTAGTGTTACCGGTACTGTTCTTCAGGATGTCTGATCGAATCTTGAACTGATTTAAGCCAAAGCTACGAGGTTCTCGTAAAAAAGTTGCCCACATTTTTCTTCTTTTTTTTCAAATCCGGCAAAGCCCTCCACGGTGGCCAATATATCCTTTAAAGGTACCAATGAATACTTCCAGTTTTTGGTGATTTGATTGTCCACCTCTTTGATCAGATTGGTTTTTTTGAGGTTTGGTAC
>Ga0058701_10003690_pt1 | contig 12203 bp, 4 predicted proteins | sample AgamicOrMae_FD_97039 | JGI IMG/M metagenome (GOLD analysis project Ga0058701, IMG submission 97039) | Agave microbial communities from Guanajuato, Mexico - Or.Ma.e | ecosystem: Host-associated > Plants > Phyllosphere > Phylloplane/Leaf | place: Guanajuato, Mexico | collected 2012-06-04
CCATTTACGGACATCCCTTAGCCATTTGAGGACGTCCCTTTAACAGTTTGGGGATATCCCCGACTGAATTAGGGATATCCCCAAGCCTTTGAGGACATCCTTAACCCATTTGGGAACATCCCTTAACCATTTAAGGACATCCCCAAACTATTTAGGGATATCCCTTACGATTTGAGGACATCCCCAAATGATTAAGGGATATCCCCAAAAAATTTGGGGATGTCCCCAAATGATTTGGGGACATTTACACTTGGGATCGGCGTCGAGAATATGTGCATGTGCAGCATTATAGTGCTCCAGCTTAGAACTCCCCCAAAACGCCTGAGAGAATTATCGCAGTGCCATTGAGAAACTGTACCTGTGGCTTTGAAAACGGATTTTTCAAAGCTCTTGAATCTAAACGCCCCTTTTTGTCGTTGTGTACTTTTTTCGCAGCAGTAAAATGCTGATGTCCGGCAGCACATAAGATGTACTCGCTCTTTTTAAAATTTTAATTTGGATTGTACTTTTAGTCTTTTTAATAATTTAAGTGAGGTTCGCGGTTTAGTTGGCGGAGTAAAACGGCTCCATTATGTTTTACGTTAAGCAATGCATGTACGTCATTGCTGCAAGAAAATATAGAATCTACCAAAAACAAGCATCGCGGAAATACTACACCCGTTTTTATGACTCAAAGTGAGAAACTGGAAATAAATAGTAATGTCTCGTCAAGAAAATTGCCTTGTGAACGAAAAACCATATGTTCAGTTCCCACCGGCTCTTATTGGTACTTACTCTCAAGCGTGGGACGCGGCTTGTGTTTTTACCAGTTGTAAAAAAAAATCAAGGCTCTTTAATGTCTGTGTACTGCCATTAACTGTCATTTGCTCTTGTTTTAAAAACATTGAGCAAAGACTGACGTTTCTTTAACCCTGGGAAAACTTTGTGCATTGCAGTAAACAAACAGAGGTGTCAATCATGAGATGCACCTCGCGCTTACGAATCTGCACTTAGGCAGCACTTCTGGTCATGTTTTCAAGATAACTCCCGGATTCGTGAAATGAAACAACGCAAACTGGTATGAACGGGAAGGAATTATTATTGACGATACCTGAGATCTACTTTGGGTTTCCTGTTTTAAAAAAGCCCTCCACGAAATGGCTTGTCCAACTTACAGTGCCGATAAAAAGGTGTATTGCCTGGTTCAGCTCTGCACTTTTGAGCCGGAGCTTTTTGTTATTATTAGTAATTTATTTATTCTAGAGAGTATACATCAAGCGCGGAGAGAAGAGGACGGGAGGGGATTCGTAGGCCGCAGGCCGCATCGGTCCGGTTGTCGATGATGGCCGAAGTTTTGGTAGAGGTGGGTCGCGTGCTCCAGTCCAGCGAAATACCTCATTCTCGAAGTGGGACCGCTAGAAGACAGGTCGTTTTGTCACAAAGGACCCTCTTTCGTTTCGGCCGCCGGTCTCTGGTCCGGCTGGCCGTTTACTTTACAAACAGCCCTTGGCCTTACTGACTCGTCTTGGTGAGTTTTGTCCGTCCGACACCTTTTATCCTTCCTCGTGCTCCGTGCGATTCCTGGCTGATGTGCTTTTAATCTGTCATATAGCGTTTTAAAAGACGGGCTAAGCATGGATTTTCTACGAGACATATGAACCCACTTTATCACCCGCCATGTGAGTAGGACCTCGTCGTCATGCCATCAGCCAAAGCACCTTGTTTTAGCATGGGAGACTTCTGTTTTTTTCTTGTTGTTTTCTTTAGCTTTTGGGAATAACTTTATTTAGAAGTCGCTACAGTACCTCAATTCATAATTTGCAGAGAGATACTGCCAAGCCGCTGTTATTGTCGTAGTTATGCCTGCTGATGGGCTGCTCGTCATTGTTTTAAGCGGTTATCTGCACGCTGCTTATGGTATGGTGGAGATTTCTCTTGTTTTTAAGTCAGCGCCTGCTGTGCGCTGCCTGATTCATGCTTGTCCGGCCGCCTGACTTCACCGGCCGGAATTTCATTTTGGTCTTCCATGTGTTTTAGTTTTCGCTGGGTCCATATGTTTGCTTGCGCGGTTTTACTTTCCCATATGGGACTAGTACGTATTTTCGGAGACTTCGACGCACGGTGCAGAAGAAGGGAAATCGCCCCAGTGTAATTTAAAAGGACGTTTGACGTGGATATAACAACACTTTCGGGTAGAGCACGTACTCTTTTGAATTTGTAGTTTTGATTATTTTTTGGCGTATATTTTAGATTTATCCTTTTGGGTACCGATAAGTAAGGTGCTTGTAATTGTGTTTTATTAAGCAGTCGCTGATAGCGACGTGCTGCGTTTGTATTGAATAAATCACTGTTGTTGATCTGTTCTCCCAGGAACCTTTTGTTATATTTTTGTGCCCCTGATTCTCCTCCGGATGTTTGAAGGTTATAATGTTAAAAACGAGAATTCAAACAAGAATCTCGTTTCCCTTTAATTTATGAAATGATTCGGTTTTCAATATTCCACGTGCTGGCTTCAATGAAAGTTGGCTTACTTGGCTGATAGAATAAGTGCACTGGATTGGACGGTTACAGTTTGTAATCGTGTTACATCTGGAATCTGGGCTTGATCCAAGAATTGAGTCGGAACGCCCTTGAGATGAATCATTCCGCAATCCTTATTATTGTGTGCAAAAGTAATAATTTATTTAAACCTTAATCGTATACAAGACGCGTAGGCCAACGTGACAAACTCGTACATTGAAATAGAGATGCATTGCATAACTTATGCATATCCATTAGGCTAATTAATAGAGTGGAGAATTTCACTCGAATGCTTATTGCTTAGTCTATGCAGGAGTTTGGACTTAGGAGCTGACGCCATAACGGTCCACTTGCCGCGCCACCGGTAGACCCGTGTTCAACCACCTTGATGGAAAGCTCTCGCCGAGACCCGCCCTACCCCCGTTTTATTTTTACACCCAAAACAGATTAAAACTCTGAAAGACAGGAGTTTTGTTTTAACTGTGCACGTACTTGATGCCTTTGGCCGAAAATCCAGTGTAGTCTTGACTTACTTCTTTCCAGAAATGTCTCCTGACTTTTGGAAAATGCTGCAAGGAAAACGATGAAAGCGTTTCTCAGAAGCAAGGCATGAATGAGTTTTTCAGATTGCCGTGGAGACTCAGAAACATATAATTATGAGTCAACAAAGGAAAATTTTGAGACTCGAGACGAAGTCCAACAAATCTTTCATGCACACCACTTTAATTACAGTACTGAACTCTACAGCAGACAACTGTTCCATGTATGAAGCTCATTACTGAAGGCTTCTTTGAGCCCTTCTTCTTGTAAGCGTCATGTGCAGCCTATCAGTTTTTCTCCGGGTCGTGGTCTTAACTGTTGACATGTATTTGCCGAAATGCAACGCATGTGACAATTAGAAATCACGTAAAACTCATGAACCGCCAGACAAAGAAAACAACATGCTGTTAAATCTTTCCCCCAAACTTTTTTGACTGTCTTAGATAGACACATAAATAGACAGAGAAAACAACATGGTGTTAAATCTTTCCCCAAAACTTTTTTGACTGTCTTAGGTAGACACATAAGCCTTCGCACTCGCACTTGGGTGGAAAGCAAAAACTCTCCCCCTTTTTTACATCGCGTTTTATGATTTACGCTTTTCAAAATAAACCCCGCTGTTTTGGATACACATATCCTATACCCATTTTAAGATGAAAGTAAAACGGGACTGTATCGTGTTTATAGTATTTTTTTAAGATAAGACCACCAGCAGCCATATCAAAGGAAATATCTCGCCCTTTCCATTGATATGATCATGAGAAACCTATATTGGAAACTTGTGAAAAACACGACAGCCCCGTTTCACCCTCACCCCGAAATGGGTATAATTGTACCCAAATCAAGAATCTTTCCATGAGAGTATCGCAGCCAAAAAATGCGTTTAGCTCAATAATTATTTTTCTTGTGGTATTCCAATATGCTTCCATTTGTCCAGATGATTGAGGCGAAACAACTGCAACAACAGTAATTCGCCTGCAATTTTCTTAAAAGTTGAATCCAAACTGGCCAATACACCTGCTGGAAACTTTGTGATTTTGCAAGTCATTAAACTGCGGGTCTACTCCTGTATGACCACGATTATTCTCCTCAACCAATTTCTACTGCTTCGTCTTTTTCTTCATTACGGACAAATACCTCATTAGTTTCTTTCAAGCTTAGCGATTATTTCCCATAAATAGAACAGATGTTATGTTCCATTGCAGCGTTGATGTCTACCGGAACAATTATAAACGACTTTGAGCACTTGAAGATCGCAAAAACTTAAGCAGTGACGGAACACTACAACAAGGCACTTAGGACAAATGATTTTTTTTCTACCGTATGAACGGAAATCCCCGAAACCTTGCAGCCACTAATTGCTCACTATATAAAAATGATTCAGGCGACACGACCAAGAAAATGTCGTAACTCGATAATAGAGCCAAATTATAAGGTTCATCCGCCTTCATTGATTAATGTGGCTCGGGCCGTCCGCTTATCAGGTTATATTATCTTTACTTTTCTCCCTCCACCCGCGCTGTAGCCTGTTCGCAAGAACTGGAGCGATGTACATGAGCATTCGTCCCTCAAATCCGCCGGGAGAGCTTCTGAAAACTTATTCGTACTGGCTTCGTGCTGGAATGAACAAGAATGCATCGACCGAAATGTGCCTGGATTATGATAAATGGCGCTTCGAGTATGCTGAGAGAATTAGTAGAAGATATCGGTGACTATCTGAAAGATGCTCTTTACTCACCATGAGTCTTCGGATATAGCGAACATTAAGTACTGTAACTGGCGTTCAGCGTTTGGCACATTGGCAGGGAAACGAATGGCATTGTCACGGACTTCTTAAGGATTATTCAAGAGGAAAGAATTACTAGAAAAATATCAGACGAAGGTACTTTTGTATTTAAAAAAAAACAATCAGGCGGGTTCTCCCGATCTGTTGGCGCGTTTGCTGCTTTCTTGGTGATTACACCAAAATTATGTTTGGAGAGCACATGAAGGAAAGTAACAAAAAGGGGTGTTTCATCCCCAAAAGAGACTGGTATAGTCTGCAACTTTTTTTATTCAATAACTTCTTCCTGGATAACTTCATACGACGATGATTAACGAGATGCCGCTTTATCGTGATCGGGGGACGATTTCACGTCAATTTCTTTGGTTGAACCTTGTGTGGTCATGGGCCATCGATAGCTCAATATAAAACATATATTTTTCTCCATGGTCAAGGCTATTTTACTTATCATCAGCCCTACTAGAATATACTATGTGTCGCGACGAACTGCAAGCTTGTTTACGTCACTTGCAATTCTTCGTTTGCTACTTGTCCCATTTGCATTTTAGTTCTTGGAGGCGGTAAGCAGAAATCTAAACAACTAGCTCACATCAGGAAGCCATTAGATTCAAAACCAATTATTTTCAAAGTGACGAAATCACACTCCTCCGTTCTTTGTTGCAAATGAGATGGTCTAGAACGGCTTTCCACACTTAGAATTGTCTTGAACGGAATCGAGCGTAAGATATTTTTAGACCGAGTCATTGCAAGCAGTAGTTCCAAACCTAAAAAAAGAAAACAAAAATTCTTATATGGAAGTTTATTTATAGGTTTGTTTTATGCTGATAACCTCTCCTAAATACCCTTACTTTAATTTTATGAAGCGTGTAAACCTCTGTATGTTTGCTTCGGTGTGGCACGGGCTCGTAAAGTACACTTAATTCGTATTCTTTTGACATGTTAGGATGGTGTTAAAATCCGATTCACTATTTTTTGGTCGCGGTAGTGTCCTTTATAACGTAACCAAGACTTCACACAAATCAAACTATTGGATTAAATTTACTCAGCCCAGTGGTGACAAGGTATTTGAAAAGTAATTTCGGCACCTCCATAGACTCGAGCAGTTCTCAAACTTCAGTTTTAAACTTTACTAGTTCGACGAGCGTTCAAATCGGTTCAAAATGTTGTTTTTCGTTGCGAATACCTCTTATATTATTCGTCTGAAATGAATGACAATAACCGAACATTTTTGCCGGCCCCCGGAATATGTTCTTTATGAAATCTTATTAAATCACACGAAAAACAACCAAATGGTAAGACCTAGAAAAGGGGTTTTTGCGCCTCTCAAAACTGGTCGTCCTTAAGACTGAGCGTTTAGAACTGGTCGAGTCTTGCATGGAGGTGCCGATTTTTATCTACCCATTTGACCCTTGGGTCAAACCTCACGGCGCATTTTAAGTCAGCGACCCGTGCAGCCCATGAGTCTCAAATTTTCAGCGTTTATTATTTATTTTTATTTTTCTAAAAAGAGTAGCGATATATTCCCTTTTTTTTTGTCGATTGGGAACCATTGTGCGATGGGGTAGGGGATTAAAAATACCTCGAAACAGCTTGACGTCCTTTATAAATGCTCCTTTTCCAGAAGAACTTATTGGCTGTTGGGAGTTTGATGAGTGCAGGGGTGACGTAAAACAAAGCGATCGCAGTGAAGGCCACCGCGGAGAGCACTTCCAAGTATAAATAGCGGCATTGCGCGGTGTGGAGGACAATTGTTAGTCGTCGTTTGTGTCGGGAAGATTAGAGTGTTGCCAAAATGGTCCGCGGATACCTTCTGCTGAGTGTGGCCTGCTTGCTGGCGGTCGTCTGTGCGCAGAAGTCTTCGTTGGACGCAGTGGATATTGACTCGGTCTTCAAGAACGAGCGCCTGCTCAAGAATTATGTAGACTGTTTGCTAGACAAGAAGCCCTGCTCCAAGGAGGGTTCTGAACTCAAATGTGAGTGTTTCTTTCAGGGAGTTTCACAAAAAATTAGGAAACCTCATCTCTTGTTGGCATTTCATCGCAAATTCGTGAGCTTTTGAAAGTATAGTCAGACAACAAAAGGTACTTGGGGTCTTAAGTTTTGATTGCGGAAAACGCACAGTTGAGATCAGAGGTCTTGTCACCTTTAGACATGGAATGGGCTGTTTTTAAAAGGCGACTTTTTTATTTTTTTTGATATTTCACCACGGGACGTTTGGATGGTTATGAAGAGTCTCAAGAATTTAAGAGACAAACAAAAGCTAACGCGCATAGATATCTGTGGTTAAGGGAGAACACATTAGAACCACACAACTACGATAAGTTTTACAAAAAGTAAGTTTAAGCGAATAAACCACCATTAGACGATCGTCAAAAGCACCACATATATGTCGGTATGTGGTGTTAGATCCCCATTATCATTCTTTTGTTCCACTTAAAAATTGAAGAAAAAGAAAAAGTACATTTTAGTTTAAAAATACATTTCAAAGAATCATACATTTAGAAGGTATGTTTGTTTAAAATACCCTTACTAATGTCAAAGCTATAAAGGTATTTATTTAGTGGCCACAGATGCTTCACTCAAATAACCAATAACATCTGAAGTTTGGATTGGTAACAAAAAAATTGGAATCGAAAACTGGTGTCTATGACGTCCATTTATGAATTTCTCGAAGTGAAAACAAAAATAAAGAACAGCCAGTCTTCAATCGGAATAAAAGTATTTTTCTGAAGATTAATATGAAAGGAGAGCGGGAAAGGCACTCTTCTGCCAGAAAAATATACATTGAAGTTGCGATAAGGAACATAATATTTAAATTAGCAAAGGAAACATTTCCCGTGTTGTGCATCCAAGAAATTCTTCTATGGAACGCTTAACGAATTTTTAGCGAAAATAAAACAGCAACCAATTTAATTCGTATTCTGATCAGATGCCCTCCCCTGCCCCAGCCAAAGAAAAATGCTCGATGAGGAAATGATTTAACTGTCGATTTTTTCTTGAGTGATCTTTTCTTAAGGTAAACCGACGGATTATCAAAAAACCAATTGCATGCGTCTTGACCCTAAAAGGTTCATTTCAGGATAGGGATCCTTTAACAAAATCTTCCTAGATTTGTGAGCTCTAGCAACCATATCTTTTCATTTGGTAGAGTAACATTCGGAACACCCCGTATATTTTTAAGCCCTCCTCTCCCGTCTATTACGGAATTATACACGAAAACCTGAAGAAATTATTGTGAATTGCCGTTTAACAGGTCAATTCTGTACTTTATTCGATGTCATACGACTGACATACAGTGGGCCACAGAAGTCATGACCTTGCTTCCATAAGAAATACTGGGAAGCTGGGTTGATAACATTTTTGTGACCATCTATAAATAGTAGTATGGTACTGAGACTACGGCTTATTTAACGAGGGTTATGTTTAAACTGCAGTCTTGAACATCCTTTTAAAGCGTGAGATTAAGGGTAGAATCAGTCTCAAGAAAACTTTATGATTCCTCTAGAGCCCACGGTATATGAGTCGAAAAAGCTTAATAGTAGATATACCCCTTATTTCACGTCGCGCCATATTAATCCTATCTCAAAAAAGTAGGCCTTTGATTTACAACCTGCTGTTTCTTTTTGACCAGTTTTGAATCAGAAAGAAAAAGTTCGTTACTGACTCGCAATAGTCTATGAACCAATTTTTGATGCATTGCGTTGGCGGGTATTTTTTCCTGTTTTGTCCTCAAGCCTGATTAGCCAATAGCTAACTGATAGTTACACCAAAGTACGCCTCGCACCTGAACGGTATCATTCAGAATTTATTATCATCAAAAATGAGAGGTTAAGAAAATGCGTAATACTACATTTCAGAGATCTTTAGAAATCTAACGAGGATTTAAAAGTAAACTCCCATGAACGCAAAAGAAGAAGAAAATAAAGTCTCCGTCAACGCAGAATGCGTTGCTATGTTGATAATTTTGTTTGAAAATTTCAGTGTTCCCACGCTACGTTGATTCCAAGGTGAGAATGGTATTTCCAATGTTTTTAATTTTTAGAATTATCATTTGTAGAATCATTGATTAATTGGCAACTCGCATTCTACATGTTCACCAAGGTCAACAGAACTGGCCCTTGTGTTTCTTTTCGCTTTTTGTTTCTTGGCTCAACCAGATGACTTAAATGTTTACAAAGACAGGGAATTTACAAGAAATTTACAATCGAATTGAAATTTCGGAAGATATAATTACCACCGAGGACGGTTTCAGGCTGCAAAAGGCCCAATACAACCCGCTCGCGGGGGTTAATGTTTCCGGATGCTTCTATGTTAAGCCATCGTTTAACCATCGGCGTATCTGTTTTTGTTCTTTTTTGAGATAATTTTGATCACATTATAATGTAAATGGTGCAGTATAAATTAGGAAACAGTTGGTCGTCCTGATCAAACTTAACTCCCTCTTGTCCTCTTCAAGTGTAGCGTTGGGAAGGTGCTCTTTCAATATCTAGAGCCCACTTCATACCACTTTGCTTTTGTTTTCCTATTTAAGGCAAAGTAAAGAGGTCGATTAAAAATGCCTCTGAAACCGCTGACATGCCGGAATATAAGGGTCAAACAGGATAAGGTATTTTTCCTCGTTCGAATAAAACGCCAACTAGAATTTGGGTAGGAAACGGGGTTTTGCGGCTTGGAGTAAAGTTCTGATCTATAATGCAGCAGTCTTTTTATTGCTACGTAGCGAACTACTCGTTTTTACCTGCTAGAAAAAAGTCGTCCAAAGTACAGCAAACAAAGACGTTTCTATGAAACAGATCTTGAAACTCCCTCTCGGGTAGGATCAGAGCGAAGTCGTCAAAAGGATTCCCCCAAACAGACATAACTTGCACATCTGTATTTTCCCAGGATACAACCTCGAACTTTTATTTATTTCAAATAAAATATTGTAATTGAAGCTTTACAATTATAGCTGTACCAAAGTCTGTGGCCTTCCCATTTAAACTCTCCCAAAATACTATAACTGTCGTTGGGAATGCTGATGCACAGCTAGTAATTATGTCATGCTCACAATACTTAAGGTAAAATAGTAGGTAAATCAATTGACCAAAATCATGTTTCTCAATCTATCCTAAATGATAAGCTTTCTATTTCGAAGGAAAAACGAAAAAAAACATCAAAGCACACTCCTGCCTCCCGGTGTAACTTCCATAGGCCTCACTTGTCAGAGTAATTGGGCATTTACATTTTCGCCATAAAAAGGCGCATTCAAAAAATGGTCTCTCCACAATTCTTAATCACACTCAAGGATTTATGGGGAATTCCGAAGCTTTACCAATTCGGTTTTTCGCCGTAAATTATTTTTCGTCGTTTTCCTACAGTATTGTTATATTTTATAACACGAGAGAGGGCAGAAAGGTAACGTTTAGAATGCACGCTCCTGTTAATAAGACTTTAAGAAATTATTTGATTTGCAAGTTACAGATTTCTTCTTCTCGTTACTTTGCCTGACCTATCATACTACTGGAATGATGTCAGTCCACGTGTTGCTTTTGAGCTCATTTCGAAAACTTTCACATTGTTCAACGTTCTTTACCATTGTCGCAGTTACTGTTTCGAACAATCAGTAAACTTAAGTACAAGTACCTATACTTTTCAAGTATTCCAGGAAGATGCTTTGCCCATAGCCGTTGTTCAGGAATAAAATTATTTATCTAAAATCAACAAATTAAAAAAAAACGATGTCATTATACCTTTTTCTTGAGGAAGCAAAATACATAATTTACGTCATTATCGGCGGCATCTTTTTTTCTGAGACTACTGCTGGTGTTTTGTTTTCCTTAATTTCACTTCAGTCTTTATTCCTGAATAAGCTCGCAATTATCGATAATTCAGTAATATTTTTCAGCTGTGCAATCTAGGTGTTTACGTAGGTAAAGAGTCCTATTTTTATTTTTTTCAGCTCGTATCCCAAAGGCCTTGGACAACGGCTGTGAAGACTGTACCGAGAACGAAAAGGAAAGGGCTATCAAAACCATCAAACTCATGGCAAAACAAAAGCCCGACATGTGGGCTAAAGTGAAGGCGAAGTTTGACCCTACTGGGGAAAAGTCAAAGGAATTCGCAAAACGTTACAACCTTGAAGGACAAGGGCTGTAATATGTTTCATTTCGTCCATTGTACATAAATATTCAAATAAAAATTCATTTCCGCCGTTTATTTTTTAATTTATCCTTTCCCTGCAGACTCATGTCCGGTCTCACATTTCCCAGAATGCATTCAGATGGCCAACTTGTGGGATGAGGAACAAGTTCACTGCTCCTGCCATGGGCGTACTACAAAATTTGCAACATCTTCTGAGACGCCACCTTTTACTTTCCATTTAATACTTATCTACGAGTTTTTTTTGACGGAGTTGTGCATACCTCTCTCTGATCGAAGGATAATACTTGTAGTCGTAGGACAAAATGATACCGGTTGAAGAACAAACAACCGCCAACTATTTTCATCGTTCTATCTTACGATTCTAAAGAGACGCAGATTAGCGGTGAGGCCCGGGTGGGTACATTCACCTTCAAGGGATGGCTGATGCGATTAGCGGACCTGTAAGTACTCTCTTCGGGCGGCGCAATTGCTTGAATATTATTCGTGAGTGATAGAGGGAAGTAATCTTTCATTTGATTTCTTTAAAAACTAGAAATAGGAACATATGTGTCCAATTAGTAGCTTATAATATACTGGACATTTTTATTAATAACTGCTACTTCTCCTCCTGTAATTCTCCAAAACACATCATATCAGATTATACAGGTTTTTTAGAAGGCTGCGTATGCAACCACAGAGGAAACTAAAGCAAGCGTTATCAAGCGTAGCCCCTTCGTTTGGTGGAGTTTTTCCTCAGTAAGCTTTGAATCCAGGCGAATCACCTCAGAAAATCCAGTTGCAGCGGAACCTTACCGCTCTCTTACGAATAACGAGCCCCGACGACGCGGACGTTTCATAAACAAGGGAAACGACATAGATATAATTTTGTTTCTTTCTTCAATTTGTGTACGTTCAATATGCTTGCCCATAGAAAATGTAATCAACTAAGACAGTTGAATATACGCGGTATTTAATCGAATGTAAGTGATCGGCAATGAGCTGATCAAACCTCGCCAATCCAACAATATTGCCGCCACCCGGCCAAACAAAGAGACGACCCTCTCTTCGCCATCCAAGTCCTCCACTTTCTTCGTGCATGCTCGACTCATTCTCATTAGGTGTTGGTACACTGGCGTTTTTGGCCCGCAGGACTGAACGCGCGCCTGGCATGTGCATTCCATTGCGCGCGCCAAGAGTGCGCGCGCCCATAAGTTTTGAACAATCTTGCGCGCACGCTCGCGTGTGAGCAGGCCGGTCAGGC
>Ga0058701_10003691_pt1 | contig 12203 bp, 7 predicted proteins | sample AgamicOrMae_FD_97039 | JGI IMG/M metagenome (GOLD analysis project Ga0058701, IMG submission 97039) | Agave microbial communities from Guanajuato, Mexico - Or.Ma.e | ecosystem: Host-associated > Plants > Phyllosphere > Phylloplane/Leaf | place: Guanajuato, Mexico | collected 2012-06-04
CCTCTTTTTACCAATATGACAATTTCTGGCCATAATAACACCAAGTCGGAAGATAAAAAAAGTTTTTTTTTATTTTTGTATTTTAAAAGCGGATGGGCATGGTAATTATTAACAATTACATGCGTAATACTTGTTTTTTATATTCTCTGTCACCCTCCAGTCTGAATTGGTTTTTGTCAAAATAGTGGTTGATGGTTTTGATTTTTTAAAATGCTATATTTTGCTATTGTCAGAAAATGATGCTTTGGGATTGACTTACTCTTGCTTACCGGCAAATTTGAGGTCGGTTTTACTAGAAACAAGCAGAGATGTTTGTTGTCAAGTAATGTATTTGCACAGCGTAGTACGACGTATTCGCTTCGAGTTAGTTGGGAAGTTTTCGTGCGTGAAGTTTAGCAAGACATATCACCTTTCACACAGTTACATTCGAGTTGTCACATGCTTTCAGGCATCAAAGGTAGTCCGAGTTTGTTTGAGGTAGACCACTAACTACAATTTGATGCATGTATTATGTATCATTTCAGACATACATCGAATTTTGTATCAAATCACATAATATACTATTTACCTAATCGACTGCTGAACGAAACCCTGATATTAGAAAAGATTAAATCCGGAAAGTTTGCGTCGTCCCTTAACACATAACAGCCCAAAGTATTTGGAGTGAAATTTACACTGTAAACCCGTGGGGTGAATTTTGTTGTGTATGAATTTCAACGATGATTTTGTAGTCTCTCCATAGATCACTGAATGAAGATCAAAGCCAAGTAGACGCAAATCTAACCTCGTTGGGGGCTGCTTTCACTGATTTACCCCGTTCGGCGAGGTTCACTGCCCTGCAAAAAGGTAAAACTAATTGTGGTTGAAAGTCGAATTTGGGGTGAAAAAAGTTGCATATTAAATTCACCCCATTTTTGGGGGTTAAATTAACCCCTAGGACTTAGAGTGTAGGTTAAGAGAAATTGGAAGGATTTTTTTCCCACTAAATACGCAAATTTAAATTTTGAAAAATGACGAAATTATTACATTTCAGGTTTTTAAGGGGTGATTTTTTTTAAACTGTGAAAATACTGTACTGAAAAGATTCTATGAATGTTTCTGTTTCCGAACGGCATCGCTGGGCCGTAGTGCGTTAAATGATTGAAGTCCTGGTCAGTCTTATCTGAAGACTCTTTTCATCATCTTTGGCGAAAGAGAACATGTCGCCAAATCGAAATTTTCGTCGCGCATGTGCCTCGTTTGAAGAACCACCCCCACCTGGTGCAGCGCGCGCGGCTGGCAGCGAGGAGCTGGTGTGCTGCTCCGGACATCCCATCCCATCCCCGGGCTTGGCGCCCCGCGCAGACATCTGGTGACTCCCCCGAACTTAGCCCTTTGCCTGCCCCCCCACGGAGATCACCCCCCCCTCGCCGGCGAGCCCTAGCGGAGACCCTGCGGAGACCCGGAGGACCTGTTCAACAAGTGTGACTTGCCAAAACCACCCCTTGGACCATCTGATGACAGCTGTCACAATGCTTGCGACGTGTGGCAAAACTGTCGTCAAGAGTGTTGGGGTACTTTCAAAGTGGCGTGTAAAATTATGCGCACCGTGTGTGCGTTTATGCACACAGAAGAATGGGTACTGAAGTTTACTTACAAATTAGTTAAAAATGGGACACAGACATAACTTGTTACTGAATAACTAATGAGTGTTACCAGCCCGTTGAGGATTTTACTAGCATCGTATTAGTCACTTTTACTAGCAGAGTGGTTACACTTGCTAGCCAAAACTGTGTTTATTTGCTATGTTATGTATCTCGTTCTTTACTAACATTTAGTAAACTTTACTAGCCTATTCTTCAAAGTGTATTTGAAGTTTACAATTTAATAGTAAAAGAGCTGAAATATTTTTAAAAACGGAATTGGTTTGATAATTTTTAAAAAATATGATCAAAATTTTCCATCATTCTTTTTGAAAAATTAAGAGTTGGTTTTAATTTAAACAGAATTGTCAAAGGATTTCTAGTATTAAAATCAGCACAGTCCGGAATCTATTAGGCTGTATTTCGCGTACTGGTGAAAATCGAGGATAAATTGGTGTTATTTATGTGTGACATAAGACTTCAACCACTACCACCCAACGATGCCGTTCGGAAACAGAAAAAAATATTTCAGAGGATCTTTATAGCTCATTATTGTCCTAATTTAAAAAATAAACCCTCTGAACACCTAAAATTTAATAATTTAGGCGTTTTCCAAAGCTTAAAACTGCATAGTTTAATGGGAAAAATCCTTAAAATTTCTCTTGACCTAAATTTCTTTCTAAATACCATGGGCTGTTATGGGTTATAAGACAGAATAGGTGATTTCTGTAAGGAATAAGTTTTTCCGAAATGAGTCAAATGAAGAAGACAATGAGGAGGGGCAGCACATTGGGGGGGGGCAAGGGGCGAACCGCGCTCAGCGACTCGTGAAATTGAGTTTTGGTCCAGGGACACCGCCGCTACGACGCCGCCACGACGCCGCCACGACGTCGCTACGACGCCGTCACGGCGTTCCTCGCCACTCTACGAGGAGTATTCGGAGCGCCTCTACACATATTTCCATGTCGGAATTATTTCGGGAACCATTTTTGAGAGACTGTTTTGTGGGCGTCTTTGAAATATTTCTTCGGATATTCACAGTGAAACCTTCATCAAGTGAGAGAGGGAACAATGAATATCACCACGCGAGCGAAAGATACTCTCATTTTGAATGAGCTTCTGTTTATTTTAAATCGGATTTATCTTAATTGTTATCGTGTTTTCTTTCCCTCATCCTTTTAAATTATTGCTTTATTTTTATTTTATTTTTTTATTTATTTTTTTGTGGCTGAGAATTTTCTGATTTTTACTGTATACTCTTGGTTGAGAATATTTTGATTTGGACTTTTTAGACCAAGACATATTTCAGATAATTCAATTTTTTGGAAATAAATTGTTTTGCGTTCATCGGTCACCACTTTTTTGAATAAGTGAGAATTTCTGAGATTCAGCGCAAATTCACTGAATTTCGGTCAATAGCGCTACTGAAAAAATTCATATTGTTTTTATGTATTCATTCATATTTGTTTCATGCCTTACGTTCTCAGGGAAAAAAATCTTTCCAACAATGTCATTGTAACACCGAACAATCTAAAAAAATTACCATAAAACTTCTGAATATTTTTTAAAGGCCTATGCTAATTATCTTAATCACGTTTGGGAAATTTTGGCAGAAATGTAGTTTTTCTAAATTTACTCCCTTTTAAAAAAATGGGGGAGAGTACCATTTTTTTAATGGACTTTCTGAACGGGCTCGGATGCATAAATAAAAAAATATAAGATCAGTATATTTTGTGTGAGGGATTCCTGACTCCCGGCACGATTCGATTGTGTTTAAAGAGTGTTTAGGGCTTTCTAAGGTGGATGACTTAATCAAAATGATTCTGACATGGTTTTTGAGTTTCTTTTGAGAGAATAATGGCCATTATTCCGTCTATAATGATGAAGGATATCGCGATCTTGTTCGAGTTCGACACCGTGCCGGTCGTTCATCATCGCGTTCGACACTTCACAGAATTCACGAAACTTCTTCTGCTAACCAGATCTCCCAAGGTCACTCCAGGAACCACATCCTTTAGCTAACTTCCGGTTCCGCTGGAGGGCGCCTCAAGTATTACCTCAAGTACGAGAAGTCTTATTACTGTGTCTATGAACCGCATCCTATCAAAGAACATCTGATTAAAACTCCGTTTCGATAAACTTAGCTTATCCTTCAATATTACATCGTGAACTTGCTTGAGATGTTCATTTTCTTTGCATCTGTTAGCTTTAAAGCTTGCGTCTTTATTATCATTTTTTGTTCCGTCTTGATTGAACTTTTAATCCATAACATCCTGAAGTATTTGGAGTAAAATTTAGCTTAAGATAAATTAGAAGGCATTTCCCCATTAAAATACGAAATTTTAAGGTTTGAAAAATGCCTAAATTATTAAATTTCAGGTTTCTAGAGGGGTGATGTTTTTTAAATTGTAAGAATACTGAACTAAAAAGATCCTCTAAAATAAATTTTTCTGTTTCCTAACGGCATCGCTGGGCGGTGGCAGGTTAATCAGGTTATCAAGTAAGCGACAAGCAGCCGTATGGGCGAGGTTAGGTGCAAAGTGCCTCGCTTCTTTTTCGCTCCGCTCAACTGTCGCGAAGCCTGAAACTAGTACTGTAAACACTGTAAAAGGCGAATCTGAAATTCAGATGCAGCAAAAGTCAAATCACTGGTCTGAAAAAACTTCAGTCGAAATATTCACTGAATTTCAGTTTTATCGTTCGTAAAATATAAGCAGTTTACAGAAATTTAAAACGATGTCTGAACTTCCGTAAATAACTGAACTGATTGTGTTTTTATTTTTTTTTCAGATCAGTAATTTGACGGCCGTTTTATCTGAATTTAAGATTCTCTCTTTACAGTCAAAATCAAATGAAAGTTACCGTAAGTATAATTTCACTAAGAATGATTTAAAACTACCGTACTAAATGATTTAAAAATCAGTGGAGCTGTTTGATTCAAATTTAGATATTGCCGCTTAAATATTGATGGCAGTAACTTATCCACCAATAAGAACGCTAAGCTTAGTTGACTAAAAAGCTTAATTCAGTAAGGTGCCCACTCATCTCCGAGCTGATCTTTGCAAGATTCTGCTCCCCAGTTTTTATTTATTTTTTCATGAAAAAAAATATGAATCGGAAACAAGATGTTCCGCCCTTTAATCTCTTACCCCTTCAGTTGATAGCCTGACCATATCCCCCTTCCTTCTTTGACCCCTAATAGAGTCTCTATTCCTAGAAAAAGCTATCATTTATCCAGGCGTGACGCGGATTACTTGTGGACAGGTGATACCACAACACATCTAACATGACAGAGCATATACCAAAGTCATACGCGCAGCGCTTTCCGTGGGTGGAGGGGACTTTTCCAGGAAAACGCAACACAACCTGCTTGCTCGTTTAACCCTGCGCTAAGAACGCAGTGCCCTAACCGATTACAGCCGAGACAATACTTCGATCCGAATCTATTAAGTTGGATTTATCTCTTGTTGTGTTCCACCTTTTGTCCTAAGAGCGGACCTAGAGGAGAGCGAGGCAAAAGGCACTGAACCGAACGGGAGCTAAAGCTTTCCACTAATATGGCTTTTGGTGGTAGCTGTCATAAGCGCCAAAAACCACAAGTGCCAACGCCGCAAGCGCCAACCCGTAACCGCCAAACGAGGAAAGTCGCAAACGCCAGAGTTCTTAACCGCAATAATAACCTGACCTAATCTAACCTAACTTAGCCTAATCTAACCTAACTTGACCTAACCTAACCTATACAACTTTGGCGTTTGTGACTTTGCTCGTTTGGCGGTTATGGACTGGCGCTTGTGGTTTTTGGCGCTATCGAATGCCCCCCGCTTTTGGTATATTGTATCTCGAACCTAACCAAGCACGACATACGTTGTTTTATCGTCTATCACAGTTTCAGGACTACCTTAAACGGATATGCTTTATTCTAGATCGCTCTTGGTATGTCGGAGAACAATTTTATGGTTATAAATCGTATTTAGTAGCGGTTTATTGATTTCGAACTTCCGTCTGACAGGTGGGCTATGTGAGCAAGTTATGTTCTTCTTTGCAAAAAGCGAGTTGACCGGATCCGGTGCATATTTTGCATAATGAGAGCAGGCCTGCCTTAGGGTACGTTTAGCTAAGCGAACCATAAACTTGAACCGGTGACAACTTTAATTGGAGTTTCAGAACGTTAAGATTTTACGTCACTGCAAAAAGCACGCGGTGAGAGTAAGCTTTACCCGAACATGAGATTTCAATGAAACTTCTGGAAGTGCGTGATGTCATAGTATCATTGTAAGATCTAGACCTACATTTTTTAAATAGCGTAGATTTATATAACTTAAGTTGCACAAAATTTGACGAGCTTAACCTCCCACGCGGGTTTAAGTAAGGCTAGTGTTAAAAATCTCAAGCCTTGTAATTTTTGTCAAGCAGGAATTTGAATCATTGATTTATTTATTTTTTGCCGATTTGTTACGGGTGAAGAAAGCTTCTGAAATTATCCTTAAAAAGATGATTCGATATATTTTGCTCAAAATTTGGCTAATTTGCATATTGAAACTGATCTATTTCTGAATCAGCAAGTGTTTCGGCAATTTTCACTGATTTATAGTGAAGGCGGTTCGGTACATTACTGAAACTTTTGTACAACTTAAAAAAAAATGATTTGAAGCACGAACGTTTCGGGAAGAAGATAGAGATGCCTTGGGAATTCATGAATGTTCCCCAATGCAGACGTCCTGTTCCTGTTACTCAGTTCTTTCGACCCGCTGAATACTACTTTTTATTGACGCCTCTATTCACGATAGTTGACAATGCTTCTTAGTTAGCACTCCCATCTCATCTGATAGGCTAGTAATTCCCGCACATGTCATACGAACGGCCAATCAGGAAGTGCGTCACGGTTTTTGAACTCCCCCTCCCTTTCAGGTACTTCTAGGAACCTTGCAAGCATGACCAAAACTAAGATGACGTCATCCTGCCAATGCGCCATACAAAAGCTTCTTGAATCCTCAGCGACTTGAAAATCCGTGGCATATTAATCAACCTTGATACATCACGAGCTCGACTGATAAGAATTGATATCTCATAAAAGTTCTTTTAAATTTTGTTGTAAATATGAAATACATTTCATGTTTTCAAAATCGGTTTTGTTACTTATTTTTCAAGCGACGTAAATCTTGTTTTTAATCCGTCTATTTTCAAGAAATATATGCGATCTTACCTTTGACGAAATTATGAATGAAGCATTAATTGAAGACTTTAAGGAAATTTTCACCCCATCTTGCTAATCATATCAAATTATCGCAAACCTGCCGCTAAGCTGCTTCTCAGGAGTAACTGCTGCTACCGCGAAGTAAGCATCATCAGGCTTGATGACCCTTAGCTAAGGTTAAGATAGGTTATGATTCGTTTGACCTTGCCCTGGTGTCGAACCCCGCGGTGACAAAAACAGGGAAATCCAACCCGTGAAATTTACAGCCTTCTGAAAGAAGCACTTTTTGCCGAGGGTTGAGGATTTGCTGAGCTCTCGATGCACGCTTCGCCGTGAATTGCTAACCTGTTGAGTCGGACGCCCCGCGCAAAGCAAAGCCAAATGTTTATAGAATGTAATGGTGCATTGTGGAGGTGCGCGCACTGCACTGGTGGAGGGCACTAACACTAGGTCTACTTGAACCAGGTAAACATAGTATTTAATCATGCACCATCGCTTCGCGGAGGTGCGAAGTGTGGCCGGTGGGGCACGTGGCCATGCGACTTGGCCTCGAACACTTTTCGACCTCATAACAACGTACCTATTAAGGACGTTTTTGTCCTCATTCATCGATTTTGAACGTCGACTTGCAAAATAGTGGTTATAAAATTCAATTTTTGAAAGAAATCAACTTTGATATGCTTTTACTTATATTTTAACCCACTACCGCCCAGCGATGCCGTTCGGAAACGGAGAAAAATATTTGAGAGGATCTTTTCAGTTCAATATTGTCTTATTTTAAAAAATATCACCCCTCTGGAAACCTAAAATTTAATAATTTAAGCATTTTCCAAAACCTAAAATTGCCTATTTTAATGGGGAAAAATCCTTAAGCTGAATTTTACTCCAAATACTTTGGGCTGTTATGGGTTAATAGGAGCGTTTTGAACAGCATAAAAAAATTACGATTAAAAAAATTAGATCAGGTATTTCCTATTATTATTTTTTTAAATATAAAAACTTGGCAATTTTTAAACATTTCGGAGCTAATAAGGCAATACTTCTGCCGAATATTTTGGATTTTAGAATATTATTTGACAGAAAAGTGGCTTAATCGAAATGTCTTGAGTCAATTTAAATTTGGCCATGAAGGTACCGCACGTATGTATCGTATGGAATTTTAAATGGTTGAATAATAGGCAGATCGTTCAAGGTAAGCTTATTTCTAAACAATTTCGAGAGAAAGCTTACTTGGCTACCGAACATTTTTTTTCTCCTAGCGCGTGGGTAGTACCAAACGGAGCAAGTAGCCCAAGGTGGGTACCAGACGTTAGCCCCGGAGATACTCGATCCCGGTACAGAAGCGTCCTTCGTTCCAATTCGAAAAATCAGTGCCTCGGGGGATAAACCATCAATTCGGGAGCGGCAGACATTTTTGGTGGAGTGTACGGTAGCTGATGGATGGCCCCCGATTCAGAGCATGCTGATTTGCATGGCGGAGAACCAAACCGCTCCTGGCGGGTACGCACTTCAATTAAGGTACCTGTGGTTACATATCGTTGTGGGGAAGCACCCGACAATTTTACACTCTGCAAATATGAACGGTGGAATTTTAAGATATTTTTTTTGAGCCTTAAAAACGCCGAGCGGAGCAACAACATGTTTCGTTACTAAGATTAACCTAACCTTAACTTTGCGGTTAACCCTTACGATAAAATAAAGGATTAAACCAAGAAGAAAAGCGATCAGTTCTGTGTAGGAAGGATTTAGTCCTTTTTCGGTGTTGATGCCTGGTAGATAGAGCATCGTGTGATTTCCATCGGATTAGCCAGATAGGGCAATGAGCTCTTGAGGAAGTGATATTTTGAAAAGCTCTGTTATAATTTTCGTCTAGTTCAAATCCTCAGTTATTTGTGAACTAAGTTTCAGTTTGTCTTTTCGGGAGCTCACGGAAACCTAACCACACCTCTCAGGGGATAATTTATACAGGGGAGATAAAGAAACGAATTTTATATCAAAATTTTCCTCATTATTTGTCACGACAAAGCAGTAATTTTCATACAGTACCTCGTCTGTAAAACTAGAAACTTTTACTCTTGCTTAAGTAAGGCATTCGTATATTCGTCTGGACGAACAACACTATGTAGCTAGTAGCCTCGATAAGAATGGGTTCTTGTATAGGGAATCTAAAAATTTAAGTATCTTGATTAAATAAAGATTTCGCAAAGTTCTCGATTTAAAAAAAAAAAAAACTTCAAGAGTAGTTATTCATTGTAAAGAAAATTTGACGAATTGCGATAAGCCTGGGTGGAGGGCATCAATCTTGTTTCGAAAAATTACGCGTTCGGTATCGAGTTACAGGATCAAGTCTTGGACAGAAACCTTACGGGGAAGATTCATAGTATACCGTGGGTGCGCTTATTGCTAGTTTGCCCTGCAGCTAACTAAGCCAATTGTGGCTACTCAAGCGCTCCTAACCGCCCAACATTTATCACCGTTTTCCAAATTCGGTCAGAATCAGATTACGTGGGGCTGGTAACAATTTTAGATTTGAAGGTTGCATTTTCAACCTTTAAAGTACCACCTTTCGTCGCCAAGCCAAGCGGAGCAAGGCACAAGGCCCATAACCTAACTTAAGTTAACCTAACGATTGTCTCCAGACTGTACTTAACCTAACTTAACCTAATGTGAGATTGCGTGCGCTTCTGTTCATTGGCTTGGGCAAAAGGTGGAACACAAGAGGTGAGTTAAAAGCAACCTTTATAATTGACTATTCCGATGTATCAGGTTAGCTACTTGTTATTGTGTTTCATTCCCGAAAATTAATAGATTTTCTTGGGGTCAACGTTTGCAGCCAATTTCAAAAGTGAATCCGGAAATTCTGGGAGAGAGAGCTCTTACACTTAATAAGCGATTCTAAAACAGCTCTAATTATTAATACTTCACAAAATCAGGGCGCTTGACTCATTAACTTACCGAATACCACCAAATTGCAGCTAATTTTTTTAACGATTTAATAACCAACAAAGCTTAGCTAAATATAAGGATTCGCGGTATATAGAGCAATAAATCAATGCATAAACATCGAGACAAGGAATTCTACAGGAATTATAGTCAATTAATCGCTTAGTCCAGCGTTTAAGTCACCGTCCCTAAATACCCCTTTTGGACCAATTTGCACCAAAAAACGCTCATAGAAGACGCGTCCCACACTAATTAGGAATGGTCGTCGAGGGTAAGCCCATGGTCGGTTGAGTATAATGCGCCAAAAGGTAATTTGCGTTAACCCGGGTCTGAAACCTTTTTTGGGGTTTGAGACTCAAAGTCGGCCGCAGTGATTCGGGGCGCGCAACTGCCATAAATCACAGCAGGATTCGGTCCTCATCTTGGCTAATGACGGGACGGGACGAGAAGTGCCGAAGGTACCCGAAGGGACGGTATTCCAAAGGGGGGGGGGACTTCGGGGGCGCCAGGTGACGGACGAGTATCTTTACACGATAATAAGGTTTGAGGGACTTTTATGAAGGGTAATGGTTTTTGAAGAATTCGAACGTACGCCCTTTAGTAAGCCGAAGTTTGAGTATTTTAAAAGGTGTTTTGTTCGGTTTTTTGACTGGAAGAGATTTGGGATTTGCTTGGGCTCGAAGATCTGTGATGGCATTGGAACATCAGTTAAGTCAGGTGTGATCGCACCAATCTTGGTAATTTATTTTAGCTTCACTTCACTAAATTTAACTATATACCCAATCATGTGTCACTTAAAGTAAGTAATATTATCTCTGGTAACCTGCTTTAACTTAAACTTACCCAACTTGAAGTGGCTCAACACAAGCGTACCAACTTCATTAAACCTTGCATAACCAAATACTGAATCAAACCTAAAATTACCTAAATTAACCTATTTTAACATTTCACTGTAAGGACATTTTTACGAATTTTCGTAAAAATAGAAAGCCCTATTTTCATAAAGTTTTTGAAATTTTTACAAAAATTCGTATCATTTACAAAAAGGCTTTCTTGTTTAAAAAAAAAAAACTTCGAACAAGACAGCCTTAATCAGCTTAACTGGACCACCTCTATTTAACCTTACGAAACTTTGTCTAACCTTATTTCATCTGTAATTACGAATTTTCGACAAAGTCGCTCTCTTTCAGATAGTTGAAATATAATTTCAACCACGAAATAACTCCTGCGTTTACTTCGTGTATGTCCTCACCTCGTGCCTTTTTTCCCTCACATTTTTAGTGAGAAAACAATTTTTGTTTGCTGACGGGTTTACCGGTCGGCGACCACAGGTTATTAGTGTGCGATTGAGAACGTTCAGGCGACCCACCCCTTCCCCCCCCCTTCCGCCCTTCAATTGTAGTTTTTTTTTCGTTTTCACGAACACCGACCGTTTATAGACAGTATCGAAATGGGCCTTAGCCGGAAACACATAGGAATAATATCCTCACTTATCGTCTTGTGCAGGCTGAGAGGGGTTGAACCCGAAGGGGAGGGGGGGGAGCCATGTGCCATGTCAGGTGTCAAGCGTCCGCGAGTGCGGAGAGAACTTCATGTCTGTTCAAATATTATCAGGGGGTGAGATATGGGGGGGCGGTTGAGGGGGTTTGTTCAGGTGATGTGGGAACTAACGGGATTTGCGATAGTCGCTATTCTCTCTCTCTCTCTCTCTCTTTAAAACCTGCTGGTGAAATTGGTCCGGTCCCCGTGAAATACATTAAATATTTCTTAGGAATAAGCGCATGGCCCTTCTGTTATACTAAGGCCTATTTTTGTATTCTAAAAATCTTCGAAAATGAGATTTTTTTAAAAATATTGTGACGCTAATTTTTTTTCCAGTAAAAAAAATTATAGTTTTGTGCTAATCATTAAGAAATTTTCGCTTTCTTTTCAAAATAAACAAAAAATAAAAAAAAACTTTATCGTTTTTTTCTTGTTTTTTTTAGGCTTATAATACGTTTTGTCATTTTACGGTATTTAGTGACAGAGGTTTTTTAATTCTATAAAGGAAGGGAGACACAAGCAATGCGAGATTTTGAAATTCTTTCAAATTCAAACGCGAGCTGAAGTTTTTAATCCGTTACACAATCTTACCGATTATCCCTGTTGGCTCACTTAAGTACAATCCAGAACATGTAATACATGAAGGGTTATTTCTAGTTTAATGTAATCAAGTCGCTTTTTTCTTTTTAAACAGAAAAGTACGCTTTATGAGAGTTAAGGAAATGCAAAACAAGTTTCGAGAACATGCTTATGACAGAGTGACAGGGCCTCAGTGACGATTTGGGGATTGAATGGTTAAGTGACAGGGGAGCCGCCCCCCTACTCCCCCCCCCTCCCCCCCCCCCCCCCCCCCCCCCCCCCCCCCCCCCCCCCCCCCCCCCCCCCCCCCCCCCCCCCCCCTC
>Ga0058701_10003692_pt1 | contig 12201 bp, 6 predicted proteins | sample AgamicOrMae_FD_97039 | JGI IMG/M metagenome (GOLD analysis project Ga0058701, IMG submission 97039) | Agave microbial communities from Guanajuato, Mexico - Or.Ma.e | ecosystem: Host-associated > Plants > Phyllosphere > Phylloplane/Leaf | place: Guanajuato, Mexico | collected 2012-06-04
AACTTAACCTAACTTAACCTAACTTAACCTAACCTAACTTAACCTAACCTAACTTAACCTAACCTAACTTAACCTAACCTAACTTAACCTAACCTAACTTAACCTAACCTAACTTAACCTAACATAACCTAACTTAACCTAACTTAACCTAACCTAACTTAACCTAACCTAACTTGACCTAACCTAACCTATACGAACTTTGAGGTTTGCGACTTTTCTTGTTTGGCGCTTGCGGACTGGCGCTTGCGGCGTTGGCGCTTGTGGTTTTTGGCGCTATCGAATGCCCCCCAGATGGTCCTCGGGGATCCAATTGCAATTGGAACCGAAGGACTTTCAAAAAAGTATTGATTGCTCCAATTTTTTTCAAACCATCGTAGCTTTGAAACGGAGGAAGATACGTCAGAAAAGCGCGAAATAAAAAAATATCCAAATCTTCAAGAGACCTACCAATTCGATCTTGCTTTTTTTTATATCGTATCTCGTTTCGTTCCAAAGTTAACGAGGTTTGAAAAAATTGGCACGGTCGATACTTTTTTGACTGCTAGTACAAAATCCTCAACTTGAGTGTTTTCTCCTGAGAGTGTTGACGCTCTCAGTGACAAAAACCAAGTCTTAAGTGGACAAGGCCTCGAGTGCGATAACTGCGACGAAGTGTTATTTTTGATGAAGAAGATGAGTCGACTGTAGCTGTTTCAGCGCCCTCAGTTCCGGCGTCATTTGCCAAGTCATTTTTTTTTCGCATAATAGTTATGCGACTTTTAGAATGACACTTTCCCACTTCCCCTAAACAAGGCGACGAGTCGGGTATTGTAAGGACATTTAATCCATTAGTACAAGTTGGACTAGCCCACATTTTTAAGCTTCATGCATGGGGAAAGGACCGTCTCCATGCTCTATGTTTTTCAGTTTAAAACTAACTAATTACTCTTTTAATTGCTAATTTTTCAAGATCTAATTTGATTACACTGGGTGCTAAAATCTGGAAGAATGGCTTAAAAATTTATTTTAAAGAAATCTGTATTATATATGATAATGAAGGTATCTTTTATTTTATTTTTTATTTATTTTAGGGAGTCAACAAATGCTTGGATTGGAAATACAAAAAGAAAAGAAATATATCAAAACAACCTCGAGAATAGAACGATATATAAAACAAAATCTCAAAATTGTACGAAATAGGCAAAAACAAAAAAAAGGCAAAAAAACGAAAAAAAACTAAATCGAAAAAATCAAGTTGGAGAAACTTAAAAATTTGCTTTGGGTTCTGTTAGGCAACGATCAACTGTTAAGAAGTAAACTTTCTTCAGAAATGATGGATGAACTCCTAGTTAAGTAGCTACTTTAATCTAAAACACACGAACGAAGTTACGGAGTTCGCTCCGAGATTTTTTAAAATGATCGATCGTAAAACCGGCTGAAAAGGGAACTTTTACCATATCACGAAGCAATCGTCAATAAAAGGGGGACCACTCATGTTTTTCCCGTTGAAAAGCCGATTGAGGTCGGTTAAATCTATCCGCAGTTTCAACTCGTTGAGGTCAAAGCTCACCGCCTTTATTTATTTTCGCACCGATTATTGCACTGCAGAGTATGCATTGAATCCTTAACGAGGATGATGCAATGGATGAAAGTTCTACGATTACCGTACATGTATTTTTGGGGTAAAAACCAACAAAAAAACGATTCTCTACAATCTCGTGACCAAGTTAATTGTTAGTTGTGCTGTAGACATTTTGTGATTAGACCCATTTTAAAAAAAAAAAACCTTATAAAAATTAAAAAAAACAACAAAAAACAAAAAAAAAAAAAAACGCGACCGCAAAACTCTGCTCTTCAATTTAAAACGAAGTATTTTTAGGGATTTCCAAAATCAAAATAGGTACGCTATAGATAACTTTGACGGTGGAAACTTTGGAGGAGGAAACTTTGACGGTGAAAAATTTGACGGTGGAAACTTTGACGATGAAAACTTTCACGGTGGAAACTTTGATGGTGGAAACTTTGGAGGTGGAAACTTTGACGGTGGAAACTTTGGAGGTGGAAACTCTGACCGCGGAAACTTTGAGAGTGGAAACTTTGACGGCGGAAACTTCGACAGTGGAAACTTTGACAGCGGAAGGTCTCGCGGCAAAATAGAGCATAAATATCAAAGAGAGGAAAGAAGTCAATAAGTCACGACATTTATGCATTCACGGGTCCGTCGTGGTACAGTGTCTATTTAGCTTCGAGGAATAATAAAACCGAAGGAGAGGAGATTTCGTGCCATGCCAAAATCTTTCCAATTCATCGCGCCAGGTTAGGCAACTGGCTTTGCATGCAAGTTCACCGGTTGCCTATCTAAACTTTTCAATGTCAATAATCGGACCGGACTTTTTCACGCGTGAACGTGTGTCAAACAGTCCGACTTTAGCCGAAATAATTGAAACAGGAATTCGAAGAAACTTGCTAAATGTTCTCTTGGGTAAATCGGAAATGATTGACCGTTTTTTAAGACAACGTTGTTTGAGAAGGACACGGTTACAACATTTTAATACTTTGTAGTATGCGTTGCATTGTAGTTTCGGCCTAAATTTCCTACGTTATAACTGGTTCTTTAAAGTTCCAGTGAACTCGAAAAGTCGTTTCCCGTGTGAGAACTAATTCTTCGCATCCGATGTCTTTGTGTCGCAAGGCGCAGGCTTTTTGTATGGAGAGGACGTTGTGACAAGATGTGACAAGAGAACATCAACATTCTGTTGCGTGGTCACGTGACCGGACGACAAGGCGGGCAGTTCAAAATGCCTCGCGCCTCACCTCGCGTCGTAACGCCATAAAATCACACGTTCCTGGAAATATCTCCGTCGTTTGCGCTTTTCCTCGAAGGCCGATTCGATTGCTCCCGTAAAATCCATTGCAGGGGGCATCCGTAAATAGCGTGCCCTATAAAAGCGAAGAAACTGCAGAAATTGAAGGTCTAGGTCTTCTCACTGAAGTGAATGACTTGATTAGGCTGTAAAGTGGTATGGGAATGGAATTTATACTGGGACATTGCGAGAAGCGGAATAGATTATAGGAATGTTCCATGGGTTTTGAGGTAAGGTAAAGTAACTTTACGTCTAGTGAGGTTACCTTGACGAGGTTATATGTCTCATGAAGTAACGTATACTAAAGTTTAGTCAAGTGAAGTAAGGTCTAGTGAGTTAAGGTCACATTAGGTTTGTTGAGATTCATGGAGGTTTGATCTGGTTGACAGATTCAGTCTTCAAAATAGTGAATCTTAACGATACAGCTCACTGATCTTTTTTTCGTTTTAGATAGGCCTGCATCTGTTCTGAGTTTGAAAATCAATTAAGTATCGTTATTTTCGTTAGTTTTTATGCTGAATGTCAGCTGCAGCTACTGACAGGTAAAGAAAAGTCTCGTTTGTACGTACTATTCGGTTACACGTGTTTTTTTATTCCCCGGCGGAAACACTATACAGTTTTCGACACATTCACTCATACGTTTCATTCAGTTATACGTATTTTTCCCCGTTCCCTCTCAAAATCGTATAAACGAGACTTTACTGTATGTTGTAGTATCTCAGAAACCTAGCCACAATAACATGTGCTACATCAATTTCCCCCAAAACAGATCCAGTTAAAAATAGTGTTCATTATATCAGCACCTGTCTCAAATTCGCAATTCAAGGAAAGGCGTCACAAAAACGACTTGCTCTTTTCCGTATTCACCGCTAACTGAATTCCAAAAGACGTTACACCACGCTGACCGACACTACACAAGAGATATCTTCAATTACCCAGATTCTACTTAAGTTACTCAGGTGACCTTTCAGTGGACTAATGCGAGTTAGTTTGGGTCTTTCTTTACGTTGCCGCGGAACCGGAATGGCGACGGGACTAAAATCGCACGAAGATTTAATATGGACCACCAGCATCCAGTCAGCGCCAGGAGCACCAACCAACAGCGCAGAGATAAAGGATAAGTCAAAGGGGCAATTAGGTGTGTTGGGTTGGTAACACCGATTGTGTTCCCGGACAGTGAAAGTAAGGCCTCGTTGCGATGTTAACATACAAGGAATTTTTCCCGCTGTTTCTCAGCATGCTCACTAATCAACAACCATGTCGGTCGATTATTTGTAAATATACCCTCCGAAAAAAATCTTCTGATCGCGAATCAAAACAACCCGATCCAGAGAAAAAAGCGGGAGATTCAAAACTTTCAAAAACATCGTCCAAACATGAAAAACAAAATTGCTTAAAATTGTATAAATACATCTGTTTTAGTGATATTTTTATATAATTATCCAAAAGGCGTTATTTTCCCCTTCTTTTTCTTTTATTTTCTGAAAAGGAGACATTTTTTTGTTTATTTACGGTGACGTAAGATTAAGCCTGATCGGTAAGGTTCCATACCGTTCCAAGAACATACCACTCAGGTATGTTCCTGGATCGACCATTGTAAAAACCAACCCCTGTTTTCCGTTAATACCTGTTTAAGGTATGAAGGTAAACAGAACAGAGCGTAATTTGGTTATTTTTGAAGATACGCCTTTAAACAACCATATCAATAGAGAGCTCTCGACGAGACCTTTCCATTGATATAGTTGTTGATATGTTTATCTTTCAAAATAACCTAATTACGCTCTCCTGTTTTACCTACCCATAACAGGTATGAGAATACCTAAAACAGTGACTCATTCTTACAGTGACGTTGTATTTACTACAGTTTGGCATTCGTTTTAATTTTCGGTCAAAATGTAACGACATGCAATCTTTGCAAAACCGAAGTGAAAGGTTGCTGTTGTCTGTAGTCTTTTTCTGCTGAAACTTTTTTTTTTGAGCTAATCATTAGCTTAGCAGCGGAGTCGCTTCGTGCTTTTGAACCGCGGCAAAAATATTAGCGAGTGCTAATCTATTGCGAAGGGCAGACGCGCTCGTAAAGACTTTTCAGTGGCCGTAAATATTATTACATTATCGCTCGAATTATTCAATAAGCTTTGCTCATAAATTAAAAGAGTGTTTCCGGTTGCGCGCCTCTAAACATCCATAAAGATGCGTTTAGAAGATTACGATCTAGCCAATAACTTCATCGACAACGACGATTCAACTCTAAGAAATCTTAAATTCAGGTGCAACAAAAGTCAAATCACTGATCTGAAAATAAATTCAGTCCAATCATGCACTGAATTTCAGACATCGTTTTTAACTTCTATAAACTTCTTATTTTAAGAATATGATATAAGTGAAATTCAGTGAATATTTAGACTGAAATTTTTTCAGACCAGTAATTCGTTGCATCTGAAATCAAGATTCTCTTTTTGCAGTGAATGATTCATCCTAAAAAATCTGTTCTTAGAAAAGTTGATAAAACAAAGTAGAAAAAAATTAACGATTTATTGAAGGAGAGACAACTTATTTTACCCTATGAGATAACAATTTTGAAAATGATCAAGAAACCTACTGAGAAGCTAGTTAGTCTTTCGATAAAATGACAGCGCGGTGAATCTTAATTATCTCAATAAAAGGTGTTTGAGCTCCTTATAACAATTAGATAATGCACTGAAATTCAGTAAAATTTTACCGAAAAAACTGCAAAGGCTCCATAAAATTTCAATTAAAATCTCACAGGCTTCACAGTGAAATTCCTAAGTATTCCTGTGAACTGTCAGTACTTTACAGGTACAGTACAGTACATTATCAGTGAATTTCACTGGAGAAGGGTATTTTCAGTGCAAATGCATACGGATAAAGGGTACGATCGAGTCTCTTGCTTTCTCTCATCTTTAATAATAAAAGCCTGTCCCATAGGCTACGTATAAAACTAGTTCACATTTGAACATTGAAGATACGTAAGATCGCAAGAATACAGGCCATCTTGATACCTGATCGAGTTCGTTCATAACTCGCACTTAAAAATTTTCCCGCGCATGAAAAGTAAAAGCCAACTTTTGATAAATAAATCATTTCGTTTGCACGAAGATCGGTAGCCGCAAATTGCGTAACTGTGTTAGTGAAAGGTTTGACACCCTGTAGGTGCTCTTCCGTCTGTTGGCTTCTCGCCGATAGCAGTTCGTTACTCCAAACAGAAGACCTGTTTTAAAGTACGCCCCCCCCTCTTGGAACGAAGAGTAACGAGCTACGCGCGGCGATGCTGGGATTATCAATGAGCTCTAATAAGCATTGCTAGCACGGAACCTTATCCGATGTTTCTTACAAACGTGATTTTCTTCTGCAAGTTTAGGGAAATGTGGTTACGCGCCTGGCACGTCGAGAAGTTGGGGCCTTTCGGAAGTATACGCAGGGACAGGAACAATATGCGTGACGTAATTTTCGCACATTTGTTATTCGAAAACGGTCAAAGATAACCTAGCACATTGACCTATTTTTGGAACCGCCAGGTGCTCGCGTTCCCAAAAATAGGTCGATGTGCTAGGTTATCTCTAACCGTTTTCGAGTACAACAATCGTGTAAAAATTATGACACCACGCATATTGTTCCTATCCCTAAGTATACAGTGACTTAAACGAATCGAATCAGTGTCCTTTTAAACACAGTAAAAACACAACACCTTGAGGGAATGATATACCTGTTTTGGGTTTGAAACTAAAACGGTGCTAGTACGTATTTTGGCTAGTTTTCAAGATAGACCTGAGTTCAGCCATATCATTCAAAAGTTCTTGGCGCGAGCTATCCATTGATGTGGCTGAACTTAGGTCTATCGTGAAAAATAACCAAAATACGTACTACCCCCAATTTGGTTTCACACCAAAAACAGGTACGGAGCTCCCTGAAACGGGTGTTTACCTGTGAACTATATTTGACTTCACAAGTCAATCATTTTTCTCCGTTAATCAATCAAAATGCTTGCAAGCACTTACAAACATTTCGCGATGGTAAAACAATCATTAAGTTACACCGAGAACGTAATTTCCTCGTCGATAAAACCACCTGTCTAGATCGGGGTCCCCGCACGTCCAGCAAACTCACTTTTCCCGCCAAATTACGTCCGTAACATTCTCATAGACGCAAGCACGCATCATTTTCGCCGCGTCACTCTCGCATCCAAGATCAATGTCTTCCCGCCCAGCCGCCATTACCGCACAATGCCTCGGCGGCACTGTCATTTGTAAATAAATAAAATGCGGGGGAATTGAACGTCCGCTAATTGTTTACTTCCCTCGCTTACGACGATCATTTTTGCCTTTTATAAAATGACTTTGTTTCCTGTTCCTGCGGAATGTTTCTGAAGGAGAAAACTCTTTCTGTCCGCTCGAGGTTGCTCATCTCTCGTGCTGCCAACTTTTGCGGCGTGAAATTTACGACGAAAAATAACGATTGGCGCGCATTTGAAAGACGCGGAGAGAGAACGCGACTTAATTAATCAATTAAGCAAGTTAGCAAAAAGAGATCTGATTCTTTAAACATAACTTCGACATTTAAAATAAATTTGAATTCTGGCCGTGTTTCAAAACTGACCCCCTGCGCTAATCTATTTACAAATAATACCACGCATTTAAGAGGCTTAAAATATTCGCTAATAGCCTTACTAAATGGAATGTTCAATATATCGAATTTCAATAAAAAGAGTTACTGTCATAATTTCGTCTGAGGGAGTGTCAATTGACCGACTGCCCCATTTCAAATGTATTAGGTTGGTTTCCGTGCGTTCAAGTCACCTCCCACTTAAAATGCTTTAGGTTGGTTACGCGTGCGTTCAAGTCTCTCTATATTAATGCATGTCGGGTAAATAGCAAAACCCTTCGTCGAAATATATACGAAAGAAAAAGGGTTCTTTCCTATCAATTTTAAAACTCAATAGCAACGATTTTACCTTTTTTTCAAATTGGAGGTTTTTAATTGAAATTTTAAGGTTAAACGTTAAGTTGAAGTTGCCGCTAACGTTGTTGGTCGTTGAGGAAGGATATTTTAAGCTATCAATACATTAAAATAGATGATAAATAATGCTAAGCAGCAGCTTGTCATAGATCAATTTTTAGGCCCAAAACAACAGCGCGACAAGGCGCCACGACGGGATCCTCATGGGATGATCCTGGCGCATCCGTTGGCTTTCATTCTAGGTTGAATCCCCACGTAAGGGGTTATTCACTGCGACCTCCAGTCTCGTCGTTGACATGGCGACGAAAAATAGCCGAAATTGTTAACATCCTGTTAGATAACTTGCATTAATTATAGCCCCGACTAATGGCAAAATCCTGCTCTCTTTTGAAAAACGCGTTTAATCAGGATCGACCGACATTTCTTGAAGAGGAAGCAGGAAAAGAATATCCACTCTCGCTCTCGAATAAGACGAAATATACTGAGCTCATCATTGCTGTAGATTGTTTCTTCCCCAGAAAAATTGCCATAACCACTACGTCGAAAAGATCGCAAAATCGACTCTTTTTGTCCATGTTCGTAGAAATGAATAGTGGCATTGGAATACCAACTTCAAAGCGAAGTTAATAGTAAATTTTAACCCATAACAGCCCAAAGTATTGGGAGTGAGATTTAGCTTAAAAGAAATTGGAAGGATTTTCTCCGTTAAAATACGCAATTTCAAGATTTGTAAAATGCCTAAATTATTAAATTTCAGGTTCCCAGAGGTGTGATAGTTTTTAAATTTTGACAATACTAAACTAAAAAGATCTTCTACAATAAAATTTTCTGTTACCGAACGGCATCGCTGGGCGGTAGTGGGTTAAAGTTTCACATGAAAAATGATTATTTATACTGCCGGGGTGTGTGTCTTCCTGTCTCTATGTCTAAACCTAAAATATATTTTGGTTTGAATTGGGTGGTCTCCGTTCAACAGCCATCATAGTGGTAACGAACCGATTTTTCGCTTGATAGCTTCGGGAAATTACGTTCCTCTCGTCAGCGTTTTTGATTGGCCCTTATTTCCCGAAGTTAGGACCGCCCTCAATATTGGCAGAATAATGCACGGCGATTTGTTCCGCTTCCCCCCCCTCCCCTCAGAAAAGATCGCTTGAATCATTGGACGACACCAAAATAATTGAATTAAATAGCTTAATTAGCTTGGCGCGCTGCACGTGCGCAGGCTATTAACATAGATGGTTCCGCCGATGCATTTTTCGGTCTGAAAATAAGCTTATAAAATCGCGGTGTGATTTCACGTGTTGAGGAAAATTTAGATCGCCGAGGACAAAAGGGGAGGAAGTAACAATACCTCATAAGGGCATAATTTCGATGATAAATTGACGTGGAAAAACACGAGTTAAGCAAGTTTAGTCAAAATTATGAAATGTATCGAAAAAAAATCGGTTGTAAAAAAAAGATCCTAAAAAATTTTTTGATCCAAAATATTTTTATGATGTGATTCCGTAGCATCTCCTGGCATTAAACATCCGAACCTAGGCAGCCCGAACCTCATTAACTCGAAAGAAATAATTGAAGGATGAATCGAGATGAGTCAAAAACCTTCATAATGCATACATTCTAAATCTGCTTCCTTTAGATTTCTGGTTATTGAGGTTTTCGACTAACAAAAAAAAAGAGAGAGAGAGGGAGAGAGACAGACAGACAGAGAGAGTGTGTTTACTTACGATTAGAAGATACCTTCAGACATTTTAAGTCGAGTTCGGTAATTTCGTCTACAAAACTGGCCTTTTTTCAGGCTCAGTATAAATTACATTTATCATAGTAAACGATAGGCAAGGACAAAAGTCCAAGGATCAGTATTAATATTTGGCCGTCACGGCCCCATGAAGACCTGCGCTTTTTGCATGTGCAGCTATTAGACTGTCTCGCTCGAGTAAGATTAAGTGGATCATGATCTCTACTTAATGCAAATCTAGGCGGGAATCCGATGGCCGCGTCAAGCCAAAATGATCTCTAATTTGTACTTTCTACCAATTTTTTGACTTAGAAAGGTCCTACCGGATCCTAAAATAACATTTTTTTCTTTTCCTGATTCTGGCGACGCTTAAAAATCGACGAATCTGAAGTGACAACCAGTGCGCTGGGGGCAAATAATAATGAAACTGAAGAATACGTTATTTCTGTGTTGTTTATGCAGGGGATCTTAAGGCTAGGTTAGGCTAAGTTAGGCTAGGCTAAGTCAGGCTAGGCTAAGTTAGGCTAGGCTAAGTTAGGCTAAGCTAAGTTAGGCTAGGCTAAGTTAGGCTAGGCTAAGTTAGGCTAGGCTAAGTTAGGCTATGTTAGGTTAGGCTAGGCTAGGCTAGGTTAGTTAGGCTAGGCTAGGCTAGGTTAGTTAGGCTAGGTTAGGCTAGGTTAGGCTAAGTTAGGCTAGGTTAGGTTAGGCTTTGCAGTCATCTCATATGTGGTCAAGGTCAACAAATACCTCGCTTTGAAACAAACTCAAAAATAATTTTTTAAAAAAAACTTCTTAAAAAAACTGTGTACATGAGACTCGTAGAGGGGACGCGGTCTCACAATAACCTACAAGAAAGTACTATTTACGGTAATCAAAAGGAGCTCGATCAAAGAGGCGGTTTACTGCGCTTTCCTGCCGCTTTTCTGGGCATAATGAGAGGCCGCAGAGAAGTGCAGTTACGGCGACGGTGCGGCGCAGTATTAGCATTCTTACAAAGTCAACAATCGCCGTCTGCGATGCGGTTTTCGGTTTCACAGAAGGAAGACACGCCAGCGTAGCGAAGCGTCCGTGAAGAGTCCAGGACTTTCAACAAGATGGGAACCAACCTCTTAGTGAGGCGGCTGGCCGTCGCGTCGCTTCTCTGTGGTCGGAAGGCTCCAGCGTTCAAATCTCCCGCCTCCCGGATGAAAGTGAGACCACCCGAGTCCACCTCTGTCGTCTCTTGCGCAACACCTCTTAACTCAAATAAAAACCCCTTTAATTTGCCGGGTTAAATGGACTTGACTGTGCACAAGAAAAGATGTTTCTGTTTCAAGAATAACACCCTTTTCAAAATATTTCAGCTACCGCCGAAAAGGAGAAGTGGGCCTTAACCCACTACCGCCCAGCGATGCCGTTCGGAAACGGAGAGGATCTTTTTAGTTCAGTATTGTCACAATTTAAAAAAAATATCACCTCTGAAAACCTGAAATGTAATAATTTGGGCATTTTTCAAAACTTAAAATTGCGTATTTTAATGAAAAAAAATCCTTCGAATTTCTCTTAATAAGCTAAATTTCACTCCAAATACTTTGGGCGGTTATGGGTTAAGCGGCGTCAGGTTTGACGACCGTTAGTTAAAGTTGCCCAGCTTCCCTTGACTAACAGCGAAGAAAGAAGGAACAGTTTCTTACCAAGTCTTTTGCTTTCCTATCTTTGAGTGTCCGGAATACGGTACAAAAACTGTGGGCGGAAGAAACGAAAAAGTGAGGTTAGGTCAAAAAGTGAGGTTAGGTTGGCCCACGATTTTTGTGCAGACTCGTGCGTTCTAGTCTGTCGTGGTCGCTTTGAAATTCACGGCGCGTGAGCGACAGGACGGCAACCCAAAAAATATCAGCAGGCCGGGCGTCTTTCCACGATGACAATGTACTTCTTCCAGAGAAGAAAACGACCGCCCCAAGGCCAGCGTTGCTACCGTAAACGTCGACGTTAATTGCGTTGAACCGAAAAAAATCTTGACTTTGTCAGAGACGTTTATGTCCAAAGAATTTCCTTTAAAAAGTGCAAACAGGTAGTTCTTAACACAGTTTCTCACTTTGAAGATAAGGGGAAAGGGGGAGGGGTTTGAGTACTCGAATTTGATATGCAAAGTGGGTGGTTGAATTTTTTGTTTGATCTCTCTAGAACCTTAGTGTTTTGTATTGGAGTGAGAAAATAATACTAATAAGTAATAGGATTTAGTAATTGTATGAAAGTTCGTGTTGAGTATACTGTATGTATTGATCCCGTTGTACCTGCACACTCGAGTTTCTTTGTTAGCGGTTTTTTCGCTTGAACTTGAGTAGTTTGTGACGACGCTCTGAAGCGTAACCATATGAAAGTGGTCTGGTATTTCCGTAAACATACGATGTAACGTCCTTATTCATAAGTTATGTTCCTTGAAGCCAAGTTTTTAGATTTAATCCCAACCAGTCACAGCGATAGAATTCGTACACACTTTCGATTTTTCACCGTTTTTTAATCTGAAAACATTTCAGCGTAGGTGAGTTACATTTCTAATCTCTGTTCGACAAAAAAAAAGTCATTTTTTGTCCCCATGTTCTCATGGTGATTTTTCCTTTCCTTGGGGGTAAAAATGACGGAAAATGACTATCCTAGCCCCGGGAG
>Ga0058701_10003693_pt1 | contig 12200 bp, 8 predicted proteins | sample AgamicOrMae_FD_97039 | JGI IMG/M metagenome (GOLD analysis project Ga0058701, IMG submission 97039) | Agave microbial communities from Guanajuato, Mexico - Or.Ma.e | ecosystem: Host-associated > Plants > Phyllosphere > Phylloplane/Leaf | place: Guanajuato, Mexico | collected 2012-06-04
GTAGAGGACCGACACTCCTTCGGTCTCACGCAGATCCGACAGCAGGTTGAGAACGTCCAGACGGATGGAGGCGTCGAGCATCGATGTTGGTTCGTCGGCCAGCAAAACCTGCGGGCTGACCGCCAGAGCTCGGGCGATGGCGATGCGCTGACGCTGACCACCCGAAAGGTCAGTGGGGTAGCGGTTGAGGTAGCGCGACGGCGGTGTCATGTTGACCTTTGTTAAGACGTCGTCAATCCGCTGAGCAATTTCCTTGCGACGCATCTTCGGGTAGTGGATCTTGAAGACCCGGCCCAGGATTGTCGAGATCTTCTTCAGCCCGTTGAGGGATGCGAAAGGGTCCTGGTAGATGAGCTGGACATCTCGATAGTAGGCACGTTCGGCACGCTTGCCGTGCACGTGCACCAACTCGCCGTTACGGTAGAGCTCGCCGCTCGTGGGCTTGTAGATCAGGGCGAAAAGACGGGCGATCGACGTTTTGCCGGAACCCGACTCACCGACGAGGGCAGTGATCTCGCCGCGGTGAATGGTCAGGTTGACGCGGTCGAGGGCGTGGATCGTCACCTTGGATCCTGACGAATCCGTGCCGTCGAAATCCAGACTGACGTTGCGTGCCTCAAGGACCGCGGTGCGGTCGTCGACGTGGGCGCCGGTCATGCGATCGCCTCCTCATGATTCGTGGCCTGCTTCTGCTGGTCCGCCAGTTCTTGATCGGAAAGCTCTCCGTTTGACAGGTAGCAGGCAGACGCTCCCTCGTCGATGGTGCGAAGCTCGGGGATTCGTTGATGACAGATCGGCATGGCAAATTCGCACCGCGGAGCGAAGGCACAACCGGTTGGCAGGTCGAGAAGGTCAGGGGGAGAACCCTTGATGCCTTCGAGTCGACACAGTGGCTCGCTCAGCGGCGGGAAGGCCAGACGCAGACCGCGGGTGTACGGGTGACGGGCACTGGAGTGGAATCGTGCCGGGGTGCCAACCTCGACGATCTGTCCGGCGTACATGATCGCTATCTTGTCCGAGATCTCCATGAGGAGGGACAGGTCGTGGGTGACGAAGACGATCGAGAATCCGAGTCTCTTCTGGGCCGCTAGCACCTCCTGAAGGATCTGTCGCTGCATGACGACGTCGACGGCCGTGGTGGGCTCGTCCATGAGAACCAGATCCGGCTCGCACACCAAGGACAGCGCGATGAGGGCACGCTGCTGCATGCCACCTGAGAGCTGGAAGGGGAAAGACGAGAGTCGGTCTGCGGAGATCCCGACCGCCTCCAAGAGCTCGGCGGACTTGGTCAACGCATCCTTCTCTGCCAACGAGGGATCATGGGCGCGCTGGACGTCGATGAACTGCTCGGACAGTTTGAGGATGGGGTTGAGGCAGGCCATTGCCGACTGCATGACGACGGCGATCTTGGTCCATCGATACGGCTTGAGGTCCGCTTCGGACAGGGTCGCCAGGTCGGTGACGCTGCCGTTGCGATCATGGAAGAGGATCTGGCCAGCGCTCGTGGCGGCAGGCATCCGCTGCAGGCGTCCGAGTGCGTTGAGCAGGGTCGACTTTCCACACGCCGACTCACCGGCGACGCCAAGGATTTCGCCGCGTCGAAGGAGGAAGTTGACGTTGTCACAGGCGCGGATGTTTCCGGACTCGGTGACGTAATCGACGCACAGACCCTTGACCTCCAGCAGGACTTCGTTGTCGGTGGTCATGCCGTGCCTGGCTTGAGTGGAAGAACTCTGGGCGGTCATGCAGCGGTCTCCTCGGCATGGGTAGGGTGTTTGGCTGCGGCCAGCTTCTTGGCCTTCTCGAACTTGCGCATGAGCTTCATACGCTTGGTCGACAGCGTCGGGTTGGTAACCTCGTCGAGACCGAAGTTGATCATGGTGGTTGCGAAACCGATAAGGGCGAGTGCGAGACCCGGAGGAATGAACCACCACCACAGACCGCGGAACAGCGCGTTCTGCGTCATGGCCCAGTTGATCATGAGGCCCCAGGACGGCATGGACGGGTCACCGATACCGAGGAAGGCTAGGGACGCCTGCATGTTGACGCCGGCGGCGATGAGTCGCAGGAACATCGGGGAGATGAGGCCGAGCGGTGCGGCATGACCTCTGAGAGCACGATGTGGGACTGCGATTCACCGATGGTCCGCAGGGCCGTGGTGAAATCGCGTCCTCGCAGGGACATTGCCTGGGCGCGGATCTGACGGGCACCGCCGGACCATTCGAAGCAGCCAATGACGAGGGACACCAGCAGCCAGCCCGCGTTCTGCATGACACCGGCGATCATGAACAGGATGGCGAAGGTCGGGATGTTGGCGAAGACCAGGATGAATCCATCGAGGAAGCGGTCAATCCAGCCGCCGGAGAATCCGGCCCAGGTCCCGATGACGACGGTCAGGACCGTTCCGATGACGGCGGAGGCTAGACCGACGACCACCGAGTTTCGGGTGCCGTACAGCATCCATGCCAGGACGTCCTGTCCGGCGCTGGTGGTGCCCAGCCAGTGTTTGCCTCCGGGGGCTGTACCGCCCAGAGTCATGTAGTCGACCTGGTAAGGGCTGGTATGCAGCACATGGGTGCAGAAGGGCTGCCCGAGGATGGCGACCAGGATGAAGAAGAGCATGATCGCGAGACCGACCTGCACCTTCCCGACTCCGAGGAACCTTTTGACCATTATCAGGCCTCCTCTCGAGTCCGTGGATCGAGGATGACGTAGACCGAGTCCGCGATGAAGTTGAACAGCAGGCTCATGAAGATGATCATCAGCATGATTCCCTGCATGACCGGGTAGTCACGATGGCCCTGAGCGCCCGAGAGGAGGGAGCCGATACCGGGATAGATGAACACCGCCTCGGCCAGAATGACGGCCGTCAAGGAGCCACCGATGCTCTGAGCGAGTCCGGTGAAGTTGGGAAGGATGGCGTTACGCGCGGCGTAGCGATTGCGAATGCGCGAGGACGACAGACCCTTGGCGCGGGCGAGCTGGACATAATCCGTCGTTGACGGTGGTGATCATCATGTTGCGCATGCTGAACAGCCAGCCTGCGAACCCGACGATGACAAGGGTGAAGAACGGAAGTACCGAGTGCATGAGCACCGATGCGATGAAGTGGCCGTTGGTCAGGCTCATCGTCAACTCGTTGTCGTAGGCGCCCTGGTTGGGGAACCAGCCGTTCTTGTAGGCGAAATACCATACGATGAGCAGGCCGAGCCAGAAGGCTGGGATCGAGCTGAAGAACATCGATAAGGGGGTGACGATCGAGTCGAGCTTGCGTCCGGGCTTCCACCCCAGTCGGACACCCAACCAGGTTCCAACGATCCAACCGAGGATCGTCGAGGCGATGGCCAGGTACAAGGTCCATGGTAGAGCCTGGTTGATGAGGGTCGTGACGTTGACGGGGTAGTACTCGATGGACTTTCCGAGGTCTCCGTGGACCAACTGAACGAGGTAGTCCCAGAACTGGAGGAGAACCGAGCGATCGGGATCACCGTAGCGCGCCTTGATGAGGCGCATCTGGTAGCCCGATGGCGGGGCGCCGGTCTTGGCCACGATGTCCTTGATGAGCTGGGTGGCGGGATCGCCCGGCATGAAGCGCGGCAGGATAAAATTCAGCAACACTGACACGACGGCGACTATCAGGTACGTGCCCAGCCGCTTGAGAAGGAACGCTCCGCCGCCACGACGATGTGGACGCCGCGAGCGCCCCGAGGTCTGGGGTTGCGCATGCGACGGGTCCACAGCGGGGTCAGCCGTGGTCGGGAGCTCCTGAGCGGTAGGCTCAGGGTGACCTGGACTGGTCATATAGTGTAATCACCCCTTCGTGAATCAGGTCATGGACGGTCGACTTCGTCGTCAACTGAAACGGTTTACCTGCCGTTAGGAAGATACACCGGATTACGAACGGGTACAACACGATTGACGTATCAATTTCTCGACAATGACGTGGAGGTTGTCCGCATGACGACGATGTCTGCGGGAACTAGTTGGTTTCCTGTGAATGCTGCACGATACGACGACAGTTTCCGTGGCTTCATGCTCGATGTCAGCCGTGATCGTGTGCCGACGCGTTCCACTCTTGATTTCCTGACGCGCGTCATGGCGCGGTGTGGTCTCAATCACCTTGAGCTCTATGGTGAAGCGGGATTTGCCTACCGCGGTGAGGAGGAGGTGTGGGCCGACCGCAGCCCCGTGACGGCGGAGGACATGAGGTGGCTCGATGGTCTGTGTCGCGGACGAGGCATCGAGCTCGGGGCCAACCAGAACTGTCTGGGTCACATGGAACCGTGGTTGGAAACCGAGTCCCATCACCATCGGTGTGAGAATCCCGACGGCGTCGACCTCCCCTGGGGCGTTCATGCCAGGGCAAGCACCTTGGCTCCAGTGCCGGAGAATCTTGACTTCGTTCAGAGGTTGTTGGGCGAACTGACGGAGACTGTCTCGTCGAAGTTTCTCAACGTAGGTCTGGACGAGCCGTGGGAGCTGGGCACCGGTGTCAGTGCTGATCGGTGCCGAGATGAGGGCAAGGGGGTTGTGTACGCGAAATGGGCGCGCGACGTCGTCACCCCATGGCTCGACAGGGGCTGGCGGGTTGCCATGTGGGCTGACATCGTCAATTCCCATCCTGAAGCACTCGACATCATTCCCGATGAGGTCCTGCTCATCCCGTGGACTTATGAGTCCCCCGCGATGGAAGCCAAGTTCGCTGGCACGGAAGGTTACGAGATTCGTTCTGATGCCGGATTCGCGTCCACCGCCCGTCTCGTTGCCAATGCTGGTCGGCCGTTCGTGAATGCTCCCGGAACTGGAGCGTGGAACACTTTCACCGGACGTCTGAGCAACGCCGTCGGCAATATCGTCGACGCCGTCATCACCGATCACTCCCTGGGTGGCAAGGGGGTCTTGCTCACGGGTTGGGGAGACAGCGGACATCATGCGGGACTCGTCTTCTCTCTCGTTCCTCTTGTCGTCACTGGCGTCGCGATGGCGGATCCGGAGCATGCCGAAGGGCTGAACTCGGCTAAATCCCTTGTCAACGCGGTGTCGCAGGCGCTGTTCGACGTCGATGATCACCCTGGTGCGCACCTGCTCGTCGGAGCAGGTCTGCTGGAGGACAAGCTCGGTGTCATACGACGTAACCATTCACTGCCGGCTCGGTGCCTGCTGGAAGGGGACCCAGGCGATGACCTGGGAGCTGACGGGATCGCTGCCACCCGTGCAGAAATTGCTCGACTCCACGACCGCGCGAACGAGACTGAGGCTGCCCTCGGTGGCGGCCCGATCGGGTGGGTGGAAGACGTGCGTATCGGTCTGGACCTTGTCTGCCACAGCCTCGACGTCCTGACCGGGGGAGAACTGACGGTGTCCCCGGCTCTCCTGGATCGTTTTGCCACTGCGTGGTTACGAACCAGCCGACCCAGAGGCCTGGCACGATCCATGGCCAGGCTCCCGGGAGGGGCTGATTATGAGGAGGTTGCAGCCAAGCCGGTCAGTGGGCTCGAGCACTGGCGAGGGCTTCTCGGTCTGTGAGCCCAGGGGTGGGACGAAGCGCGAGCCTGGGCGCTCGGCCGGTTTGTTCCGCCTGGTCAACCCATTGAGCGAAGAGATCACCCATCGGGGAGCACACTGAGCGCCCCGCTCCGGTATCCCAGTTGGCGCTGAACTCGAGTGGTTCGTCGAGTTGGTGCTGGGGTTGGGCGTTGTGCAGATCGGGCAGCATGTCCGACAGGGCCAGAGCTTCCGGCTTTGGCTTGCCGTCGTTGGTAAAGAGGCCTAACGAATACTCCAGTTCTGGAAAATCGAGTAAGTCACGGGAGACGTCGTGGGAGCACCACCAGGTGATGGCTTCCAAGCCTGGCGTTGAGGTTAGTGACGCCATCGTTGTCGTCATAAAGGCGGCCGAGCTGGAATCGGGCACATGGGTTCGAGGTGCTCCTACCTCCTGCAGCCAGAGTGGACGCTCGGGATCATGGCTCCAGGCCCGCGCTAGTTCGAGCAGATAGCGCGGGAACCACGTCAGGGCGGGATGTCCCTCTCCGAACCGCGGCCCGACCTGCGCGAACACCCAAGAATGGACGGTCGTAGCAGATCCCTGAGTCACGGCGTGACGCGGGGTGAACGGATGGTCGTCGACGAACCAGAGGTCGTCGTCGAATCCGAACCAGAACCGTCCGTCTGGCCACTGGTCCCGCATGGTCCCGAGCATCGTTTCCAACCACGTCTGGGCGTCATCGACGGTGCACTCGCTGCGCGTCGGATGATGATGGCCCGGGGCCAGAGCTGCGTACTGCGGGAACTCGTTGCCCACCGTCATGCCGGTGGCGTTCGGCTCCTCCCGCAGGCGAGTTGCCAGTTGGCTGATGAGGTCGGTCTGGCCAGCCTTGACGAGCGGATCGGTGAAGAGATTTGACGTGTGCCATGTGATCACCCAGGAGGGCAGAAAGTCGTAACTCGACAGATGTCCATTGAGGGCATCGACGGTAACCTCAAGGTCGAATTCGCCGGCCGCGCGTACGACGGAGACGACGTCATCGAGGGCCCGTGGGCGGACCAGACCGCGGTTAGGCTGTAACAACGGCCAGAGCGGAAATAGGCGCACATGATCGAGGCCGAGCTGGGCGATGCCTTCAAAGTCACGGCGGGTGGCGTCGATATCGAGGTCAAGCCAGCTGTGAAACCACCCTTGGGACGGGGTGTAATTGGCGCCAATCTTCATCGGTTGCGTCCCAACCTGAGGGTCGCGACCTGGAAGGGGCGCATGGACAAACCGATGGTGCCGTCAGCAAGGTCAGCGGTGACGACCGACGGCGCTACCTGGGCGTGCGGGTTGCCGTCGAGGGGGTCCTCGAGCAGGTCGACTTCGACGGCCGAGGTGGCCTCAAACCCCAGAGTCATCGTGGTGTGAACGTGACGTCCGTAGGGCTCGTACAGCCGGACGATGACGTCACCAGAGCCGTCTTCGGCCAGTTTGACGGCTTCGACTGCAACCCCCTCAACACTCACCAACGGCTCGACCGGAGAACCCTGACGACGACGTACACACAGGTTGGCGGCGTACCCGTCGCGAATAGCGTCGGCCAGATCTGCGCCGACATGCAGAGTGTGGAAGAAATCGTGCTCACCCTCGTCAGCACGAGGATCGGGGAAGCGGGCCCCTTTAAGGAGAGATGCGCGAGCAACCGACCAGGTGCCGCCGTTGTCTTTGGGGTGACGAGACACATTCCATCCGTAGGTGCCAGAGTTGGCGATGGCAACACCGAAACCGGGTTCGGACACGTAAACCCACCGATGAGCATTGACTTCGAACCGGAAAGCATCCCACGACGTATTGGTGTGGGTGGGGCGAGTGATGTGGCCCATCTCGATCTCATAATCGGCATGATCCGTGTGGACGTCCACCGGCCAGGCCAGTTTCAAGAGGCTGTCCTGCTCATGCCAGTCGACATGGGTGTGCACCTTGACACGCGGATCTCCCGGATTGACAGTCAGAGACTGGGTTGCGCTGGAGTGGCCAAAAGTCCTCGTGACGCTGATGGTCACTGACCCGTCCTTGCGGCTCATGGTGGCTTGGCCGTCGTCGAGGTCGGTGACGGTGTTGGCGTAGAAGGGGTCGATGTCCCAGGCATCCCACATGTTCGGGAAGTCTGGGTGTATTTGGAGTAGGTTGCCGCGCTGACCCGCAGGAATGGCGTCTCGGCCACTGGCGGTGTCGACGAGGTGCGTGATGAGTCCGTGCGCGTCAACAGTCATGCGTAGCAGACCGTTATCAACGATGAAGTCTTCCTCGTTTTCTTCGGCGTGGACGCCCTCCGTGATGGACGGAGCTTTGCTGCCGCCCATGGCGACCGTGGAGGCCCATGGGCGGGCCATGGGTGCGGAGTCAAAGACGATCTCTTCGTCCCCCTCCCCAGCCAGTAGCTCTTGGGCGTGGTGAATGAGTTCGGTTAATTCGTCGGAGATGCGACGGTGATCGGCGACGACCTCGCGGTACACCCACGCGATGGCTGACCCGGGCAAGATGTCGTGGAACTGATACAGGCAGATCGTCCGCCAGATCTCGGCCAGGCGCTCCCCGGGATAATCCATGAGCCCGCGTACGGCTGCAGTGGCGCACCACAGCTCGGCGTCACGCAACAGGTGTTCGTTGCGACGGTTCCCCTTTTTGACCTCGTATTGGCTGGTGAAGGTGCCACGGTGCAGCTCGAGGTAGAGCTCTCCGACCCATGTTCCGGGGTCTTCATGCTCGGACTCCGCCCGAGAGAAGAAGGTGGCCGGAGGCTCGATAGCTAGCTTGGGGGATCCGTCAAGATCAGCAACTCGGCGGGCTTGGGCGAGCATTTCGCGAGTGGGGCCGCCACCGCCGTCACCGTAGCCAAAGGGCACCAAGGAGGAATTGGAGCGACCTTTGTCCTGGAAATTGGCTCGGGCATGCTCGAGATCGTGAGCCGACAAGTCGGAGCCATAGGTATCGGCTGGCGGGAAGTGAGTGAAGATGCGGGTCCCGTCGATTCCTTCCCACCAGAACGAATGGTGAGGGAACTTATCGACCTGGTTCCAAGAAATCTTTTGGGTTAAAAACCAGTGGGCACCGGCCAATTTGGCGAGCTGGGGTAATGCGCCGGAGTAGCCAAAAGAGTCGGGCAACCACACTTCGGGACAATGGTGGCCGAATTTCGCCATGAAATAGCGCTGTCCGTACAACAGCTGCCGGCACATCGACTCACCCCCGGGAAGGTTGGCATCGGACTCCACCCACATACCGCCGACCGGGATGATGCGACCATCCTTGACAGCCTTCTGCAACCTGGCGAAGAGATCAGGATGATCCTCTTCGAGCCAGGCCGAATGCTGAGCGGCTGGGAAGGCAAAGATGTGGGCTGGGTCGGTGTCGATGAGGTTGAGCTGGTTGGAGATTGTTCGAGCGACCTTGCGTCGGGTTTCGCGCAGTGGCCACAGCCAGGCGGAGTCAATGTGGGCGTGGCCGATGGCAGTCATCGTCTGGGCCGAGTCATGCGCGGGGCGGGTCAAGGCAGGGGCTAACTCGCTGCGAGCTGCTGATGCAGAAGAGACGACGTCGAATAGGTCAAGGCGATCCATAGCGCGGTCCAGGGCGCGGCGAACGTCCCAGCGACGCTCGGAGTCCTCCGGCAACTGGGCGGCCAAACCAGACAAGGTGACAATGTCGGCAATGAGTTCGCGTACCTCGTCATTGACGACGACGAGGTCGGCTCGCTTGAGCGAGTAATAGGTGTCGGTAGAGGCGGTGAGCTTGTCACCGTCCTCGGTAGGTTGGAAGGGCGGCTGGGCTAGCAAGATGGGGTTCGAGGCGGCTTCGACGTAGACGTCAATGTGACCTTCAGTGTCAGTCTCGACAGGAATCCAGGTATTGCGCGGGTTGAGGGCCTTGATGATGGATCCGTCCGGACGCACGACTAGCCCCTCGGACTGGAATCCGGGGGAGTCCCAGACTCCACCGAGGTCGACGATCATCTCAAGGTGGTCGTCGCGGTGCTCTGGCGGTACAGTCGCGGTGAGGTGAAACCACGTTGTTCCCCATGGCGGTCCCCATGTGTCGCCTATCCGGAAGGGCTCATATGCCAGGGCTAGGCCCGCACTGATCGAGATGGGTTCACCCTGGCCGACGACCCCGGGCCGGCTGTTCAACCCCTCGACGGTGTCGGTGACGGGGGCCCACTCGACGTTAAGGTGGCACACCGTGGTGGTCTCGGCGGGGCGAATCTTCTCAGCGAGATGGCGATGCACCCTGTCGTCAAGAATGGGGGCGTGATCATGCATTGGAGTCCCTGGCGGTTGCGACATTGACAACGGATAGTTTCAGTGTGAAGTGTAGTGACTAATACGGTTTAGTCAACCTGTTGAGTTAGGAATTGACCACACGATCTCCAAGAGCGCATTTCGGAGCGACTCGGGGCCCCTCGTCGAGGAGGATCGTGGTGTGGTCTAGGGGCGATCGTCGTGGACCGGGCTAGCAAGCCAGTGGCGATCAGGGTAATAGCCACCATCCGTGATGGGTCGTCGCCCCGCCATACTGCGTAGTAGTTACAGACGCTCGTGATCGAGGCATACCGACTTTCGGGTGATAATGAACCACCATCGTCATGAAGCTCATATGTATGGGTTGCGGATAATGACACGTCGGCTAGTCCGCTTGATAGTGCTCATGACCTGGTGTGCCATCCGGTCGGCAACGACTTGGCTTGGGCGAACCTCGAAGGCTCGTCTGGGGCATGACATCTCCCAGCATAGGGAACTAGTGACGGATATGGAATTGGCAAGACCAATTCGACAGGGTGCTGAAGCGTTTTACCTATCGCTGCAGATAGCCTTAAAATGATGCCGCGCGGGGTCGAGGCAATGAGCCTCGGGCGATGACGCCCCTAGGCCCCCGACAGGGCATTCATGCTTCGAGAAGGACCGTGACTTCATGGACAGGACGACGATCAAGGACATCGCCAGGCTTGCCGGTGTGTCCCCCGGCGCAGTCTCCTTCGCCCTTAATGACAAGCCGGGCGTCTCCGATTCCACGAGAGCCCGGGTTAAGGCAGTGGCCAAGGACCTGGGGTGGCGTCCCAATGTGGCTGCGAGAGCGCTATCGGCCAATCGGGCTGGAGCCGTCGGGCTCGTCATCGCGCGCGACGATCGCAGTTTTGCTGGTGAAGGCTTCTTCCTCCACCTTATTGCCGGCATGGAGGAGATCCTCACTCCCGCACGTACTGCCTTGGTGTTGCAGTTGGTCGCATCACGTGAGGAGGAATGCGAGGTCCATCGTCAATGGTGGGCGCAGCGACGGGTTGACGGTGTGGTCCTAGTCGATCCGGCTCGCAATGATCCACGGTGGCCGCTCATGGCAGAGATCAAGATGCCGTGCACGGTTGTTGGCGCTATGAGTGACACACCGTTGCCTGGTGTCCATATCGATGACGCAGCTGCTGCCGGAAACATCGTTACTCACTTGATTAATCAAGGTCATCGTCGTATTGCCCACATCGGTGGCGACCCCACTCTCGAACACAGCATGGTGCGGCGACGAGCCTTTGCTCAGGAAGCCGAGAGGTTAGGAGCTGTTGTTATCGAGGCAGCAGCAACGGATTATTCGGAACAGTCCGGGCTGCGAGAGACCAGCGCGTTGCTGAAGATCGGGGATCGTCCTACCGCGATCGTCTATGACAATGAGGTGCTGACGCTGGGCGGTTTGGCTGCCGTTGCCGAGCACCGGTTACAGGTTCCCACTGACATTTCGGTGGTGTCGTTTGAGGACTCACCAGCATGTCGGGTGATGTCGCCAGGAATTACCGCTTTGCGACGAGATCCGTCGGTTCTGGGCCGGGATGCTATCACCATGCTGATGGGAATCCTTGGCGGTGACGACGTCGAGGATGTCACCGAGCAACCTCCTGAACTCATCGTGAGAGGATCCACTGGTCAGGCCCAGTAAGGGGCGACGCGGCGGTGGTGTCAACCCTTGACCCCGCCACTCTCAACACCGCGGAAGAACACCTTCTGCATCGACGCGAAGATGATAATGATCGGGATAAGGGCGATCACCGTACCGGCTGCGACCTCACGTGGATCGGTGGACATCGTCGAGCTGAGGTACTGCATGCCAACTGTCAGCGTGTACTTGTCTGGATCGTTGAGGACAACCAGTGGCCACAGAAAGTCGTCCCAGGCCCCGATGAACGAGAACACCGCGACCACGGAGGCCATGCCCTTGATGTTGGGCCATACGATGTGGCGAATCTTCGACCACGTGTTCGCGCCGTCAACGGTTGCCGCATCTAAAACCGATGGAGGGACGGCTCGACAGGCGGTCGCCATGAGCAGAACGTTGATGGCACCGACGACGCCCGGAATGGCCACGCCGGTTAGCGTATTCGCAAGGCCCATACCCTTGATGACGAGGTACTGGCTGGTCAGTGTCACTTCACCCGGCAGCAGGAGAACCGACAGCAGGATACCCATCACGACCTTCTTACCGCGGAACTTCATGCAGGTCAGTGCATAACCGGCCAGCGACGCTAGCACGACATTACCGACGACGCAGACTGCGGCGACGATCACGGAATGCCAGGCGTACCGGAGAATTGGCACCACATGGGCAACGCGTCGGTATGCGTCAATAGTGAATTCCTGGGGGATGAGGTGGGGCGGAAAGGAGTAGATGTTCTCATTGACACTCTTGA
>Ga0058701_10003694_pt1 | contig 12199 bp, 8 predicted proteins | sample AgamicOrMae_FD_97039 | JGI IMG/M metagenome (GOLD analysis project Ga0058701, IMG submission 97039) | Agave microbial communities from Guanajuato, Mexico - Or.Ma.e | ecosystem: Host-associated > Plants > Phyllosphere > Phylloplane/Leaf | place: Guanajuato, Mexico | collected 2012-06-04
GAACTATCATTGCGAAAAATCATCTGTGATGATGTACAGATGAAAACTTTGTGTCTAGCATGTATTCCAGATGATTAAAAAAATCATCTTATCCAAAGTTGAAGTCCTCCCCTAAAAATGACGATGCCGAAACCTAATTTTAGGTAAAATGGACACATCAAGATCAATCAATCAATCTCATCTAGATGAAAATTTTGAAAATCATATCCATCTATTCATAGATGAAAAAATTCGTCATCTCGTCGAACACCGTCGAGCCCAGCCGAGTCTCATATATATTTTTTATTTAAAATTTGCCCCATCGTGCTTATTTTGGCCTATTGAATAGTGGGATCAATTTCTGACACATATTTAAGGTAGGCATCCGTCCTTCCGTCATAACACATTTTGGGCTGAGTTGATTCAACGTCGCATCACTTTTTTTTTCGATTCTTCGTGTGACGGCTGTCCCAAAAAATTATAAAATGTTGAAAGAATTCTGCAGTCGTTGTATTATTACGAAGGCTATTGTTCGGTTGTGGCCGCACAGGTGGGCTCCGCCTTTTGGGAAAATACTTTATCTATGGAAAATACATTGACCACCGCGTTGTAGCAAGACCAGTATCTTTCGGACTGATTGTACAAAAATTGTTCACGTCCCTTTTGTTATAGCTCAATGGTGATTCCTTTTTGCGAAAGACAAACACCCTCAGTCATTTTCGGCGTGAAGGTAAAATAACCGAGATTAAAAGTTTGTTCATTTGCATGTTACGCCTGCAGTATCAATAGTCACATCAAAGGAAATGGCTTTGGCGACAGTTTTCCATCGATATGGTTAATGGTAGCTCTTGCTTGAAAATGAACGGCATTACCCTTTTATACGGAACTGATATGAGACTGCCGGAAATATTATTTTTTCCAGAGCTATCTGTGGTTCGCGTTAGGTTAAAAAATGAAATTAATGGGAGAGAAATGTTAGAAAATTGAAGGACTACCAAAAATGAGCGCTCGCCGTTCGTTCTTATTTTTGGTTCCATACACTTACTAGCTGCGGGATAAAACAGCACGTTTTTCATTCCCCCCCTTTTTTTGTTACATAACGGAAAAAGCCTGAAATCAACAAAGGTTTGTTAAATCAACGCAGTCCCCCCCCCCTCTTAATTTTCAGTCGTTTTGTGTCGTTGGCCTGCTATTTTTATTTCCGTTCGGCGTTCGCGCCGCAACTGTACAGTACGCCCTCCTTTTATCTCGTAGTCAGTATTTCTTCGCGGCTTTTTCTTTCTTCCTGCTCCGTCCACAACCGATATCGCTGATGCATCCCCACCACACATCACGTGCATCCGACGCCCAATAACGAGCGGCGGATTGTGAGCCTGGATAGCTCAGTCGGTAGAGCATTAGACTTTTAATCTAAGGGTCCAGGGTTCGAGTCCCTGTTCGGGCGAAATTTTTCTTTCTCCATTCTTTTTTTCTTTTTCTTCCTTTTTTGTTTTTGAGCATTAGACTTTTAATCTAAGGGTCCAGGGTTCGAGTCCCTGTTCGGGCGGAGTTTTTCTTTATCCATTCTTTATTCTTTTTCTTCCTTTTTCTGTTTTTGAAACGTCAATCGGGAAATGAGGAAAACTGTTTCAAATCCCCGCTGCATGAGACTAGCCCTAGTCTCATGCCTGCTGTAATAGCTACCTCCGCAAATTAAAACTCTCTTGCCTAAAAATTTCCTCGTAATTATATTCCGAGACGTCATGGGAGGAAGGAGGGGATCTGGAAAAACCTCGAGAAGGCCGAGAAAAGTTGCTCGACAATGGGGAGCTGTCATGAGTTTGAGTTCCAACTTTTCCCGCTAGGAATTGGCTATCTAAAATACATGGTGGCTTTTGGAGGAAAGGCGAATTTTCTGCTCTGATGGAATGAAAAATGCATCTATACTCTTTTGGCGCCCACGGAGTGATAGTTTACACTCTAAGTTATCACCCAGTGTGCGCGAAAAGAGTATATATGAATTTTTTATTCCATAGCAGCTGAAAATTTGTCGATCCTCCATAAGCCGCCATGTATTTGAGATAGCCAAATCCTAGCGGGAAAATTGCAACTAAGGCTCGTGACAGGTTCCCATTGCAAGCTTGACCCAACCGAGGTTTACTTAGATCAACCTAACCTAGGTTAACCTAGGTCAATCTTACCTAAATTCCCATAGACGAAGTTAACCTGTTCAAGGTAGTACATCTAACGGAGAGTAATATAACTGAGGTTCACCTAGGTAATATTAACCGAACCTCACCCACGCGCTTGTTTGTCGTTAAATAAGTGGGTACGGTTAACCAGAGGTAGAAAGTGGAACGTGTGTGAGCAGACACTGTAGTAAAGTTCTATGAGGACATTGCAGACTTGGTAGCTATACTACTCACAGGCGCTGTCGGTTGTTTTGTTAGGGCAGCCAACACTCAGCAAATAATCAATCTTAATTAACACGTAGAAAATATGTTATAGACAATGAATTTAACCGCATGAATTTGTGAATCGCAGTTTGGGGACATAAGTGAAATCGATCGATACTTGATCAAAGGTGTGTTCAGCCCTACAGTCCTTTTTGAAGTGGCTGATTTGGTAGTTAACTTACTGTTTTCACAATTTCATTGTTGACCTGCGAAGGTTTTGCGCATTGTTGGGATTGGCATGGCAACGCCAATCTGTCTCGAAATCACTTTCATTATGTGCCTACTTTTGAAATACCGGATTGTTGCCTTAAAATGAGACCTAGGAACGTAGGCTGGATGGATCTTGAACAGATGGCTCCCATGGCTGGCACGGGATGGCGGGTACCTCTAATACTAAGACATGTCTTGCGATCAGGTAATTCTATACGACTTAAAGCTTAACTAACCTTACTTATCGCACACTATTCTTTTCATGCTCGAGGGGGTTGTTACTTCAAGTAACTGTTTGCGGAATGATAATGAAATTACCGAGGAATTTCTTAGTATTACCATGACGGGTGTAGTATTGCAATGAGAGTCGAAAGAAATGACGATTAAGCGTTACATTGGTGTTATGCCGCGTTACAAAACAGTCCATACTGCATAATTTCGACCGGTCGTGAGCGATTGCTGCTCTACGCTCGCTTCTTTTGGATGCTGCGTTGATTCGGCTGGTAGAGTTGTGAGGTCATTCAGACAACCTTGCAACAAAATACGAGAGGTTGGGTATGAACGTTCAATATCCCTGTGAGCCAAACCACGTATGTTTGGCTATACTCCGCCAGCGCAATGTTTCATGTCCCTTTACAGCGTCTGTCTGGTATGAATCAATCGATATTGTCGAGTACCAACCTACTGCTGCGCCCCGCTTTTGGAGAAAACCTTCATCAGGATCGAACTGTAAATTTGTAAAGTAGCACTTTTTACCTCCACCTTCGTCAAGTTTGGCAGCGCAAGGCGCGATTCCCCTGACCTAACCTAACCCATAGACTCCAAGCGTGACGCTTCTCACTTCTGTGGCAGGAGATAGCGAAACGAGACACAATCCACTTCACTTAAGCGGTTGTTTCGTTAATTTTCATGGTGTGTAGAAAAGGTCCTTCGAGGGTAGACAAACGACGTAGAAAATGCAACTTTTAATATTACCAGGACAGTGTGATATACTAAACCTAACCTACCTTGTCTCCTGGTTCTTGTGACTCCAATAAGGCAATCTACGGTGCTTAATTACTTCGGTGACAGTGATGATCATTGTTTTTCTTGTGCATTTGCAATGAGCCTTTACCCCTTGCGCCAAATTTGCATATAGCGCGGATTTTGTGCGTTTGGTTTTTCACTGGTCATTAAGTTATTTAGACCTGTGTGCTCTCGGAGAACAAGCTCTGCTTTGTGCTTGACCAGGAGGCATAATGATCCAAGATTTCCCCGCGAGTGAGAGTGGGAGGCACAAGTTTTCAGTCAAAGCCAACATACGAGGGCCAATCAAATGCGGCCCGCGCAAATGTGCGTGTCGTACGCGGAAGGGTTTAGACACTTGCCGCAGTTTTTAAGTTATAAATATTGAAAGGTCTTGCGTCGAAAATGTCTTATAAAATTGGTAGCCGGCAACGCTGAAATCACCTTTCAACAGTTACATCGCTTAAAAAGTTAAAATTAAAAGTTTTTATGTGGTTATCCAAGTTGAAGGTAGTGGCAAGCGTTCAATACGTGAGTTTGCGACTCGCAGGAGAACCTCCCCACGTTTTCCTCGTCTTGCTTTCGTGCTGGGGGGCCGTCCGTAAATGCCGAGGGCCCGACGGCAGAGAAGTAGAGAGGGGGGCAGGTGTGATGTGGACGCGATCCAAACAGGTTTTCTTATCTTTTTATATGATTTTTTTTATTTATTTTTTTAACGAGGAGCAAGCGTGCTTTTTCGCGTCTGAATCTTTATAATGGCCATTTAAACTGGAATTTTATTTTATTTTTTTCTGTTTTCTGCGGAAGTGGCGAGGTACAGTACTAGACTTGTGACGTAGTCTAACCTAGGGTAACCTTACCTACATTAACCTATCTTAGGTTAACCCAACCTTGGTTAACATAACCTAGGTTAACCTAACTTAGGTTAACCTAACCAAGGCTAACCTAACATAGGTCAACCTAACCTACGTTAACATAACCTATGCGGTGTTGCGGGTTAATCCTTCATGCAATGAGAGGTTAAACCAGGGTGGAACTTAGCAAAAGTAGAAAAGGTATCCTTTTAAAACTGCGTGTCGTTTTTTTTCCGTCTGCTGTATAACGAAAACAACAAGTAGGCGTACGCTAAATTCGCCAGAGTTTTGATTATGCAATAGATCTTACTCCCTCCCTCCGAAACGCATTATCAGCGTGTATGTTCCACCCGGCCCTGTGTTTGCAGTCGCGGGATTTATAGATGCTGTGCTAGAGAGTATAGGGGGTACATTCTAGGTAGGCGGTGGACTTAATTTTCTTTTCTTTAAAAGCGGTGAGATAGCGGCGCCACCTGTTTGGAAATCGGGTACCTGCTACGAAGCACAGAATTCGGTTCTGACTTATTGTCCAACAAAAAAGACGATGGGAAAGTCCCGGTGAAAGTTTCACATTTTTCATTCAATATATATAGAAGGTTTCTCAAGCAAAGTTCAGGCCCAGTGAAAAAGAAAAAGATTCCGTTGATCCCCCAAAAATCTTCTTTGTAATACCGCTCGGCAATTTTTTTAAAGGGTGTTGCTATTGACCCGACCTGCAATTAATATAGGGAGACTTGAACGCACGTAGCTAACCTAATGCATTTTAAATGGGAGATGACTTGAACGCACGGAACTCAACCCGAGCCCTAATACATTTATATGAGGCAGTCGGGTCACTAGACACTCCTTTTTTTTAAGAGAGCATTATTTTATGTAAATCACGTGCATTCAATTTGGTGGAATTTGCTACCTCTCATCGAAAACCGAAACTGAACTTGAGCACAAGGTCCTCAAACTAACCTAACTTCACGTAGGATAATGCAACCTTACGATTGCCTTATTGATACGATAAAAAGTTTAATTGATGAATCGCAGTGGAAAACAAGAGGTGCAAAATGCCATCTTGCCAATTTAAGATGCCACCTTTCAAATTTAAGATGTGTTTGAAATATGTTTTTTTGATTGTTGCGTTAGTGGTGTTATTAATATTTGTACTGTGTTAGTTGCGTTCGTTCTTGTGATCTGTAATGAAGGCGGGATCAGCAGAAGAATGCTTGGTCGGTTTCCCTCGCCATTGCAATTCCTGCAGCGAGTTTTTCGCTGCTGTTATTACTCTGGGATAGTATAGTAACTCTATTACGCACCTCTTCCTTGTCGTCAGCATTTTAACGTTGGACCCTTGTTCGACAACCTCTTCACTCGCCAACCATTATTGGAAAACACTGGTCCTTAAAAATTATGTTCTTGTTTTAAATGCGTTAAAGAAGAGAAATCATAACGATTTTTTTCGCAAAAGCGAAGCGCTTGGTCTGAACTACACCTCTCAACATCTGAGGATACGAAATCAACTAGTAGACGTGATGAAAAAAATTCTGACTGCCGAAACCCGGGATCGAACCGGGGACCTTTAGATCTTCAGTCTAACGCTCTCCCAACTGAGCTATTTCGGCTGCTGGTCGATGATGGTAACCCCGTGTCGGTGCGTGAACTGCTGTGCAGGCTCCACCATGACCGGCGCCGCCGCACTTCGAGGCGCTCTAAACCTTCATTGATGAAGTGATATTTCATATTGTTGCAAAAATTCGCTTTGGGTGTGTTCAGTCTCGACTGTATCGTTCAGTTCGTTGAACCCGTCAATTCCCCATCAAACATTACTTAAGCTGGTCCTTTTACTTCTTGTTTTGAACAATACCGTACTCTGCACCATTTGAGGTCCGTGAGCGGATTTTCCGTTTGATCTCAACGCGAGGGGATTTAAAGACATTCTTATCTAGCTAAATCCGGGCCTGAATGTAGGTCACCAGAGCGTATGATGAAAATCTGAGTGGTGATGACCCCTAGACACTGCTTTCAATCTGACAAGATTTTTGCGCGCTCAAGCCCTTGTAGTAGTAAATTGCTTGTAAAGTGAAATTGCTAGTAAATTGAAGTCGTCCCATTGTTTAAAGGTGTACTTTTCATTAAAACACAGAGTTTCCGTTCTCACTACCATCCGCAGTGTTTTTGGAAACTTACAGCTCAAATGACGATGTTGCGTTTTATGAAAAATGAGGTGAACGATGTCCTTTTTCATGCCTTTATAAATTGCTGAAAACGGGAAACGCGAATGCCTTCTTAAATAAAACTATCATTATGGGGGGGGGGGGTTGAATCCTTTGATAATGTGACAGCTTGATCACTACAACCAATACGCAAGGTTTCAGGTCTTTCGAGTATATAACTTTTTTTTCTTTTTAAATACGTGAGGGCTTATCGACCTTTTTTTTAAGTAGAGAATCCAACCAGAGAGAGGACAACACGAGCGACCAGCGAGCGATCTGATTGGTTCGGATCGAAAATTCGCCCATGGGCAATGCATAAGGATACGCGGTCACTTGATTCACTCAGTCATGTGATTGGCTCGGATCGAAAAATTGTTCGGTCAGGTAATAAGTTGTCCACTCTCTGGTAGTATTCAGTGAGTGAAATGGGCCATTAAAAGAGAGTTAAGGAGTTTTGGGCAAATGATACAAACAGGGGAGGTTCGAGACCCTGCGAGGAAAGGCGAACGACTTTTAATGGGAATTTTTAATTATAAAATTTCATTGATATACTCGTTTGCTTGTTTCTCCCACCCTTCCACCTTACTAAACCGTCTCCCCGACGATGTTGCTTTTTTTACTCACTTGCTAGATGAGGCGATAACGCGTGTATCGTCGGTTAATTGAGCAAGTCTGGTTAATGAGCATTCCCAAAACTTGATAATGAGGTCGTCTTATGCAGCGATAAAGGCCGTGCGCAGTGATGTTATTAACAATCTTAATGGAAATAAAGATTTAATCAGGGTAGAACAAAATGGAAAAGAAAATTTGACCGTAAAAAGTTGAAGTTCCGTCTTCGTGCAAAAATAGTGGTTGACTAGGTTTAGTAGCAGAAACCAATCCTCTGTGTTTATATTTATAATTTTGTCCCTTGCTGCAGAGAAATCTCCGCCTTTTGTGCACAAGGTACCGCAGGAAAGCGGTATTCTGTACGGTATTCTGACGTACGGTATCCTGTACGGTATCCTGTACGGTATCCTGTACAGTGGGCCACAAAAGTCAAGACCCTTTCTTCCATAAGAAATACATTGAAGCTGGGGTCATGACTTCTGTGGCCCACTGTACGGTATCCTGGACGGTTGGCAAAGAAGGAGTAGCTAAAGATCCTCGAGCGAAAGATGCGCCAACTCCGGTCTGGGGTCGGGACTGAAACTCCTCCACACCACTCTTTCGCAGCAATCAGCTGCATGTTGCATGCATAGCGGCAATTTTGTTTGGGACCTAAACCCCTGTCCCAGCAGACAGCAGGCTTTCCCTTGAGGCTCTCTAGAGGTAGCAGGTAGACCCAACGAGAGAAACCGAAGAAGTGGGAGCGGAGGAGGCCGAACATGTGGCGCGAGAAGGGGAACGGAGTGGGGGATGTGTCATCCCGTTTCGATTACGTAACCCCTAAAGCGATATCCGATTATTTCCGTTCGTTATTTTCCTAAAAATCTTCGAAAAAATGCAAATTTTCTGAACCACCCTTGTCGAGGACACGTAACTGGAAACCCACCGGGTGATCTCGACCCGGTTTGGCCCTCATTTGTATGAGTTCTGGGCGGTCCCTTTGCAAGTCATTCCCCCCAAAAAATGGCAATAAACGGTTCGGAAGGACCCAGCGAAGTAGGTAGACAACGACCCTAACAAGTGTGTCATGGTTATCGGGCCTCGTTTGTTTTTCTTCGGACCCTTCTGTCCGTGGAGGACTTTTGTACTTTTGCTTCAGCCGGTGTCTGTTTGATCGTGGTGGCAAGGGTGACGAACACTTGGTGCAGTGGTGACGACTGATGGCATGACTGGTGATTGAAGAATGGCTCGCAGGAAACATCCTGTGAGTTACCACAGCTAACATGTAAGCTCCTGGGGACAATGTCAAGCGAGTTCTGCACGTCATGTGGGAAACAAAGGCCCCAAGATAAGATGCAATGGCATAGCTGGAACAGGAATTGGCATTGGACTTCATGTGCCTCCAAGAAGAAAGAGAAGGAGACCTTCAAAACAAGACAAAAATCACTACCAACTATCAAATGATTTTGTACTGTAACTCCGAGGGTAGAAGGATCGACCAAAGCGAAGGAACTTCCGAAGTAAGAAGAGTCCTCGACCACCGACGAAAGAATTCAGAACGGGAATTTTCAAAGTGGTGTTTATCGCTGCACAACAGGATTTGTATACTGAAGAATTTTCTAGCTGGGGATTGTCCGAAAACGAAGAAGTCTACTAACGGAGCGGGGAACATAGCCCTGCCAAATGTCCATGCTCGTGTCATACGGGCCACCGAGTTGAGCATCTGTGGAAACCAATCAGTGCCAGAGATGAGTTCCGGAGATAGCCGAACGTTTGCAGCCGTGGCCTCTGATTGGCTGTCGCTGTCGCTCGCTTCGGTTTCTCGTCGAACACGAGTGAACACGTGAACTTAAAGAACACCCGCGATGGGGAGGGTGGGACCAGGTTACAATATAAGAGCAGGATTAGTTCGACGGATTCGCACGAACTTTGACGAATACTTCCTAACGCGACAGTCACGTGACTATTGATGTCGAGATCAAGGTCTTTTTTTTTCCTATTATCTCCACGGTGTCTTGGATGTGCGTCCTTCTTGTTGCTTACGGAGTTGGACTGGAGTGCGCCTAAAGAAGGAATTTTCATTAGCCTTGCAAACCCCAAGTCCGTCCTCAAGAGCCTTGAAACGACAAGAAGCTCTACCTGCTTTGGCTTTGCCATGAGCTTATCAGGAACATATCATCAGGCTGTAGCTCGGAATTGACACTACAAGCCGAAATAGCTCAGTTGGGAGAGCGTTAGACTGAAGATCTAAAGGTCCCTGGTTCGATCCCGGGTTTCGGCACTTTGTTTTTGACTGCCCTTGGCTGTATTTTTTCGCACTTCTCATTTACTCCAATGCTGAAAAGAGCACATTTCCAATATTATAGAACGATTATTTTATTGGTAATCCTTGTACTTTTTTTCAGCCGAACACGCTTTCCATTTTTAAGCGCCATGAAGGATTTAGCTAGCATGCCGCAGACAGCTTTCCAGCGTTTTTACCTCCAATTTACATTTAAATTTCTGATTTTCCAATTATCGTGTTAAAATATCTCTGGTCATTTTTTTTTTTGAGAATTATGCCAGACTTAATGAGGTTAATCGGATAATTTTCAAAAAAAAATCTTTATGCCCAAAGTTCACCAAAAAGAATCAATACAAAAAAAAATGAAAAAAGGAAAGAAAACTTCAGTAAAGTTGTATCATCAATCTCACAAAGCAACCACTAATTTATAACTTTTTTTAACTGTCTACCTGGAGACTAGAAAAGCACTTCCCTGTTCTTGTGGTTTGGGCTGCTCCTCATTTAGGGATCGTCCCTCAGGTCGCTTCTTCTTGGACTTGCATTACGCGAGGAATAACTTTGGCATGGCGCTGGAGCTCCGACCAAAAGGAAAGACGACGATTCCGGATTAAGAAGGCAGGTAGCCTCTTCTCCTCAGGTTTCTTGCTCTTCATTTTTCTGATCCAGAGTTGGGGCCTCTCGTGAAAGGTCCGGCTCCACCGTAGCGTAGGCCATTGAAGGCATTCAAAACAACCCTTTTCGCGGCGGCAATCAAAAGGTTATGAATGGTTTCGCTCGAAGGGACAAACCGGGATCAGTGCTCATCGCCGGCGGGTCCCCGTCAGTGTCAGTTGCGATTGAGCAAACACGGACAGCAGAGTTCGTATACCTGCCCCCACATTACATAAATGCAGTAAAGTCTCGTTTATTCGTTATTCACTTGTATTATTCGGTTATACAGTGCTCTCCCGCTAATCCGGCACAAGCGGGAGAAGAGGCTGTCGGATTAGCGGATTTGTCCGGATTACCGAGTAGTTTCAGTGTTTTGGTGGGAGAGTAGTCTAACATATGAAGAATATAGGCCCCCCTTTTACTTTAATATCATTTATTCAAAAATAAACGATCAAAGTACGAAAAACAAGAGATCAAATCAAACGTTTTAAGAAAATCAAATGAAAAAAAAGGACGATTCGGTCATTTTTAACCAGAAACGGAAGTACAGTACCGGCTCCCGCTTGTGGAGTACCAGTGTTGCCTATGTTAACGCGGAATCCAGAGTCCGGAGTACCGCGCTGTCCGGACTAACGCATGTCCGGATTAGCGGGAGAGCACTGTACGTGTTTTTTTTTGTTTTTTTATTCATTCCCTTGCGGGAACACTACACAGTTTTTGACATATTCCCTTTTACGTTTTATTCACATACAGTATACGTATTTTTGCACGTTCCCTTTGGAAAACGTATAGACGAGACTTCATGAAGTTTAGCATCTGCTGTACAGTGCACTGTACTGCAGATGCTAAACTTTGTAAAACGCAGCGGTGTTCCCTATCAGCGGACTTATTACGTTCTGAACGACGTTGGAAAGCGATGAATAGGCCTAACGATTCACAGAATTAAAACAACTAAGTTAGTGTTAATTTTCGATTAGAATGCTGCTACGTTAGCGTACGCTAGTTAGGGATCGTGCTTATTCTACGTAGCCGGTTTTAGCCAACTTTTTGACCTCTCTCCCCTCGTGACCAACCGTTCGGAAAGACTTCCCCATGTATACTGTAGTGCTTTAGAAAAAACATATTTTTGAAGAGTTCCGATTTAAAAACGACCTCCATTATTCCACCATGGATCTGAAGGGTTGGTTCGTTAAATCCACTTCCAAATTAACAGCCGGGATTCAAATCAGTCATGTGAGTAACGAATCATAATGAAATATGAACTTTAACGTGAAGTTTTGTATCCTAACCGATTCTTGAAAACAATTTGGGCAAAGGGACCGTCTGTTAAACATAATAACATGCGACATTTAGTTTTGTTCCCCGCTCCCGTTCCTTACGCGGCCTACGGTCTGAAAATACGCTATTGTATTTTGTTAAAGTTATTCCCACGAGAACAATGACGTTTCAGTACCTGTAAAATGCCACCACCTTTTTAAAAGTGAACTTGAAGCCGAAAATATGTATCGGTTGTTTCACTTCTGCTAAGGAAACAGCACGAATAAGCGAGAATTAAAAGTATGAAGCGACTATATGCTTTCCAAGGAATTAGGTATTTTTAAAAGTCACACCTTTCCCCACAGCTGTTTTTTTTTTCGAAATCGACGCTGAAAAGTATTTTGTCCCACAGGGCTGCCAACTTACAGTGGTTATGATAATGAAATGAGAAAAGCCAGTTGTGGTTCTAAACCCCAACCCATCAGCTTTCTATTACACTTAGGCATCTTGCCATTGCGGTTATCTCTTTGGTTACAGGTTACCGCTATTTTCGCTATGGCGCCGCAGTTTTCAAAAACTCAGTGCTTGTTTTCATCGCTTTTTTTTCCTTTTTTACCCTTGTTGAACTTCAAGCACACGTGTTGTTTTTTACTTCCATGTCAATGGAAGTATTGGCATCGTGCAAAAAATCGACTTCGAGATAAGACCGGATTTGGGATGTACAACCCCCAAAAC
>Ga0058701_10003695_pt1 | contig 12197 bp, 7 predicted proteins | sample AgamicOrMae_FD_97039 | JGI IMG/M metagenome (GOLD analysis project Ga0058701, IMG submission 97039) | Agave microbial communities from Guanajuato, Mexico - Or.Ma.e | ecosystem: Host-associated > Plants > Phyllosphere > Phylloplane/Leaf | place: Guanajuato, Mexico | collected 2012-06-04
GGCATTTTAAAAAGCTTAAAATTGCGTATTTTAGTGAAAAATCCTTCCAATTTCTCTTAAGCTAAATTTCACTCTAAATACTTTGGGCTGCAAAGGGTTTAAAAAAAAGGTGTTGCTATTGACCCGACATGCATTGATATAAGGAGACTTGAACGCACGTAACTAACCTAATGCATTTTAAATGGGGGTGACCTGAACTCACGGAACGAAACCTTATACATTTTTTATGGGGCAGTCGGGTCAATAGACACTCCCTAAAAAATAAAATTAAAAAAACAACAAAAATAAAAAAACGTGAGTGAAACGGCTTTTAGACGCATTTTTGTTCCAGTTTTGAGGATAGATCGCCATTAGCAATTCCAAATGAAGAGCGCATTCAGTGCTCCCTATTAATATGGCTATTGATATTAGTACCATGTGAGTTGCGAGCCCCTGAGGATTTTCTGAAAAGACGATACAACCTGCTCGACATGAGTGCCATGCGAGTTGCCTACTACGGGCTGGATTCCTAGCTTTTCAGCCTGTAGTTGATAACACGCGTGGCACTTGTGTCGAGCAGGTTGTATAGTCATTCCAGAAAATCCTCAGGGGCTCGCAACTCACATTACACCGCAAAAAAAGTGTGACACACGTTTTGCCTTCATAATCCAAAACACGTAAGGTTACCTTAAACTGCCATCCGTCGGTATTCTCTTCAATTCTCTGATAGGCACTCTTAAGAGTTGATATTGACTGTAAAATAGCTTCAAGAGGGCAAATATTACACATCGAGGTACTGTAATATAAATCACTCTCGAGCGAATGAAGAGAGTTATAGATTTCGGCTGACATCAATTTCCCGGAACAATGACCTGGGGATTCGTAGATGACACAGTATTCCCCTGTATCCCATTTAGGGCCTTCATGCAATTTATTGTGTCCTTGAGCGATTTTTTTCTACTTACAATCAGTGCAGTCTTCGGATAACTTTACGGCATCATAAAAACTGGCACGGTGCAGCACGGCGCCGCTCGCGTAGCATTGGACAGACAAGAAAAGTGCTAGTGGCCAAAATGCTTTAAAATATGGTACGACTTTTAATTGGCTGAAACCCGAGAGCGGACAGATATTCCCACTGTGAGCTCACAGCGATAACTGCGTATAAGCGCTCGTGCCAATAACGACTCATTCGTTCATGTTCAATTCATTTAAGGCGGTTTTTAGCTGATGCAAACTAGCCCCTATGTGAAGAATCTTTGCTCGCGTAACTGGCATAGAAAATATCTAAGGTTTCTTTACCAAATAGAGAAGTTTTGTTATCTTACCCTTGCAGCATTTGTTGCAATATTCCAAGGCTGCATATTCTTATCGCTGTAATAAGGTAGATCAAGTTTCGAACAAGAGCTAAGAAGATTAAAATTACATCACAAGTTTGTCGAGCGGACAATGTCTTGCGTTAGGCAGGAATTTATAACGAGCATTAAGTGCTGCAACTGTTTTTGTTCTTGTTAGGTGGACGGGTTGATATTTCGTTTTTCTTGTTCAGGTTGGCACTACTGACTCGCTCCGAGACAAGCAGCAACGTCATAGGCATGTCATGTCGCAGCAACGTCATACGGATGTCGCGTTTCTTCTCCGCTAGGTGCACCTATCCAAGGTTTTCCAGCCACTTCTCCCCAGTCTGCTCTAATTAAGAGTCAGATGGAACAGGGAAACGCTCGATCAGGCAATGCTACAATTAGCCAAATGAACTACCAATCAAATGACTATAGCTCGGATAAATATAGTTAACAAGAATACGGCTTATGTATGGATGACAGCAGGAAGTGGAGCTCCTTTATCCGTCAGTATTTGCTCTGGAAAAAGAAGCCGTTATTCCTACGCAGCGAAAAAGTAACAGGGAGGTGTATTTTGAGCCGTCATTTGGTTCCAAGGTCGCGATTGCATTATTTTAAAATCGACGCCGCAATTTGCACCCACTGAACTGTAAATCATTAATACGATGGATTGTTATGTCAACAATCACTTTTTACAAGGCGACTCATATGAATAATGAAGGTTTTGGTTTATGAGGACTTTTGAGAATATGACTAAAATTTGAAGCGGCCCGTTATGAACTAAACCATTTTTTAAATATTTTGTGTCAGGGGAATGTTAAGTGTTGATTCATGAAGTACGCACATAAGATTGGACATTGAGGAGGTATCGAAATTTCAACATTTCGCAACTCGCCCATGCACGCACGCAAACGGTTCGACGGAGAAAGAATACAAACAAGAATGATGCGAAAAATCGATGTCTTAGGGAACGACATGTCACCATGATAAATGTACCGAACATGTTGTCCTGTTTTGTCACGAAAACCAGACTAGATAAAAAATACGAAATATAGCCTAAATATTCAACGAGTAAAATGATGTATTTTCGCAGGAGTTGTTGTTAAATGCTGTGAATTTTTCGGTATTACTTCTAAAAGCTACATCATTGACTGTGGTTACATTTACTTTATTTTATTGATCAAAATTTATTAAAAGGTAATGTTCGGCGAATCGCATCATTTCTCTGAGGAAATGATGCGATTTCCTCCGAAAAAAAGGTGATTTCACAGACAAAATATCTGAAGGAGATTAATTGGTATATGAAAATAGCATTTGTAAACGGTACGGTACGCTTGACTAGGCACTTTCAAATTTTTATGTTGTTTGGGTGAGGTTCAAAGAAGAACAAGAGAATAAAATGGACTGTACATATTTATTAATTGTATGGCAGTGGCGCAGAGCAGAAACGACAGAGGTAACTTGCAGTTGTGATGGGGGCGGTGCAACCCCAACAGTGAGTGTTTCATATCCTTTGTATAAATAAAGAGATCCTGTGTGATATCACGGTGATGGCCGCACCAGCTTGAAGAGACTAGTGGACGAGGTTTGAGCCCAGGGAGAGACCGTGGCCGCCCAGCGAGCCGAGGGAGATGCCCTGGCTGCCCAACGAGCCGACGGAGATACCGTGGCCGCCGAGGCCGTAGGTGGAGCCGATGCGGCCCTCCAGGCCCAAGCCGTTCACGCCGAGACCCGAGCCCAGGACGAGGCCTGACCCCAGGCCGACCCCGCTGGCGCCGAGGCCGAGGCTGGAGACGCCCAGGGCGGGCTGCGCCACGGCGATGGTGGGCCGGGGCACGGTGACGGCCACGGGCTGGGGCACGGCCACGGGCTGGGGCACCGCCACGGGGACGGCCACGGGCTGGGGCACGGACACGGCCACGGGCCGCGGGACGGACACGAGCTGGGGCACGGCCACGGGGACGCCGACGGGCCGCGGCACGGCCACGGGCACCGGCCGGGGCACGGCCACGGGGTAGGGCTGGGGCACGTCGATGGGGACGGCGCGGGGCACCGCGACGGGGACGGGCTGCGGGACGGCGACGGGGATGCGCCGGATGACGGTCACGGGCACGGGCTGGGGCACGCGCACCGGGACTTGCTGGATGACGGTGGTCACGGTGTTGGGGACGGCGCGGGCGACGGCGACGGGCGCCGCGACGCCGGCGCCGCTGAGCCCGATTCCGCCGACCGAGCTCAGGCCGACCGAGCTGACGCCGACGCCCCCGAGCCCGAGGCCGACTCCGCCCAGCCCCAGGCCGTCATGGCCAAGGGCGCCGACAGTGCCGAGGGCCAAGCCGCGCTTCTCCTTAGCGGCGGGAATTTCTGCGCTGACTACAGCCAGTAGCGCCAAAGTGGCGCAAAGCTGTGACAAGAAGAAAACAGATCAGTGGCAGCACGAGACAGTCGGGTTACTAGTCTTTTCGTTCGTAGAAATGTCGGGAAAATCATAAAGATCAAGAATAAGTATTTCCAGATTTGCGGAACTCGTTTCCGCGCCAAACAGCGCAAACATCGTCCTCTTCTTGATGCGTGTCATTATATACAGTATACTGAAAGTCATAGCCACAAGACAAATTTAACTAAGCTTTAATTTTTTTAAATAAAAAAAAAAAAACCTAATTCGTAATTTTCTTGATATTTTTCTCAGAAATATATTAAAATAGCAGAAGTAACAGCCAATATCTGTTGACGAAATATTAAAAATAGTAGCAATCAATGACGTTACGAAATACGTACTTCCGTTAGGAGGCCAACAATGGTTCCAAATCTCAACGTGCAGGTAAACTGCTGTCTAAAAAGCCTTCGTTAAAAGTGACACATGTTCGGTACTTTTTGACACGCACTGACATTAAAAGTCGTTCTCTATCAACGGTTAAATTATTAGCATGAAATCAAATACTTCACCCAAGACCATACAACGTAAAATACCAAATATCTACCCGGCGAGATAAATCAGCATATGCATATTTTTTAATGTAGACAAGAAATTTACACCAAGCACAAACAGGTCTCCTGGATTATGACTTTCAAGAAGGCAGAAAGTGTAAACTTCGACGATAATATTTTAACTTTTGATATTTTCAACGGAATAAAAAGATATTTTGGTGATAAAAAAGTCATTCAGTTCATCAATCATATTCTAAGCTTACATACAGAAATTGGAAAAAATAAAATCTTTTGAAAGGTTTTACAAAAGTAGGAAAAAATGTATGTAGGCTTACTAGTAAAATGAAACAAACATTTTATCTCAAATAAGAATTGGAAGCTTTTATTTTGACGGAGTTAAGTTGAGCTTAAGCTTTTACGAGAAACTTACATAAAATCTTGCGCTTTTGGATACAAAATTAGAGTTACCTTTCAAAGAGTGGGTTTCAACCAAGCTTAAAATTATTCATAACAGGCGCCTACCAAAAACATGTATCCCTCTAAAATTTAATTGATTTTGCTCACCGGGCTGTTATCGATCCCTCAAAAATATTAACCTTGATGCAAAATTCTCCCCAAAATCACTTATTTTAAGTAAAAAGGTAAACCTGAATTAGGCTAAAGAAAAAAATTGATCGTTTCAAAAACACCATTTTGCAAAATTTTGATTGAAAACGTTTTGATTATTCCCTTAAATTATTTTTTTTTCAAACTTCCTCTGGGCACAAATCGGTTAAAACACGCGAATAAGCAAGAGGAAGATTTTCGCTCCGGGATTTTTCGATCTTTGCCGATTTCCGTTTTATCAGAGGAGCTTTATTTCGTCTTTTTGGTTTTGTGGCCCCGCGTGTCTGCTACTCACCACAAACCCCTTCATGTTGTCGTTAGGCGTCAAGAGTCCCGGAGACTGTGGAGAAAAGGCCGCGCCCCGTTCTTTTATACAGCGCCGCCGCCGCAGCCGCCGCTGAGCGACCGCCGCGCCGCGAGATCCCCCAAGCCAAGAGCTGAGCCTTGAGTCGCTGCAAGTGCAACTTCTGGACTGCCCACTTAGCTATGTGCCGTAATAAGCTTCGCTTCGTTGCACATGCCAACCCTCTCAGCAGAGATCAGGCGCCTTATTCTTTATCATTCTGATAAGAGTTCGATTCCCGGGTAGCTCGCTGTCGAAAGAGCCCACCCCAGGCGGTGCGGATGTTCCCGGAATCAGCATTTCAATTTTCACTTAAATTTTTAAATTACGACTATTTTTTTAAATATAATTCCTTTAAATAAACCATTCCATGGGCAGAAACGCCCGGAAGTCATATTCTTTCGTAATAAGTGCTTACGCAACTAATAAGGTATTAAGAAAATCGGTATAAAGAATGATCCATTAAAATGACTTCAGAAATGACATATATAGCGAGGAAAGCAACAATTCCTTGGAACCTCACTGAGAAAAGTCGGTTAGTTGAGCTTAGTAAAAATTAGTACAACTTATTAAAAAGACAGCCAAATTTGGCTAACACTAACAGATTTGCTAGTGGACGTTACCGTTATGTAACACTGCTTACGGTAACGTTTACTTGGCAAATCTGGTAACGTTTACTAGCCGAGATGGCTATCGCTTTTCTTACTAATTTATGGTAAATTCATAACTAACGCAGTTTTTTCCGTGCACTGTAGGAACAGGAAGACAGGGCGAGTACTGAACACGCAGAATGGGTTTGCGCGCGAATTCATTCGCATTGCGTCACTCGGGTCATGAGACGGAGTGGAGGATCTGAACACACGCCGCGGTAGCGGCCCCTACCAAGTTGAAACCACTGAACAGTTCGAAACCTCGATTCCCCACCAGTGAGCAGTAGCGCACCGCGGACGCACTGTCACGCGGTAGCTCATGGCGCCAGTAGCGAAAGCTTCTAGGTCACAAAGGATGCATACGCCTGATGAAATTTCATTTTAGTTATGATAGAAACTACAAGACCTCCTGGATTTAAACATTCTATGGCGAAGGAGTTCTGACGCTATTGATTCCGAATTGCATTATTTGCCCACAAATACTCGAAGTATTTTCTAAATTTCTCGATTCGTTATCGACAGGAGATGCAGAACCACAGTCAAGTGATTCTTTAAGATGTTCCGGCTTCCTACTTGAAGAAGTTCTTTCGACTACTTTTCGTGAATATTCCGTTGAAGAAAATAAAGAAATTGACCTTAGTCATGTTACTAAAAAAAATGCTTTCATTTCGACCCCCTTGAGAAATTAATCTTTGTCTTTCAGACAGGGTAGCTGTCATAAGCGCCAAAAGCCACAAGCACCAACGCCGCAAGCGCCAATCCGTAACCGCCAAACGAGAAAAATCGCAAACGCCAAAGTTCTTAACCGCAACACTAACCTTACCAAATCTAACTTAACCTAACCTGACCTAACCTAACCTATACGAACTTTGGCGTTTGCGACTTTTGCCGTTTGGCGGTTACGGACTGGCGCTTGCGGCGTTGGCGCTTGTGGTTTTTGGCGCTATCGAATGCCCCCCTTACAGACAAAAGCAATCTTCGTCTTTTAGACAAATGCAATGACAAATGTATATTCAAAGAAAAACAATTTCAGACGGAAACCAGACTATTAGATGTAAATAAACATAAATACTCGAGATAAAAAGTCACTTAGTGACCTTGATCGGTATCTTACAGAGGCACAGAAAATGTCAACGTTGTAGGCGAGATTTCGATAATGATGAAAAAAATCAGAAGAGGAAGGAGGACAAATGTAAAGACGTGAGCACTTACATAACATCAAATAATAATAAAAAGAAAACGAACTCCAGTACACACAAAAATACATAAAAAGTTAGTAAAACTAGACGAAACTTCGTTACGAAGTATTACTTTTCATTTGACAGAGTATTATCATTTCTTTTCTTTGGTATCATCTTGCGTTTGAATGGTGAAGATGGATAAAGACGTTTCGGCTTTTGAAACTGGCTCCCCATTGGCTTGTCCCGTGGCCTTTTTCGCTCGCCGCCGCTCAAGGTACCTCGCGATTGGTGGAAGGAAGTGGCTGGGCTCCGCCTCGTCCAATGATTGGCGCTTTCCCCAGAACAGAGACACCACGGATCCGACCACCATCACGATGAGCCACCCCAAAAATGCCACCCACATGAACGACATTTTGTATACAGGTAATACTGTTGGCCTGTGGATCAAACACACAAGATTGCTACATTAAGTCACCGAACACTTTCTCTAGATGATTTTACAAGCTGCTTTTTCTACCTCAAGAGGTTGGCCTTTAATTGTTCATCCGTGAGAGCACTTCACCTGACTTACAAAGTCTTTCCCATCCACTGCTGGAGCAATGCTCTCATGCGCAATTTGGAAGGGTACCTATGATTACAAACTATTCTTATCCCCTGAAAAAAGCACTAGCTTAACCTACCGAACAAAACAACCGAAAAATCGAGCTCTTACAGGAAGCTGCAAATCGATCGAACTGAGATAAGCACTACATAAAACTGCGGATAGCATCTTTGGCCAAAGTTCATAAACTTGGAACTGAAAAAAATTACGGGATGTTCCCGCATTCCCACAATGAATCAAAAATGTTTTTGTAAAGTTGGTATCAAGTTACCCTTAATACATGGAAGGTCAGTTCTATTCGCACGCCTATGTGAGACTTGAATGCACGTAAACCACCATAATGCGTTTTAAATGGGCGATGAACGCACGGAAAACCTCATACATTTTAAATGGGACAGTATGTGAATAGTCACTTCGTACATAGAGTTGTCCATTTGAAAGGATCGAGACAAGATTTTTGATCTCAACTATACCAAAATCGCGTGACCCTTAGGGGATGTCCTTAAGGAGTGTGTTATGACTTTGGATATACTTACGACATGGTCGCAGGCGGTGCTTCGCTAGGTTGTGGGGCAGGGCATTCTGCCACGCTTGTGGGCAATCTCGGGTAATTAATAAGTCCGTTCTGGGCCATCAACGCACTTCCCAGAGAGATCCACAGCATCATTGCCATGCTCACGATTCCTCCCACAAGCGTCCCCTGGAAGATGCACACAGAGTTAGGGTCTACGAATGAAAGAGATTCCCCAGCAAAAACTTACTTCGTACGTTGCCCAAGGATTCATCATCCCCATGGAGAAGATTCCGAACTGGGAACCGCAGGCGATGCCCGTCAGAGACATGGCCATCTGAAACAAGTCTGCCGGTCATATCTTGGAACCAGGTCCAGAAGTCCCTGTGATTTTGTTTCCAAAACATTAAGATTTGTCTAAGAATGGGTAGATAAATATGTTAAAGCAACAAAGAGTTTAGTCTCTAAACTAAAACTTGCGGTGACTACAGCAATTTTTTTAGGGAGTATAGAAAAAAAATGTCATTCCATTTTTTTGCTGTAACAAAACCATTTTTTTGTGCTCTTCTGTAGAACGGAATGATTCTTCAAGTTGACCTATTGCACTCTCCTTTAGCTATTGAATTTTTAAAAGTTATTATAATTAATATTGGCGTCTTGGGCTCTACCGTTTGACACTAGCAGAGAAATTGCAAAACGCTTTGGATATCGGCGCATTGTTGCTCCAAACCCGGAATCGCAACAATGAGACGATATACCGGAACCTGACAAAGAGATACTTTTGACCTCACAGATTGATGAGGATATGTCAATAGAATATTACCTCGATAATGGAATCCAAGGTTTGTATCGCCATCATAATTCCAACGCACAGAAAACCGAAGATGACACTCGCTACTTTTGCGAAAATGCTCGCTTTGCGGTCATCCAGAGGCCTTTTAAGAATGCCCCGATAAAAATCGTCCAGCAATACTCCTCCAGTCGAATTCACTGACGTAGCAATCGAACTGAAAAGTATTTTAAAATTAATCGATTAATGCCGGGAAACGCACAAGAAATTTCCATTTAAAAAAATCTTTAAATTTTGCAGAAAAAGACAGATTTTTTGTGGTAGAAATAACTGAAAATTACCTAAGAGCAGCACTAAAAACTCCTGCCATAAATAACCCAGGAAGGCCATAATAATCCCCTTCTAAATCAGACACTAAAATCGGAATCAGTTGCGCTGATTGGATTTTCTGTGAAAACAAGAAATCATCCAAACTTATTGTTGAAAGAATTACAAAATTACACTTTTTTATGAAAAAAAGGTTGAGCTTACCTTCTGTTTGAATGGATCGCAACCTTCATAATAGGCGAAGGCAAGAAGTCCGATGTACGCACAGAACGTGATGACAAATAAACAACCTGCCATGAACCACCACACTGTCCTGAGCCGAACATAGGAAATATACAACTAGTTTACTGTACACTTTAGGAAAAATTCTTAAGAGCCTGACCCGTTATGTTTATTTTTACAGGATCGCTCGATGCAGTCGAAAACCTGTACAATTGGGCACAAAACTCATGACCCCTACTCCCGTGTGTTTCTTCAGGGTTCATGACTTTTGTGACCCACTGTCCAGCTCTGTTTCTGGGTTACATGCAGGAGTAAAGACCTCATTGATCCCGGTAAAAAAAAAAAAACATCTGATAGTATAAGAGAGTTTCCGATAGATATACTCACATTCTGGCGGACTTAAGAGTTGGTACCGAAATATAGCGTTGGACGCAGGTTTGATTAACAGAGTTAAATCCAGTCCAGTACATGTACCCTCCGATGGTACTTCCCCAAAAAGTCATTCGCGCTAACGGGTTGGGATCAAAACTGTCAGGAAAAAAATCATAGATTAAAAAAGGTGTTGATCAGAGATCGCGCCGGTAAGCCCTATGAGTTTCTGCTGCTCCGCCGAAAAACCTCGAAGGCAAAGACTTTCATGGAAGATGCAATTAAATAATTTCTACTGATAAAAGACGACATGGGGTGCGAGCTAATGACGTCATCGTATCATAGCCAATTTGTCACAATGGCAAGCGAGAGTTTTAAACTAATGTTTTAAAATAAGATTTGGAGACTTACTCGTCAAATATGATGCGTCCACCCCTCGAAGCAGCTTCGAAAACAGGTGCAAAACCACCCACTTTGACGGTTCCGATTATAAAAAGAATGACCAGTGAACCGAAAAATAACGCTATTTGAAAAGCGTCTGTCCACACCACAGCTTTTAAGCCGCCCTGGTAAATAAGACTACTTATCAATGAGACTTGCATTCGAGAAAACTCATAAAATACCAGAGACTGAAAACGGTAACACAACGGTTCTACAGAGTAATTTAAAGGTTATATTTTCTATGTTCTACCTTATTGAGACCAAGCCAAACGGAACTATAGGGTCATTGCACTTAAACCTAATCTAACCTAATTTAACCTAGTCGGAGGCCAAGCTATTAACCCACTACCGCCCAGCGATGCCGTTCGGAAACAGAAAAAAATATTTTAGAGGATCTTTGCAGTTCAGCATTGTAACAATTTAAAAAATATCACCCCTCTGGAAACCTGAAATTAAATAATTTATGCATTTTCCAAAGCTCAAAATTGCGTATTTTAGTGGGCAAAATCCTTCTAATTTCTCTCGAGCTAAATTTCACTCCAAATACTCTGGGCTGTTGTGGGTTAATACCACCGATTTTCTCTAGGCGATGGCAGTCTGCCGTCAAGAAGAAAGCGGTACCGGTATCAGGCTTACACGAGACAGTTAAGCGGAGAGCTATTTCTGCGACAGCGACGAATTAAACAAAAGGTAGGTTTAATTGAGGTAGTTTAACCAAACGAAGGCTTATTTATCTTACGCGATTGTATGCCTTTCGCCCTCAATATGTAATGAAATAGTTGTTCCCGGAAACAACGGAAGTAGATGGTAGAACACACATAGAAAATATAACCTTTAAAACGCATAGTGGCAATCTACATTTTTACGCGCTAACAGAAGTTTTGTCTTCGCTTTAATTAATACTTACCAAACTTGTATAAGCTATACATATAAGCATGGCAATGGGTGCTACATACATTCGACTAAGGCTTGTAACTGAAAATAAAATCAAAAATAAATTACAAACTTTCGGTGATTCGATTTACTTTGTTTATTACGTGCTTTCTTACCTCCTTCCAAAGCTACGCACGGCACGTACATGTATAAAGGAACTGTGACAAACTGAAACAGATTTCATATTACTTCAAACTTTCGGAAGTTGCCGTGATTTCAGCATATAATAATTTTCATACTTACTTCATCCAAAAGAAATATTACTGATGACAAGGCACGTAGACCGGTATTCTTAAATCGAATTTCAAGGTACTGGAAAGAAAAATCATTCTTTATTAATATCTTTATAAAGAGCGAATCTACTTACAATTAGCCCTTCTCCGAAAGAAGGCGGGCTTAAAGACAAACGCATAACATTCAAAACAGTGGCAACATATTTCTTGCGCAATGTTTAATAATGTTACAATGATTATTACCAACTTAATTTGGAAAATATAAAGTTCTACGTCTTGCGTTACTCCTTGGTTTAATATTACATGATATTACCAGGAGTAAAGTCAAACAACCGCAAAGATTAGGTTAAGCTTGTTTAGATAACGTCTTGTGCCTCGCTTCGATACCGCTCCCGTCGGCTGACGCTTAGCTTTGATGCCTACCTCATAGCTGGAGCTGACACCGAGATTGAAGAACACCGGTAAAAATAAATAGTTGACGCTAAAAGCCATTCCAATTATTCCTAACGCTACGAGGTAATACTGTGTTCCGTACACATATATATCACTAGGAGTTCCAAGCAGAGTTATACCTGAAATATACCTGGAAATTTAACAAATATTAGAGACTGAAAAAACGAGAAATGATGGAGACAGCAGTTTGAAAGCATCGTAGGCAAGACTTTTTTCTCACAGCGCGCCTGATGGGCACAGAGTGGGCCACCAGCTTGGTATATATGTCAGGCGAGTTGCCTATCTACTTACCC